>Ga0116229_10008370_pt1 | contig 16100 bp, 14 predicted proteins | sample S1TSphgellanicum_3_FD_87313 | JGI IMG/M metagenome (GOLD analysis project Ga0116229, IMG submission 87313) | Host-associated microbial communities from peat moss isolated from Minnesota, USA - S1T2_Fc - Sphagnum magellanicum MG | ecosystem: Host-associated > Plants > Peat moss > Unclassified...
TCCCCCTTATAGTATACTCTGTGACTCTCCACGGAGCCCACATCCAAATGGCTATTTTTCCCGGGACTCCCGAGTGGGAGTCCTGAAATCGCGCCAAATGGGACTCCCGGGACTTTGGAGCCCTATAACTTTGCGAGCAGAACTTGGATTGCAATGCGGTCTAAAGCAAAGTTGTAGCTCTGGTCGAGAGCTTTGCAACGCCGTGTTGCACTCTCGAATCGGACATCAGGAAGAGGTCGATTCTCGACTTTTTGTGGTCGGGAGTCAAATTGGCAGCTCGACTCCCGACCCTTTCTTTGGCCATAACTTGTATTTCAGATGTCCAAATGAGCAATGCGAGCCATTTTAGACATCTACGCTTCAAGAGCTTTCTATTGATATAAAGAACGCCACAATCCATTGAGGTTTGACCCCTGCAATCGCTCTCTGAAGTTTCGGGAATCCACCAAGACTCCATCTTCCCAAGTGGGAGTTGCCTTGGGAGTGTGAGTGTTCATTCCCTCACACTCCCTAGCACTTTCTTGCACTCCCGGGAGTATGTGATGTGACTCCCGGGCTTCCTCTTGGCCCGCACTCTTGCAATGCCTTTGCCTCGACTCCCGGGCTTCCTTCCTCTTGGCCTGCAACCTTGCAACCCCCTTAGCCTTGGTCGCGAGCCCAAAGCTAGGGTTGTGACAGGTTAACTTGTGGCATGGACGTAAACCGTTTTTATTCACATTTTTAAAAATCATTTACTAGAGCAAATATTGAAGAAGGTCCATCCTTGTAAGTATATTAATGTTCAAAACCTTATCAATGTTGATTAGAATCAATCCCTTGCCAAATTTCAATTCAAACATAAACTTTATTTAAACATTCTAAATGCAATGATTTAATATTGTTCAAGCTTGAAATAAATAATAATAATAATAATAATAATAACTTAACAAAAAAATTATGATTATTTATTTAGACGTTCGTACCCACCACATGTTGTTTTAGTCATTGTTCATATTGTTTTATTTTATTTATGTTTGAGCTTATTAATGAAAATCACAAACAACTTTGAATTATAACACTTTTATTTTTTAATACATCATTTGGTTATGTATAATTAGTCATAAAAAACCCTAGGGTATAATAATTTAAAAAATATATATAAATAAATTAACAAAAAATAAATTAAAATGAAATAATTCAAAATATCAAAAATGGAGTGGTTGAAAATGTCTTACAATAATTGAAAATAATGAAATAACCTAAAGTAATCTACACTAATTTATGAATAACTTAAAATAGACTTAAACTATTATAAGACCTAGCCTATGGTAACTCACACATAAACTTAAGTAATTTATATTAACATACATTAACCTAGAAATAATATAAAATAACTTAGATTGACTTAGGAATAACCTAAAACAATTTATTAATCTAAAAATAGCTTTAAATAACTTTCATTAACTTTAAAATAATCTAAATTAACATACAGACCTAACTTATGGTAGTTTACACATAGATTTGAATAGTTTACATTAATTTAAAATTAACCTAAAATAATTTATTAGTATTTTAAGTTACATAAATATGTAAAGTAGGATAACAAAATAACATAAGTCAACAAATATTTAAAATAAATACTTAGGTAGGTTAGGGAAAAAAATGTGCAGAATAATATGTGATAATAAATCATTTCATTTATTCGTATAATGGTGCAATGGTTAAAGGCACTTTAATTGTGGAAATGAAAGCAAGTGTATGGTTGAAACTTTTGCACACAATAACATGTCTTGGGTTTTATAACTAATTTTTAAATGATTTTTAATTTTTTTGACTATGTTTATAACTATTTAATTACAAAAACTACTATATAATTATAAAGGATATCAAGATGCCACATGACATCATGGTTTTATAATTATAATACATATGACAACTTATTCAATTTTGGGTTAAAATGTTATTATTTTTGAATTTATATTAATATATTTGAATGATTGAAAATTAGGAATTCAAAAATATCATTTACTTTTGTGATTAATAATAACCAATAGTGTTTCAATTTATAATGATAATGATGCAACATGCTATGTGTCAACAAATTGTTACAATTAGTTATCAACTTCATGATTCATAACATTAATTTCAATAAACTTATATTTATTGTTTGGTCAAAAATGTTCATCATGCCAAAACACATTATTTATGACTTGTTTTATACAACTATAATGTCCAACATAATTAAGGAAATGACTAAAAATGTTTTTAACACTTAATAATTAACGTAATGATTCATGACTTTAATTTCAATTAAATTACATTTATTGATTTGTCAAAAATGTTCATAATAACAAAACATGTTTTTTACGACTTGTTACAAGCCACTATAATGTCCAACACAATTAAAGAAACGATTAAAAATGTCTTTAACAATTATATTTAACCTCGTGATTAATGTAATTGAAAAAAATGATTAAAAAATTATAATCGCATAAAATCACCCACACTTTGTCTAATAAGCAAGGCTAACAAGTTTGGACATTCTTTTTAATAATGTCCCATTTTTTGACACTTGTAACATTGAATCGTTGATAGGTTCCTCACCAAATTTTTGCTCTTACTAATCTTTAGTTACAATAAATGGATGCTTAATTGATTCATTTAATTTATCATTTGTTCCATGGCCAATTCCATGCGAAAGCTCATTTCTAGATGCTTTCATGACTTTGGTTCAATCGAAAAATGATTTATTTTCACCATGGATTATAAACTTGGTTGTAAAATTTTCCTTCATGCTTTTCTTTTTCTTTTCAACCACCTCCACTATTTCATTAAACGTTTTCGCTTGTTCATTTTTCATTTGTTGTTGTGGCTTTAACAACAAACCAATGGTGAAATGTTTTAACACCAATGCTTTAAATCTAACAAAAATTAGTTCAATTTGTTCATGGCTTTTTACCTAGGACACCTTTGGAGTTTATTTTATAATGTCATTGTTCTCTTCTTGTGCTCTTTCACTAACTCTAAAATGTCATGTTTTAGTTGACTTAGTTCAAGTATTAAGTTTTCGTAGAGATTCTTTACATATTTTGTTTTCACAATGGCCTTAATTATGTCATTCCATGATCCCTTCAATGTTTTTGTTTATCTTTTAAACCAATGTGATGATGTACCTTAAAATTTAGGAAAAACATTACACCATTGTACAATTGTTCTAAGCTTAATACCAATACAAGTTTTCTTACATTAAAAATATTTTAGGGCTTTCACCTTTGCTTCCCCTAAAAATTAAAATAACCATCTCAAAAAAAAATTCTTTTAAAAAATAAAAACACAACAAGTTAATTAGTTTTTTTTTATTAACTATCACTTAACTTTCACAAGTATTTTTTCATGAATAAGAAAAATTTTAATGGCTTGAATTACATTCGTAATAAAATTCTCCTTATCTTCTCGGTGCAATTATTTAAAAGGACTAGACATTTTCAACCCTATAATTATCCTATTTAAATGATTGGATTGAAAAATAACATTTACGAAATCATGGTCATCATAAGTATCAATGATGTTTGCATTTCACATGACATGCAAGTTATTAGTTCTGGCATAATTTGAAATTGTATATTTTTATTTAGCCAAATGAATAAATGTTGTTCTAGTGTGATCACCCTTTGGCATTACGTCGCATGTTCAAAGTTAAATTGGGGTCCAAATTTTTTTCATTATCTATGTAGTTGTGACACTAACACTTTTGGTTCACATATAGTTCTAAACTCTATAATAAATCTCTCAATAAGTCTTTTAACATGTGAACTTGACCCAACAATTCTTATTGTTAATGATGGGGTTTGTTGCTTATATTCTAAAAACTATGTGTCAAGGGAATCAAAAGCCTTTCTTGACATTGACATTATTGTTTTATTTAAAACATTAGTCTTAAAATAAAACATATATTTATTTTCTTCTTTTCAAAAACCTACAACATTTTTTATATCAAAAACAAAAAAATCTCAAGGTTTCAACAAGGTCCAACAAGCATGAACTTATTTATGAACATTTATTATTCTTTGTAGACTTTCTTTTTACATTATTTCATATGGCTTAACACATGCCATTTTTTTCCCCTTCCTTACATGTAATGTTTTTTTGCAAAACTTTTCATATTCCCACAAATCCAATTCTAGTTTGTGCCTAGGATTACATGTAATATCCAAAAACAAACTTAGGGTTAAACATAATGAATCATGTTTATGGTCTTCATGATGTTGTTTTATGTATTCAATTGTGCATCAAACTTGATTTAGTTTACCTCCCATAATTTTCATTGCCACAAATTGAATCTTTTCAACCCATGTCATTTCTATTCATGATTCGGGGATAAACAAGTCACCTTGCATCTCATGTTTTAAAACAAAAACAATAATTTGTTTTTTTCTACCAAACTTTCAAGAACAAAACTAAATTTCACAACACAAATAACATAGAATTGGTTTCTAGTTACGGAACCAAAAGATGTAAATTGCAAATGGGTTTAGGATTGAAACTATGTATGTTTATTACATAGTTATGGAAATCTATGTTTTTGTTTACATAAATATTCCCTCACCTTTTTATTTTTTATGTATAAATAATATGTCACACCACTCTCTTACCATGGATTTCACACACACATAAATTATGCCAAAAAATTTCAAAACAAAAATCTCAAGTCCTTTTAGAATTTTATTCCATGAAACTTTGCATTCATACAATAATTTGTTTTCATCAAGTGAAGGTGTCTCCAAATGTCACAAATGCTCACATATATATTAATCAAAAGAAAATTAAACAATTTTTTTTTAAACACTACACATCACATCGATCCCTATGTGATTCAATATTCACACTAATGTGCAAAAGACTTTCCACATGAATTAACATGTGTGAATCAATGCACATTAATTAAAGTTATGACCAAACATAATTAAACAATGAAATCCAACCACCAAATAAATTATCAAATTTAACCCTAACGTAATTACATAAATAATAATCAAGTTATAAGTCCATACCTATTTGACATTTAGCCTCAATGTAATGTAAACATTGCAATCTTTACAGTTAAAAAACCTAGAAATTTTCAATCCATATCATGGCTGTGGTTTTTGCTGCAAGGCATTACTTTTTGGATAATTAGGACCAAAAGAAATGGCAAAACATTCAACAATGAAAGTTGGCCTACTCAAAAAAAAACAAAAACTTATATGGGATGTTTTAATGGATTATGAAAAGGTTGCATGGGTGAAGTGCATGAAGTTGTGCAAGCATGTGCATATTGAGGATATGAAACAATTAAAAAAGTTGGGGCATGCACAAGGTGATATGTGATAGGAATGGTAGATTTATTAGGTGATGGTACAATGATTTTCAAAGAAGTTTTGTTAGCTAATTTTTGGGTTGAATGTGTGGTTGTGCTTCTTATTGGCTTGATGGTGAGTTATCCTTATCATTTCCTTCTTTTCACAATGAATTCTTTCATTTGTGCAATAAAAAACAAAAAACACAATGTCATATTGTGTAATACACAAAAAAAAAATGGGGACAAGACCAAGGTGAACTAACACCCATCTTGCACCTTTAGCTTTTGAGTGATGTCTCTTAGTCGTAATATTAATCCCAAAAAAATTTAGGTTTGACCTCAAAGACCCTGATGTAATCTAAGCATGAGATATTTGGTTATTTTTAGAAATAATTTAAATGGATTTTGGGATTTTTACAATAGTACCATCGGGGGTGTTGGTTCATCCAATTGGGCAAAAGGACAAATCCCCCTTTTTTTTTCTCTTTCTTTTTGGTGGGTGTGTGTGTCACAGGGCAAAAAAAATGGGTTTTGCCCTTCTTCTAGTGAAATTGTGGGACCCTTCACATGTGAAAGGTAAAAAATTTGGTCAAACTTTCAATGTGAAGGTCACCCATAAGATAAAAAACTTCACACAATTTTATTGCTTGAACAATACGGTTATTAATTGAAATAAAAGGCTTAATCCCCTAAACTCCAGACTCTATTAGTTACACTAACCTAAGACCTTGGGCGGGTTTGAAACTAATTATATTATTTTTAGAAATGTTGAAGTTTTCACCCAAAAAAAAAATCAGAAATTTTTCTCTGAAGAAAATTAAAGAATCAGATGAAATATTTGAGAAAATATCATTTGTTGAAATGGAATCCTCAAAATTAATTAATTACTTGACAAATATGTGTTGATGTGGCCAAGGTACTATGGCAATTACACTACCAAAATTATCCACCACCATGAACCTGCTGCCTTGTACTGCAAGTTCAAACTTCAAACCACCCAAGATAGTTAGTTAATAGGAAATATTCAATGAAGTTTCTCAAAAAATGACTTCACAGTTGACACTAAGAGTATGCCCAAAGGCACCAGCAAAATGCCCATGTACAGTAATTTTGGATGAAGATTTTCAGAAAAACACCTTGAAACTGCGTTGGGGCCTCGAAAAAGTGCACATGTTACGAAGGCTCTCCTAGAAAGCCAGTGCCAGGAAATGACGCTTTCTCAACAATAAATGGCTTTTTTCTCATTGGCAAACTACAATGATTGGCTCAGGTGGTGAGAGTTAAGTAGGCTCTCCATTCCATCTTTTCAGGATAATGGGTGGGAGTGAGGAAGAAACTAAACAGTACACACTGGATGGGCTCCATTCCATCTTTTCAGGTTAATGGGTGGGAGTGAGGAAGAAACTAAACAGTACACACTGGATGGGCTAAACACACAGTCAGAAGCCATTTAAGTTCTGACACTCTGCACACAAACAGGCCATTCGCAACACATAGTGTGTGTCTGTTGTGTATGTGTTCTGGGAGGGAGAGTATGAGAGAGACAGAGAGGAGAAGAGAGTGTTATGTATGCAACCAAAAGGTGATGGAGCATTAACTGAAATGAACCTGGAGAACCAAAAACTCACCTAGAATCACTCGGCATTGTGTTCATTCACAACAGAGGCTTTTGTCTTGGGTTTGCAAAACACAATAATAATTTCTTGTACATGTAAATGGATCTTTCAGCAGAATCCACGGAGGAAGGAAGACACAAAAATTTCATGCACATGAAATCAATCTTCCAGCATACTGACAGAGACATAGAGAGTCCAGAGACACAGAGAGAGAGAGAGAGATTAAGGGATGACCTATTTGTTTGTTGTGGGTATGTATGCTTGTGAGCAGGAGAATTGGATTTGAGAGAGAGGGGAATTCATGAATTTGGGGTGAAAGGATTTTGTAGTTTAGGTTTAAGGGATATGCGGATTTAGGTAGCAGGAGAGAAGAAGAAGCAAGACCACCAAAGAAAAAACAAAGAAAGGGTTGAAGGAATCATCACCATGCAAGCTGCTTCCAAATCTTTTCTGGAGCCGGAAGAGCAGTGAATGACAACAAGGGACACATACAGCTCCAAGGTTTCTATGTCACCATGGAGGTGATCGCTGAGCCTATGGAGGATAATATAGTAAGCCGAAGGCTCGGATCTCGATCAGACGGGTTTTTCTGTAAGTGAGGATGGTTTTTTTTCCCTTTTTCCTCTGAATTGTTTGTTTTTTTCTCTTGTGCTGGGATTGTGAATTGGGTCTTCGTCCTCGTCGTGTGTTTGTTCGGATTTGACATTGGAGAGAGAAAAACCCTAACCCTAACTTTGTCAGTCTTTTGCTAGAACCTGCTGACAGAACAAGTGGGATTTATTTTCGATTGGTTTTTCGTTTATTCTGGGACAGCATGGAGAGAGTTTGGATGGGGTGCACTTGCAAGTGGATTTGGGGAGACCCTGTTGCACCCTGTGGACACTCTCAAAACCCGCATTCAGAGTGGTGGCCAAACTGGGTTTTCCTTACAGGTTGTAAATTTGATCCCTCCCCCTCCTCCTGTTTTTAGGTTTCTCCAACTTTTTTTCCTTAGCTGCAGGAACTGCATTTTTTGCAACTCATTTGCTTGTCAAGTGCATTCCAACATTCCAGCATTTCAACATGCATGGTTTGGTGTTTTCATCAAGCAAAAAAGCAAACCTCCAGTTTCTGGTTGTATCCAGCCCTTGCACAAGGTTATACATTACAGGTGCATGAGAGTCTCTTTAGTGAGATAGCCAACATTGTGACCAACTCCTGAGTCTTCTCATTGCATCCAGAGATGCGACAGAAACTCAGGATGCAGGTTTTGTATAATTCTTTGCCTGAAATTTTGGGTGGATTACTATATAACTTATCTACACCTACTGTTGGGAGCTGAGGTGGTGAAGTCAGTGGCTACCTACAGCCGCTCATGGCCACTGCTATGCCTGATGATGAAGGTGATGATGGTCTGACACTTTTGTAGGCAAGAAACTCATAAGGTGGATGACTGCACTCATTGTTAGGTTACCCTCAAGTGGTTATTCTGGAGATTTCTCTGCAGTTGCATTGATAACAGGTGCACATGAGTGGTCCTGTAGTAGTGTCATTTGTTTGTTCTCGGGTTCTGGTAGGCTACTGATCTGGTCCTAGTAATCTTCTACTGTTCATCAAGACTGACAGCCACTATTTGCTGACTTGCAGAAACAAAGTGATATCGGGCATGCTTTGAAATATATTGTGGGCATAGATGGTGTTAGGGGTAATGGATTTCTTCCCTTCCCTCCCACCTTATTGTGGACTTCTTTGGTGTACCAACTCCCTTTTGTATCAAACTTCTTTTGGTGTTCAAGCCAAGCAAGGATCTGGATTTTCTCATCAGCAGATTAACCCTAATTCATAGTCTTTTATGGTCTAGATTTGTGGTCAGCCTTTGGTTTGATGAATGGCAAATTTGAGTATCTCTTCTTAAATGTATAAATTGAAGGATAGAGCTGACAGCATTATCCATTTCTTGCAATTCATCCATTTGAGTGTCTTTTGTTAAATGAATGTGCCTGAATGGTTAATGAATAGGCTGTGATTTGCAGGTTTATATCGCGGAGTTGTACCAGGATTGACAGGGTCAATGGTTACAGGAGCCACATATTTTGGGTTCATTGAATCTAGTAAAGATTGGTTGGAGGGCAAGCACCCTAATTTGGCAGGCCCTTGGGCCCATTTCTTGGCTGGTGCAACAGGTCACCTTTTCTCTTTTGCTCTCTGGTTCATGTCCCCTCTCCCTTGAGCAGTGAAAGAAGCCAATGTGTCGCACAAGTTGAGTAGAAGCTCAAGATCCATCTTTGAAGCAGTAGAGTCCATCTTGATTGAATCCTGCTTTTAAATGGAAGGTCTTGTGAAAAGAAGGTAAGACACAGTTGGAATTGTATGTCCAGGCTTTGAAAGATTGGGTCACTGAGAAGGCCAACGGACTTATCATAATGCATAGTTTTTTTTCTCTTTTCAGGAGATACACTGGGTTCCATTGTATATGTCCCTTGTGAAGTGCTCAAGCAAAGAATGCAGGTAAGTTTAATACTGTTCCTTTGCTTTTGTTTCTGATCCTCATATCTGTTTTTGCTTCCCTGTAGCCTTTGGAAGATGGTAAAACTGTCTTGAGGCAGAGAAAATGTGGAAGAGAAAGTGCGCTTAGGCACATTGTGAAAGTGGCTGCTGTTTTGTGTTAGATATACAATTTTTGTTACTTGTATTGAGCATGAAGCAAAAGTTGGCAGATTCAAGGCAGCAGTAAGACTTGGCACCGTACTTATACCTCATCCATTAAGAAGGCAACACCTGCCGTGTACTATTCTGGAGCTTTCCATGCTGGCCGTGTGATTCTACGGCAAGAGGGCCTCACGGGCCTGTATGCGGGGTATGCCCATGGCACTGAGAATCAAGCATGAGTAATGTGTTCCTAAAGTACACTGACATAATTGTAGTTCAAAGTATTGAAGTCTGAACCTTGTGAACCATGTTCTTCTAACATGCTCTAACCTTGATAGAAGCCTCGTTGACTAGATATAGTGCTGAATTTCAACTGCATTTGCTAAAGTTTCAGTACCTTACAACTGTTGATTGGCAGGTATTTTTCAACACTGGTTAGAGATGTTCCATTTGCAGGTCTTCAGGTATATAAAATCTTCTCTCTGATGGATGAACAGTAGTGTTTTTCCTCTGCAAGTGTCTTTGGGATGGCACTTGGGATTTCATATTGAACCTATATTCCTTGTGCAAAATTCCTATTGCAACATTTGAGCAGTATGGATGATTTCACACCACAAAATGTGCCTCCCAAGGCTTACATAATGAACATTTCAGCTGTCCAATTTCACAGATTATGCTTTATGAAGCAATGAGGGCATTGATGGTATATGGGAAGGAGCAATGGGGGTCATCCAAAGCATTACAGCCAGTTGGGTTGGAGAAGCATCAATTCAGTTCTTTGGAGGAGCTTATCATGGGTGGTACTGCTGGGGGTAAGCCCCTGGTATCAATCCAGTTGTAAACTTTTTGGGGATGCATCTTTTGTTGCAGCCATTGTAAATATCACATATAATCCAGGAATTTCATTGTGGGGTTTAGTCGTTGTATAATTCTTGGCATGAAGGAGCTTCCTCTGGTCAAAACTGGAAAAGGTAACAAAGAAGATGGGTTTCTAGGTCTGGTTTCCTTTGATGTATTCTGGTCACAATGTGGACACTTGACAATGGCTGCTGACCTATCAAATAATTGTAGCCTGAGAAAGTAGCAGCACCTATAGGAGAAACAGGAAGGATGATACCATGTTGCCATATCCTTTTGTGTTTACTGGACTTATTAGCAATGGGGTGTGTCTTACTACTGGTTATCACCAGGCCTTCCTGGTCTGACCAGTTGAGAGTAGTCACAATGCAGATGAAAAGCTTGGCAAGAAAGCTGAAAACATGAACTTAGTGCAGTCTGCAGTTAATTGCCACAGAGTTTTTGAAATGCAACCTTATGGTTCTGAATTTGAAACCAAGTCATAAGCTTGGTGGTTTGCAGGTCTCAGTGCCTTCTTGACCACACCTATGGATGTTTTGAAGACTAGGCTACAAGTCCAGGGGTCAAGCGCCAGGTACTTGCAATCGGTAGACCATGCACTTTGTATTGCTGGAACCTCAAAAGATAATATCAATAGTAGGGTTTAGGTTTTAGGGTTTTGATTGGACAGTATAGAAATGCTGAACGGGCCCTTTGGGTTCAAGTTTTTTGTTGATAATCTCTGGTCACTGATGCAGATACAAAGGCTGGAGAGATGCATTGCGGACAATTTGGAGAGAGGAAGGGACTAAAGGGTTCTTTAAGGGGGCTCTGCCCCGAGTACTGTGGTTTGTGCCTGCATCTGCTATCAGCTTTATGGCAGTGGAGTGGTTAAGGAAAGAATTCAACCCTTTACCTGTAATTCAAGTTGACTCTCAACCTGTTCTGTCTTCATCCTCACCAATTGATATCACCAACTCTCACCCAAGGGACATTCAAGTGCGGGTAAACCCACATGCTGAATCAGGAGGTCTTTGAGCAAAAAACCATAGAGGAACACACTGTGTATGATGGCGGCTTGGCCAATGCACCTGGGCCTTTAACCAGTGAGAACAAGAGTCTAGAATTTTTATGTCAATGCTCATGTATCATCTTGTGCTGTGTACATGAGTAAGATATTGCCAGATTTTCTACTCCCAGTGGCTTGCTGGTTGTCAGGTAGTGTAGTACACCTTAAGCAAGAGAGCACCACTTGGAATATTTTATTTATACTCTGGCAAATAGTACCAGGAACTGGCCTCATTTTTTCTACTGCTTATTCAATCTCAATGTGGGTTGTCTATGAACCATGAACCATTTGTGGGAAACCTATGGAGACCCTCTTTTCATTCCAGTAGAGGGCCCAAGTAGAGAGGGTGGGTGGAGATTACTGGATTATGGGGGCAGCTTTGACACTAATTACATTATTCTTAAAAATGTCAAAAACTTAAAAAAAAACTTCTTTTTCCAGGGTAAAGAAAACAGAAGGTGAGTTAGTCAATTGTCATTCAGAGAATCACATGCATTGGTAAACATTGGTAGAGGCCCAAATCAAGGGTGTGGCCAGAGATGCTACAATTACTACTGAAATATCATGCTGATTTCACATCTCAAAGCTTTTTCCATTTGTATGATGGCATGAGGAGCTATGGAAATGCAACCTAATTGTCCAGTTCCAAGATTTGTCCGTGGAGAGAACTCACCACCTGAGACAACACAATCCATAGCTTGCAACAGTCATCATTCTCACATGAGCAAATCAAGTTTCATTTGAGGAAAAAAAACAAAATAAAAAGCACAAGAAGACAAAGAATCCCATTTGACAAAGAACCAAAATCTAATTGTAGAGTTCCAAGGTTTGTTTGCTAACAGAACCCACAACCCAACAACACAATACATTGCTTGCAACAATCATAGTTCTCATTTGAGAAGAAAGAAGAAGGAACACAAGAAGCAGAACAATTGCATGTTGGAAAGAACCAAAACCTAATTGTCCAGCTCTAAGGTTTGTTTGCTGAGAGAACTCACCACCCAATAACACAACCCATCGCCCTGCAACAGCCTTTGCTTTCACAAGAGGAAGAACAGTAAGAAATCTGCATATGAAGTGTTTATTCATTATGCTGCAACTATGAACCACCTACCTGCCAACAATATGTCTCAACAATGAGGATCTTCTTTCTTAGCAAGGGAAAAAAAACTTCTTCAGCTATGTCGGTAGCCATGCCAACTCTCAATTGCTTAAGTTATCTCCAAATGATTTAGAGATAACCAAAAAGGATTGGCGAGGGAAGGTTTCAACAATGTAAAACCCCAATGCATGATGCAGCTGCAGTCCAAAGAAGCAAAGAAAGAAAAACAGCATGATGGCAGATGATCATCCTGAAGCTTTTGCTTGAGAAGAGAATTTCATTGCAAAAAAATAGGTTTAAGCATATGTGATGTGAGCATACATACATACGCTAAAGAATGCAAGAAAAATGCAAGCAGAGAATGCAAAGAAGGTCAGAGGGTTTGAGGGTGGGTGGTGGGTGCTAAGGGATTTGAGTGTTGTTGCCCATTTTCCACTGTATTCTTCTTCTTTGTCCATATCGTGAGGAAGAAAATGAGCTTCATCAAACAGAGGTGGGATGTGTTGTTGAGCCGGGAAAAAAATTCAACACAACAAAGATTCAATTGTGAGCACTCTCAAGCTGCTGCTGCCGCTGTTGCTGCTCATATCCTAGGGTTTCTTCCTCTTCTTCACGGCAAGGAAACTGATTCTCCTCAAGCAAGCAAGCAATCTAGTCCTTCTTGGGCTCTTCGGGGGCAACACCGCCAGTGGTGGGCAAGCCGACGAAAACCTTGAAGGCGTCGTAGATACCCCATTGAGCACCTGTGAGAGTACCGATCATAATGATACGCAGGGGAAGACCACGGGTGAAGAGCGCACGCAAGCCCATCTGATCCACGGCTTGTGAGACAGTAGCGCCCTTGGCGTTGTTCAAGAACGACACCAAGTTATCAGCGGGATGGGAGATGATGGCACAAGCAACTCCAGCAATGTAGCCGGCGGAGAAGCTTACCCCCAGTTGAGTGGACTTGGAGCACTCGCTCTTGGGCACAGGGACGACGTACTTGTAGATCGCTTCCACAGTGCTCTCGAAGGTGGCGAACTTCATCATCGTATACGGGATCTGTCGAGCCCAAAGCGGAACCAGTCCCTTGTAAAGACCACCCACGCCTTCGTTGGCGATGATCTTGGGGAAACCGTCTGTGAGACCTTTAGCAAACCCTGGCTGTGTTTGCACTCGCACCTTGACGGCCTCGAATGGGCAAAGACCGACGTCGGCAATGACTTCGGCAGAAGCTGAACCTGCGAGATAGATCAAGGTCTTGTACGTCTTCGCGTTCTCAGCTCCGACCATGTCTGAGTACGTCTTCTTGAAATACTCGTAGAATCCATACTTGCAAGCTCCTTGCACGCTGTAGCCGAGCAACGTGGGTGCCCATCCTCTGAACAGCCCCGTGGGTCCTTGTTCCTTGACCACCAACGAGAACCCTCCGGCGATGCTTCTGTACTTCTCGGGTGCGATCTGCATGTTGCACTTCACGACGTCAATGGGTGTCACCGCCATATGCGTTAAGCCACAACACAGTGTACCACCGAAGGCACAAGCTCGGTAATACTCGGGAGAATACAACTTGATTTTCCCCTCGCTCGCAGCTGGGATCATGAACCCGGGTGCCTTCCCGACGCTACCACTCGCCGTCGTCGACCTCTGGTACATCGAGCTGAACGACGACGACGCCGCCGCTCCTCCACGGTAGCTTGCCATTCCTCCAACCGCAGGAGATGATCCCCTGTGGCTGTACAGAAACTCCGGCAACAGGCTACTCTTTCTCTCTGCAAGGTCCATCGCTGCAACACCCCCGCGCGTCCACACACACACACACACACACACACTCTCTCTCTCTCTCTCTAAAAAGGCGTTTAGCAAAGAAAAGAAGAAAAACCCACAAACCTCCGATACGAAACAATCACAATAATGGAAGACAAGCTCTGATCTGAGGTTCTAAGGCCAAAAGAGACCGCAAATTGTCGAGCGTCTCCGCGAGAGTTGTGGTTCTCGCAGCCGAGCATGCTGCGCAGACTCCAGCGATCTTCAATGGAGACGACGAGGGCGCCGTCCGGAGGACGGTGATTCGCTTTTTCTACGAGAACGACTATAGGGCCGACGGTCGCACCGGGTCCTCCGCAGCAAAAGACGGTCGTGACCGAAAAATAAAAGAATGTAAAATCACGCGCGGTGACATTTGACCAACGGTCCCCCCAAACCACCCCCTCCATTTTTTCTTTTTCTTTAAAATTTTTTTTTTTCAACATTTTCATTTGTTGCATTGGGTACCCTCCAATGTATTTCTTGGGGTCAATTTTGTGATATAGCCAAAAGTGGCGATTATCGGTACGAAGACTTAGCCAAACTTGGTGACAAGATAAAAATTTGAATAAAAGATTTTTTTTTCAAAATATCTAATTGAACCATGTATAAAAAAATCTGGTGTTTTTTCTTAAAATTTTTGTTGAATTCTGGCTATTGAAAATTTCCAAAACTACTTGATTTGCACTATTGATAATATGTTTTAATCTCACTTTTTGGCTACATTTTAGCAAGCAAAAAAAAAAAAGGGTGTTACCCTCCCTCCCCTTCTCTCCTCCGGGCAAAAGTGACTCTTCTTACTTGTGGCAAATGAACGCACTCCGTGTTGATATGTGACTACTATCTTCACACATATTTGCCACAAGAAGTTTCTTGGAGAAGATGGGTGGGGATGTTGTTTCCATCTTTGCCATGAGTGAGTGGCCGGTGGGTGATGATGGAGCCATGTGCGTACTCACGAAGTCTTTTTTGTGGGATTCGACCAAAGAGAGCTTTTGTCGGTTTTTTTGGGCCAAAAGAAAGCAACCTATTGTATTGTATTGCATCGGTAGTAAAAGAGATGGAGAAATTGGATGGATTTTGACATGGAAAAAATCAACGGACTAAAAGAGATGGAGAAATTGGATGGATTTTGACATGGAAAAAATCCTCTAGTCATAGAGATGGTGCAAACCATGGGGGCTTTAGAGTTCCTTATACTCTCTCTACTCTTGGTTGGGTCACAAAGAGAAAAGTTGAACAAAAATTCCCCAAAAATGAACTCGTCATTCACACTAATAATATATACATAAAGTGCATTCACACTTGGTGTTACGGACTCTCGTGTTAAGTCAATTAACACCATATTAGTCATTTAAGACTTAAACTTACTTATCATGAAATTTTTATCTTAAACTAAGATTCACTTTACATTAAGCTTTCGCTCATTTAACATTAGGTGTCACCTACAATGCCACCTAGATTTTCATTCAACATTGATTTAACATCAAGTGTGAATGCACCCATAGTGAGCATTCTTGAAAACGTGCCACCACAATACACCTACAATACATCTAGTGAAGATTGGGTCAAAATGTAAGTATCAAATCAAAACAAAATTACATCATGTTGTGTAATATTTCCCTTTTAGGGTGGGGGAGACAATAAACAAAGAGTTGCTTATTTCTTTCATGTTTTGTTCCTTGGCTCTTCAAGAAAGAAAAATGAAATTAGTTGGTCTAGGACTAGGATTGGAATGGAGGA
>Ga0116229_10008371_pt1 | contig 16096 bp, 15 predicted proteins | sample S1TSphgellanicum_3_FD_87313 | JGI IMG/M metagenome (GOLD analysis project Ga0116229, IMG submission 87313) | Host-associated microbial communities from peat moss isolated from Minnesota, USA - S1T2_Fc - Sphagnum magellanicum MG | ecosystem: Host-associated > Plants > Peat moss > Unclassified...
CGAGATGCGGCACTCGACGGCCGCGAAATTCACAGGCGTTGGCGTAACTGACCCGCACCGCCCCCGGGTCCAGGCGCATGCCGGCGTCGAGGAGCACCGCCTCGAGACGCGCGGGCGGGACGGTCGCATCGCCCGTGTCCCAGGCCGCAGGCTCGCCCGCCATATGCTGGACCACGTCGCGCGCGAGACTTGCCCGCGGGATCGCGAGCATCAGCAGCGCCGCGGCCGCCACGGCCGCGACCAGGCCCGCGGCCAGCGCAAAGTGACGCGGGCGGACCCCCCGGACGCCGCGCCGCTCCCCGGCAGCGGCGGCCCGCGGGTTCAGCTGGAGCGCCCGCCCGAGTCGCCGCTCGAAGTTCGAGAGATGCTGCGCCCAGGCGGCGCATTCGGCGCAACCCGCCGAGTGCGCGAGGAGCTCGCCCTGCGCATGGGCCGGGTCGGCGAGCAGCGTCCTGCGGAAGACTTCGCAGCTCATGGCGGCGCTCTCGCCCCGATCACTCATCGGGGTCCAAACTCGTGTCCTCGCCACAGACTGCGCGCAATTGCTTGCGGGCACGGAACAAGCGCGTCAGCACGGCCGCGTTGGACAGTCCCATGTGCGCGGCGATTTCGGCCGTCGACAGCCCCATCAAGACCTGCAACACGAGCGGCTCCCGATAATCCTCGGGCAGCGCGAAGAGCGCCTCGCGCAGTTCCATCTGCGCCTGGTCGTCGGCGGTCGCCAGAGCGGGCTCCTCGCCGGCGATCAGCGAGTCGATGTCGACCGTGGGCAGCCGCTTGCGTTCGAAGGTGCGCGCATATTCGCGGCGGATGATCGTGAGCAACCAGGGCTTGGCCGCCGCTTCGTCCTTGAGGGCGTCGCGCGCCTTCCAGGCGCGCAGCATGGTCTCCTGGACGACGTCCTCGGCAAGACTGCGATCGCGGGACAGCCACAGCGCAAACCGCAGCAGATCGGGTCGCAACGACTGACACAGCGCCTGAAATCGCGCGTGCTTCTGGTTTCCTCGAACCTCGTCGTTCATGTTTAAATTGGCATCGCTCGGCGCGTGACGTGCCCTGGATAGTAACCCGTTCACAGCGGCGCGCGCAGAGCCGTCCCGACGGCGCGGCTGCGCGGCGAACATCGAGCCCATGGAGACACGAGGAGTCACGTAGAACATGACCGGCAATTTCGGGGTTTCATTTCCGGCAACCCGTTTGCGGCGCATGCGGCGCGACGACTTCTCGCGGCGCCTGATGCGCGAGACCCAGCTCACGACCGACGCGTTGATCTATCCGCTGTTCGTGGTGGAGGGGCGCGGCCAGCGGCAGCCGGTCGCCTCGATGCCGGGCATCGAACGGCTGTCGATCGACGAATTACTGCGCGAGTGCGACTCCCTGGTACGGTTGCGCATCCCGGCGATCGCGATCTTTCCGGTGACACCCGCCGAGAAGAAAACGCTGGATGCGCGCGAAGCCTGGAATCCGGAGGGCATCGCGCAGCAGGCGGTGCGCGCGGTCAAGAAGGAGTTCCCCGAGCTCGGCGTCATCACCGATGTTGCCCTCGATCCCTTCACGACGCACGGCCAGGACGGCATCATCGATGCCGCGGGATATGTTCAAAACGACATCACCGTGGAGACCCTGATCCGCCAGGCGCGGTCCCACGCGGATGCGGGTGCCGACGTCGTGGCACCGTCCGACATGATGGACGGACGCATCGGCGCCATTCGCTCGGTGTTCGAGGGCGCAGGCTTGGTGCACACCCGGATCCTCGCGTATGCCGCGAAATACGCCTCGAGTTTCTACGGCCCGTTCCGCGACGCCGTGGGCTCCGCAGGCGGGCTCGGCAAGGGCAACAAGAACACCTACCAGATGGATCCGGCCAATTCGGACGAGGCGCTGCGCGAAGTCGAGATCGACGTGGCCGAGGGCGCCGATATGGTCATGATCAAGCCCGGGCTGCCGTATCTCGACATCGTGCGCCGGGTCAAGGACCGCTTCGGGATGCCGACATTCGTCTACCAGGTCAGCGGAGAATATTCGATGATCATGGCTGCGGCGGGCCACGGCTGGATCGATGAGCGGGGCGTGGCGCTGGAGGCTCTGCTGTCGATCAAGCGCGCCGGTGCGGACGCGATCCTGACCTATTTCGCGAAACGCGCCGCCGAGTGGCTCGTGCGGTGAGCGGCGCGGGGGAAGCCCCGTCTCCGGCGCTCTATGGCCTCGTGGGACATCCGGTCGCCCACAGCTGGTCGCCGTTCATCCACGGCATGTTCGCGAAGGCAACCGGGCAGCACCTCGTGTACCGGCTGTTCGACGTGACCGCGGAAGACTTCGAGCGCGAGACGCGGCGCCTGATCGCCTCGGGCGCCCGCGGACTCAACGTCACGCTGCCGCACAAACAGGCGGCGGCCCTGCTCGTTCAGGAAATGACCGCCCGCGCGGCGCGCGCCGGAGCCGTCAATACACTCGTGCTGCGCGCCGACTCGACCCTGCTCGGCGACAACACCGACGGCGTCGGTTTGCTCGATGATTTGGAACGAAACCTCGGGCTCGAGCTCGGCGACCGGCGCATCTTGATCTTGGGCGCGGGCGGCGCCGTGCGCGGCGTGATCGCCCCGCTGCTGGAGCGCAAGCCCGGTCAACTCGTGATCGCGAACCGCACGCCGCAGCGCGCGACGGATCTCGCGGCCGAGTTCGCCGATCTCGGCCCGATCGGCGCCTGCTCGATCGAGCGGATCGCGGGACCCCCCTACGATCTGATCATCAACGGCACGTCGGCGGGCTTGCACGGCGAGATGCCGGAGATGCCGCCCGGGCTCGTCGGCGCAGAGACGGTCTGTTACGACATGGCGTACGGACGCGGACACACCCCGTTCACGCTCTGGGCCAAGTCGCTGCATTGCCACCGGATCAAGAAAGGCTGGGGCATGCTGGTCGAGCAGGCGGCGGCTGCTTTCGCGCTCTGGCGCGGCATACGGCCGGACACCGCGCCGGTGCTCAGAGCGCTCGCGAAGCATCGCTAGGAGCGCGAAGCATCGCTAGGAGCCTGTCTCGGCAGCGGTCGGACCGCCGGCGGCATCGGCGCGATGGCGATCCTTGATCTCGACGTAATGCAGGGCACTGTAGAGCAGCTGGGCGCAGTCCTCGGCGGACAGCTCGCGCACGCGCTTGGCGGGGTTTCCCATGTAGAGGCCGCGCGCCGCGAGGCGCTTACCGGGCGGCACGACCGTTCCCGCCGCCACGATGACCTCGTCCTGCACCACGGCGCCGTCGAGCACGATCGCGCCCATGCCGATCAGGCAGCGATGGCCGATGCGCGCGGCGTGCAGCACCGCCTGGTGCCCCACGGTCACGTCGTCGCCGACGGACAGCGCGAGACCGCCCGGCCGGTACGGACCGTCATGCACGACGTGCAGCACGCAGCCGTCCTGCACGTTGGTGCGCGCGCCGATATCGATCCGATTGACGTCGCCGCGCAGCACGGCGAACGGCCACACCGAGGCGTCATCGCCGAGCGTGACGCTGCCGAGCACGAGCGCGCAGGGGTCGACGAACACCCGCGCTCCGAGCACGGGGCTGACTCCGCCATAGGCACGCACCGCCATCAGCGCATCGTGACGAGCTCTTCCGCGCTCGTCGGGTGAATGGCGACGGTGTCGTCGAAGTCGCGCTTGGTCGCACCCATGCGGATCGCGACGGCGAATCCCTGCATCATCTCGTCCGCCCCGTCGCCGATCACGTGACAGCCGACGATCCGCTCGTCGGGATCGATACAGACGAGCTTCATCTCGGTGCGCGGCTTGGCTTCCGTCATGGCGTGATACATGCCGACGAAATCGGTGCCGTAGACCTTGACCCGATCGCCGTATTCGGCGCGCGCGTCCGCCTCGCTCAAGCCCACGGTGGCGATCGGAGGATGCGTGAACACGACGGTCGGAATCACGCTGTAGTCGAGGCGCCGTCCCTCCTTGTGACCGAACAGGCGGTCGCTCAGACGTCGGCCGGCCGCGATCGCCACGGGGGTCAGCGCGGCGCGGCCGGTCACGTCGCCGATCGCATGCACGCCGGCCACGTTGGTGTCCTGGAACCCGTCGGTGACGACGAAGCCATTCACGTCGGTCGCCACTCCCGCCGCGTCGAGCCGCAGACTCTCGACGTTCGGCACCCGGCCGATCGCCCACAGGACGCAGTCGAAGCCGGCGAATTCACGACCGTCGGCCGCGCGCAGCGTGCGGCGCGGACCGTCGGCCGCCAGAGCGGTCGGCACGACGCCCTCTTGGATGACGATGCCTTGGGCCCGCAGTTCCCGCATCAGCGACTTGCCGAGCATGGCGTCGAACGGCAGCAGGAGATGATGGCGCCGGACGAACAACTCCACGGCGCTGCCGAGCGCATGGAAGGCGCCCGCGAGTTCACAGGCGATGTAGCCGCTGCCGACGACCGCGACGCGCTGCGGACGCACCGCGAGGTCGAAGAACCCGTCCGAGGTGATGCCGAATTCCGCGCCCGGCACGACCGGGAGCATGGGCCGGCCGCCGGTGGCGATCACGACGTGCTCTGCCGTCAGGCGCATGCCGCCGACCTCGAGCTCGCGCGCCCCCGCGAATGTCGCCGTTCCCGCGATGTGCTCGACGTTGCGGGCGGCGAGATTGCGCGCGTAGATGCCGTTCAGGCGTGCCACGTACGCGTCCCGCTTGTCCTTGAGCGAGGCCCAGTCGTGACCGCCCGTGGCGACGTCGAAACCATAATGCGCGGCGTCCCCGAGCTTGGCGGCGATGCCCGCGGCATTCCACATGACTTTCTTCGGCACGCAGCCGACGTTGACGCAGGTGCCGCCCAGGCGTCCGGACTCGATGACGGCCGTGCGCGCGCCATATTCCGCGGCGCGCTGCGCGCAGGCGAGCCCGCCGCTGCCGCCGCCGATGCAGATGAGGTCGAATGCTTTGATGGACACACTGTCTCCGGCTCGAGGACGTCGCGACACCCAATGATATACTCTGCAACACGGGAAGGACCCTCGGGCCTGCGACAGATGGAGCCGCCATGGTCTTTGCTTTAGCGGCCGGCGCCGCGCTGCTGCTGCTGTTCGCGTGGCGACTCGTCGCCGTGTACCGCGGACTGCGCGGACTGAACGCGGCCATCGACGCGGCGTTCGCCCTGTTGCGCGCGAGCTTGCGGCAGCGGCACCACGAATTGCCGCGATTGCTGGGCGCCTGCCGCCACCACTTGGGCGCAGATAACGAGCGCGTCCTGCGCGTGCTGCGGGCCCGGGCCGCGGTCGACGCGGCGAGCGGGGACGGGGACGTCGTGGCGCTCGGCGCGGCCGAGCGCGGGTTGCGCGCCGCCTTGCGCGAGCTGTACGAGCTCGTCGATACCCAACCCGAGCTCTGCACGGACCCCGAGTTCGTGCGGCTGCGCGCCCGCATCGCCGCGCTGGATCGCGCGATCTGGGATGACGGCGAGGTTTACAACGACCGGGCCAGCGTCAACAACATCCGCATCCGCATCGCGCCGCTCGGTCCGATCGTCGGTCGCTGCGGATTCCACGTGGCCCCCTTGCTGGAATTGCCGTCTGATAGAATCCCACCGTGACGAACCCGCTGCTCGACTTCGATTCCCTGCCGGCGTTCGATCGTATCGGGCCCGCCCATGCGCGCCCGGCGCTCGAACACATCCTCGCCGACAATCGTGCGCGCATCGCCCTGCTGACGGCGCAGCCGAACCCGACGTTCGAGTCCCTGGTCGTGCCCATCGAGGAACTCGGCTACCGATTGAGCCGGGCGTGGAGTCCGGTCGGTCATTTGAACGCGGTGGCGAACACCCCGGCGCTGCGCGAGGCCTACAACGAGTGCGTGCCGCTGTTCACCGCCTACGCGTCGGAGCTCGGCCAGAACGCGGCGCTGCACAGTGCCTACGCGGGTATTCTCGAGCGCGAGGGCGGCACGCTGGATGCATCCCAGCGCAAGCTGCTCGAAAACGCACTGCGTGACTTTCGGCTCGCGGGCGTCGCCTTGGACCCTGAACGCAAGGCGCGGTTTCGGGAAGTCATGCAGCGTCTCGCGCAGCTATCGACCAAGTTTTCGGAGAACGTCCTCGACGCGGCACGCGCCTACACGCGCCTCGTGACCGATCCGGCCGAGCTTCGGGGCCTGCCGGCCAACGTGATCGACCGGGCGGCGGCCGACGCACGCGAGGCGGACGTCGCGGGCTGGTTGTTCAAGCTCGATCAACCGACCTATGTGAACGTCTTGACCTCTGCCGAGAGCGAGGACCTGCGCCACGACATCTACGAAGCCTGGGTCACGCGGGCCTCCGAGATCGGACCCTCGGGCGGGCGTTTCGACAACACGCCGCTGATCGAGGAAATCTTGCCGCTGCGCCACGAGTTGGCGCAGCTGTTGGGCTTCGCGAACTTCGCCGACTACGCACTGGCGACCCGCATGGCGAAGACCAGCAGCCAGGTGCAGGAGTTTCTCGACGACTTGTCGCGGCGCTGCCGTCCGGCGGCGCTGCGCGAATTCGCGGATCTCGAGGCCTATGCCGGACGGCCGCTCGCCGCGTGGGACGTGGCGTTCTATACCGAGAAGCTCAAGGAAAGCCGCTTCCAGGTCTCGCAGGAAGAGCTCCGACCCTATTTCCCGCTGCCGAAAGTGCTGTCGGGACTGTTCACGCTGACCGCGAGGCTTTACGGCGTACGCGCCCGCGAACGACACGACGTCGCGGTATGGCACCCGAGCGTGCGTTACTACGATCTTCTCGACCGCGCCGGACGACCCGTCGCCGGGTTCTACCTCGACCCGTATTCGCGCAGCGAGAAGCGAAGCGGCGCCTGGATGGACGAGTGCATCGTGGCGCGCACGCTGCCGTCGGGCACGTCGTTGCCGGTGGCCCAACTGGTCTGCAACTTCAGCGCACCGGTCGGCGACACTCCGTCCCTGCTCACGCACGAGGAAGTGACCACGCTGTTCCACGAGTTCGGGCACGGGCTGCACCACATGTTGACCCGGATCGCGTATCCGAGCATCGCGGGCATCAACGGCGTCGCCTGGGACGCGGTCGAGCTGCCGAGTCAGTTCATGGAGAACTTCGTGTGGCGGGTCGAGGTACTGCCACTGATCTCGGCGCACGTCACGACGGGCGAGCCTCTCCCGGCGGCGCTGCTCGATCGGCTGCTCGGAACACGGACCTTCAACGCGGCGCTCGACACACTGCGCCAGATCGAACTCGCGAGCTTCGACTTCGAGCTGCACGCCAATTTCGACCCGGAGCGCGGCGCCCGGGTTGCCGAGACCTTGGCAGGGGTGCGCCGTCGCGTGGCCGTCGTCCCGCCGGCGCCGTTCAACCGGCTGCCGGCGAGTTTCGCGCACATCTTTTCCGGCGGCTATGCGGCCGGGTATTACAGCTACAAATGGGCCGAAGTGCTGGCCGCGGATGCCTTCGAAGCCTTCGAGGAGGCGGGCATCTTCGACGGCGGTACGGCACAGCGCTTTCTCGACTCCATCTTGAGCCAGGGCGGCAGCCTCGATGCCATGGAGGCCTTCATTCGATTTCGCGGTCGTGCTCCCGACGTCCGGCCGCTACTGCGTCAGACCGGCATCGCGGCGTAGCGCGCCGCCCGCAAGCTGAGGTCGCTTCGCGCACCGGACCCGGGATGCTTTGACATATGTCACGCATGACACATTCGCGCGCCGAAGGAGAACCACTCCCGTGGCGCCGCAGGGCGCAACCGCCTACACTCGCTGCCCATGCAGGATTTCCGCCGCAACGACTATGACGTGACCAACACCGTCCAGGTCAGTTCCACCGCGGCAGTGACCGATGCGGTGCGCGAATTGTTCACGCACACCTGGCCCGACGAATCCTTCGATCGCGTCGCGCTGACGTTCGCGGAATTCGACAAGCTGTTCACGGGCCGGATGCCGGGCTATCACGGCGTCGACACCGTGTATCACGACCGCCAGCATTCCCTCGACATGACGCTCGCCATGACGCGGCTGCTGGTCGGCTACGAGCGCACGGCCTTGCCGGACGCGCGCCTCGACGGGGAGCGGGTCGTCGTGGCGCTCGTGACTGCGCTGTTCCACGATGCGGGTTACATCCGGGAAAGCAGCGACCAACAGCATCGGAACGGCGCTGAATTCACGCTCTATCACGTGACCCGCAGCGCCCGCTTCCTCGCGCGCTACCTGCCCACCATCGGCATGGAGTCCTGGGTGCCGATGGCGACGCGCATCGTGCATTTCACGGGCTACGAGATCCCGGTGCGCCAGATACCGCTCGCCGACGAACGCGACCGCAAGCTCGGGCAGCTGCTCGGCACCGCGGATTTGATCGCGCAAATGGCGGACCGCTGTTACCTCGAGAAGTGCCGGGACCGGCTGTACCCCGAGTTCGTGCTCGGCGGAGTCGCGGCGGCGGCCGGGACCGACGGCGCGCTGCAGGTGCGCTACAGCTCCGGGGTCGATCTCTTGCGCCAGACACCACAGTTCGTCCGCGAGACCCGGGTACAAAGGCTCGAGGGCGAATTCGAAAGCGCTTATCGATACGTCGAACCGCTGTTCGACGGCCGCAATCCCTACATCGAGGCCATCGACCGCAACTTGGGCTACTTGGGCCGCGTGTTGCGCAGCGAGCGCTGGCCGATGCTGCGACGTAATCCGCCGCTGTTCACGGCCGCCCCGAACCCGCTGCCGCAGGTCCGGGGATTGATGTTGGACCGCCTGAAGACGCTCTGGGACTGACGCCGCGCTGCAGGGCTGAAGGCTGCGCCCGGGCACGCATGCGGCTTTGAGTCAGGGGAGATCGATCCTTGCCACGAAACGCTCGTGGTACGCACCCAAGTCGCGCAGCACGATCTCTTTGCCGAGCAACGGCGCGTCGTCTAGCGCCTGACGCAGCACGTCCACGGTCAAGCGGCGGCGCAGCGATTCCGCGATCGGGGCAAAACTGTAGTGCCAAGGCTCCGCCTGCACCCCGGACCGCAGGGCACGGAACGGCCGAAAGAATCCCCAGCGGGCCGCATGTCGGTCGAGCCAGGCGGACAGCGCCGCAAACGGACCGGGTGGCGCGAACTCCGCGGCGCGGAGCTCGACCCGATAGCCAGGGGGAATCGCGGCGCGGTCGATCAGATCCACGTCCGTTCCCCAGTGATGCCGGCTGGCACCCGGCAGGGCCGACCACGCGAGAATGGCAGCGACGCGCTCGACCGCATCCAAGGCCAGCGCATCGAGGGGCAGGCCCGAGCCGTCGAGCAGCGGGCGTTCACCGCGATACTTCTGGTTCCAAATGGTGAGCTGTCGATCGAAATTGCGAAATCCGCTGACGGGAATGAGGTCGATGCCCTGCGCGAGGGCAAGACGCCGCATGCCGAGCAGCGGCGCCGCGACCTCGACGTGGACCGTCGACTCGAGCTCCGCCACCCAGGCGACATGGGTCTCGGCCCGGCCCGTCAACTCGAGCGCGTTCAATGGCCGGATTCGCGCGCCGCGGCGTGCGCGGCGACCTGATCGAAAATGCGCACGAAATTCTCGGTTTCCTGGGCTCCGGACACGACGTAGTGGCGATCGAAGACGAAGGTGGGTACGCCGCTGACTCCCTGTAACTGCGCATGGCGTTCGGCGGCGATCACGCCGTCCTGGCCGGCCCGCAGCACCAGCGCCCGGCGCGCCTGATACTCCGGCACGCCCGCCTCCGCGGCCAGCGCCACGAGTTCATCGACGTCGCCGATGTCGCGGCCCTCTTCGAAATAGGCCCGCATGAACCGGTCCTTGACCGCGGCCTGGCATCCGAAGCGCCCGCTCAGCGCAATCAGCAGATGCGAACGGCGGGTGTTCGGGACCCGCGCGATCGCCTCGAACCGGAACGCGATGCCGACGGTCTCGCCCAGGGACTTCAGGGTGTTCTCGGTTTCCGCGAAGAGGTCCCGGCCTTCGAAGCGCGCGGCGATGAATGCGGCACGGTCGACACCCTCGGTCGGCAGGTCGGGGTGCAATTCGAAAGGGCGCCAGAAGACGCGCGGTTCGTATTGCGGTCGCTGGCCGAGCGCGAGCTCGAAACGCCGCTTTCCGAGGTAACACCACGGGCATACCGTGTCCGAGAATATGTCGATCTGCATCGTGCCGCTCATGCCCCAGATTGTACCTAAGCCCCTTATGGGCTTCGGCTCGAGCGCGTATTATTCCAGGTTCGACACCCTAAATTCTGCGACCGGCACGCTCCATGGCGCAAAGCCTGAAATCGAAATATCTGCTCCTGGCTTTCGCGGTCATCGCCGTGCTGTCCGTGCTGCTCGGCGGGCTGACTTATTACGAGCACCGCCTGGACACCGACGACGTCAATCAGGTCACGGCAAGCACGGTCGGGGAAAAGTTGAATGCCGATCTTGCCGCAAGGGCGCAGCGACTGTCGCACGGCATGGCGGCGCCGCTCGCGGGAACGCTGTATTCGCACAACGCCGCCGCCACGGCCGCGCTCGCCGAACGCTTGCTGCAGGAGCCCGAGGTCGAGCGCGTCGAGGTCACCGATGCGGACGGAAACGTGGTCTACGCGGGCGGTCGAGCGCCGGCGGGCGCGGCGTCGACGCTGGCCACGCCGCTTCACTCGAGTGTCGCGGGGTCGGCCGCTGCGCCGCAGGGCACGCTGCGCATCTGGATGAGTCACGCCAATCTCAACGAGACATTGGCGGGCCTGCGGGCGCAACTGCAGAGTCAACAAACCCTGCAGGGCAAACGCATGGGCGGCGGACTGCTCGGCCTGACCGGCCTGCTGCTGCTGCTCGGCCTGACCGGCGCCTGGTTCATCGCGCGCCAGCTCGCAAGACCGATATCCGCGCTCGTCAAGACGGCCGATCGGATCGGCCAGGGCGATTACACCCAGCCGCTCGCGGTCCTGCGCCAGGATGAACTCGGTGATCTGCAGTTCGCGTTGGAGCGCATGCGCCAGAAGCTGCGAGAAACCACGATCACCAAGAACTATCTGAACACCGTGCTCAACAGTCTCGGCGACGCCGTGCTGGTCACCTCCGTGGACGGCATCGTCAAGAGCGGCAACGAAGCGGCCCAGCGGCTGCTCGGATACAGCCAGGACGAGCTGGTCGGCAGGCCGCTGCTCGGTTTCATCGACGAGGCGCACCGTGGCGCCTTCGACGGCAGCCTGGCGGCGCCCGAGGCCCGCGAGACCGTGCTGCGTACGGCACGCGGCCAGACCATCCCCGTCTCGATGGCCGGCTCGCCGATCACGACCGAGGACCCTCAGTTCCAGGGCAACATCTACGTCGCCCGCAACATCACGGAACGCAAACGCGCCGAGCGGCGCATCCGCTATCTCGCCCGCTACGACACGCTGACCAAGATGCCGAACCGGATGCAGTTCCAGCATCTGCTGCAGCAGGCCATTGCGCGCGCGCGCCGCAATCAGCGCTCGCTCGCCCTGCTCTACCTCGATCTCGACCGGTTCAAGGAGGTCAACGACACCTTCGGCCACGCCGCGGGCGACCGCACGCTCGAGATCCTGAGCGAACGGCTGACCCGCAACCTGCGCAAGGACACGGTGATCGGGCGTCTCGCCGGAGACGAATTCGCGATGTTCATCGACGACCTGCCGATGGACGTCGACAACCGCGCCAGCATCGGGGCGCTGGCGCGGACCCTGCTCGATGAAATCAGCCGGACCTTCTACGTGAACAGCCAGGAGGTCTACCTCACGGCCAGCGTCGGCATCGCGATCTGTCCCTATGACGCGGAAAACGTCATCGACCTCATCCGCAATGCTGACGCCGCGATGTATCACTCGAAACAGAACGGCGGTAATTCGAGCGCTTTCTACGTCCCGGACATGAACGCCGCCGCGGTGGAACGCTTGATGCTGAAATCGAAGCTGCGCCGCGCGCTCGAACGCGACGAGCTCGTGATCCTGTATCAGACCAAGGTGGATCTGCGTGACGGGCGGGTGGTCGGTGCGGAGGCGTTGCTGCGCTGGCGGCTGCCGGGCCACGGCGCCATTTCTCCGTCGCATTTCATTCCGCTCGCCGAGGAAACGAGCCTGATCATGGACATCGGCGAGTGGGTCATGAACCGCGTCTGCAGCGATTACCGCGAGTGGCAGAAGACGGTCCCCCAGCCCGGACGCATCGCGATCAACCTCTCGCTGCGCCAGTTGAAACAGGCGAGCTTCATCGCGCGCGCCCGGGCGATTTTCCGCAAGCACGAAGTGTCGCCGACCTGCTTCGAACTCGAGGTCACGGAAACGACCCTGATGACGGACCCGAAGCGCACCATCGGCCTGTTGAACGAACTCTACGCCATGGGCCTGCACCTCGCGATCGACGATTTCGGGACGGGGTATTCGTCGCTGTCGGCCCTGCAACAGTTTCCCATCGGAACGCTCAAGATCGACCAGTCCTTCGTGCGCGACGTGGCCGTGGATTCGGACGACGCGGCCATCGTGCGCACCATCATCGACATGGGCAAGAGCCTCGACCTCGAGGTCATCGCGGAAGGCATAGAATCGGCGGAACAGCTCGAATTCCTGCGGCGGCACGGCTGCAACTTCGGACAGGGGCGCCTCTTCGGTGAGGCGATGGCGGCGGAAAAGCTGCTGGCCATCCTGGCCGACCAGAGCAACGGTGCCGCCGTCGCCCATCACGCGGTGCTGTGCGCACCCACGGTGTGGCCGCCGGTCGCCGCATCCTCGTAGACCCGCACCCCCTGCGGGTACACTGTCAACGATATGCTATCTGCTCGGGACGCGGACTGAATGTCCGACAACGGCGCCGAGTATTCCATCAAGGCGGTCGCGCTCGCCACCGGGGTGTCGGTCGAGACGCTGCGCGCCTGGGAGCGCCGTTATCGCGTCGTCGAGCCGAGACGGGATGCGAGCGGCCACCGCATCTATACCGGCGACGACATCGCGCGCTTGCGCCGCCTGCGCGAGACGACCGACCGCGGCCACGCCATCGGCAGGATCGCCCATCTGTCCGACGCGGAATTGAACCTGCTGCTCGCCGATCGTCAGGCCGACCATCCGAACAGCGCCGCCGCACAGGCCTTGGCGATGCGCATCCTCGCCGCGGTCGAAAAGTACGATCTCGATGACTGCGACCAGGCGGTGGCGATGGCGTTCGCGCTGCTGCCGGTCGGCGACGTCGTGAGCGAAGTGCTCTCGCCGGTGCTGCACGAAGTCGGCGAGCGCTGGCATCGCGGCGAGTTCTCGGTGGGACAGGAGCGTCTGATCTCGAGCTCGGTGCGCCGTCAAATCAGCGGGCTGCTGAACACCTACAATTCGACGGCGAAGGGCGCGACGGTGGTGTTTGCGACACTGGCCGGCGAGCCTCACGAACTCGGGATCCTCATGTACGCGGCGATCGCGGCAAGCCGCAAACTGCGGGCCTGTTATCTCGGCGCGGATCTGCCTCCCGACGAAATCGCCAACTTCGCGCGGCAGGTGCACGCCGCGGCCGTGGCCGTCAGCATCGTGCTGCCCGAGAACCTGGAACTGGTCGCGGAGAAACTCAAGAGCCTGCGCGGGGCACTGCCGAAGAGCACGGAAATCTGGATCGGCGGGGCAGCCTCGTTCAGTCTGGACGCGGCGGCGTTCCCGGCGGGCAGCGTGCACATGGCGAGCCGGCGGGACTTCGACAGCCGCATCGGTCTGTTGGGCGGCACGGATCATTGAGGGGCGGGCGGCGCTGCGGCAATCGCCGCCGCCGTCGCGGCATCGATGCGGTCGAGCACGCGGTTCGCGGCGGTCTCGAACGCGGCCACGATGGCGGATAGCCGGTCGCCCTCGGCTCGCTGTGTCTCCTCGACCTCGAACCGTGCAAGCGCCTGTCGCCGGGTTCCCACGATCCCCGCCAGGCGCACGCGAATCGTCGGCGCCCCGGCGCCCGGGCGGTATTCTGCCTGAAAGTCGAGCACCTCGAGATCGAGCCAATACGCCGTGGCGAACGGCGCCGCGGCGACGCCGACCACATGGGGGCCTGCGTGCGCGCGCAACGAGCCCTGCGCGAGATCCTGCACGAGCTCCTCGAGGCCCCCGGCCCACGCAGCTCCCGCAAAACGGTCCAGGCGGCGATCCGGATACAGGGCCGCGATCGCCGTGCCGTCGAGTCCGGCACGCACGCGCGGCGCGAGGATGCAAAGGTCCGCGCCGAGCACGGGTCCGCCCGCTGCCGGCTCGGCCCGCAGAACGTAGACGGAGGTCGGCGCGAGCTTGCTCGTGAACAGCGAGCCGCAGGCCCCGAGCAGCGCCGCCGCACCGGCCATCGCGACAAGCCGGCCGCGACCCGCGCGCCGGAGCGGCGCGCTCAAGGCGGCACCTGCACGCCGTGCGCCTTCGGTTCGAACAGCAATTGCGACGGATTGTCCTTCAGGCTTCTCGACAGGTCGCGCAGCTCGAGCGCCGTCGCGCGGCTTTGCCGGATCAGCTGGTCGAGTTCCGGCAGGCTGTGATCGGTGAAGTTCGCGAGGCTGGGTTCGCTCGACGCGATGAACGCGTCGAGCCGCGCCGACGTCTCGGCGAGATGCTCGCTCACGGTGCGCAGGTTCGCGGCGGCCGCCACGACGTCGGGCGCGGACTTGTCGGTGACCGCCTTCAGAGCGGCCACCTCGGCACGCATGTCGCTCACCGCCGCGCGCGTGTCGGCGACGAGCTCCTGCACGCCGCGGATCGTGGCGGGCAGTCGCGCCGTGGCCTCGCGCGTGGCGTCGAGCGTGCTCGTGATGGCCTGAACGTTGTCGTCGCTGAAGACGTGATTGAAGTGATCGACGAGTTCGGCCGCGCGCGTCACCAGCGTCGGCAGGCTGGCGAGCAGCGTGTCCAAATCGGAAGGCGCGGAACGGATCACGGGATAGCGGGTGCCGTCCGCGAGCGGCGCGGGCGCCTGCAGCTTGCGATCCTGTTCGAGGTCGATGAACAGCAGCCCGGTGATGCCCTGCAGACTCAAGGAGGCGAGCGTGCGATTGTCGATCGGCGCGGCGGCGTCGATGTCGGCGATGACCAGGACCCGCTTCGGCTGGTTGCGGTCGAGCACGAGACGTTTGACCTCGCCGACGTCGACGCCGAGATAGCGCACCGGGCTGCCGACACCCAAGCCGCTCACCGAACCCTGAAAATAGATCTCGTAACGCTGGTAGCTGCGCCGGTCCTGCTCGTCGGAGTACCAGTAGATGAAGGCCGCACCCATCGCCAGGACGAGCAGCACGAAGGCGCCCACGGCAACGTAATTGGCGTCCCTATCCATGCAGAGGAGCTTCTGCGGCACGGTGATGACCCGCGAGGCGCGCCCGCGGTCCGTGAAAATAGCTGCGGATCCAGGGCTCGTCGCTCTGCATGAGCGCAGGGAGGGTATCGCTGATCATCCGGCCGCCGACCATGACGCCCACGCGCGTGCACGTGCGGAACAGGGTATCGAGATCGTGTGTGATCATGACGACGGTCAACCGCAGTTGCTGGTGCAGGTACGACAGTAGCTCATCGAAGGCGGCGGCGGAAATCGGATCGAGGCCGGCGGTGGGTTCGTCGAGGAACAGCAGTTCGGGTTCGAGCATGAGCGCCCGCGCGACGGCCGCGCGCTTGATCATGCCGCCGGACAACTGGGACGGGTACTTCTGTGCCGCGCTCGGTTCGAGACCGACGAGCAGGCACTTCAAGCGCACGAGTTCCGCGCGCGTGTCCGGCGTGAGCTCGAGATATTCCTGCAGCGGCAGTTCGAGATTGTCCTCGATGTTGAGCGAGCTGATCAGTGCGCCGTTTTGGAACATGACGCCGTAGCGCCGCACGAGTGCGCCGCGCTCGGCGGCCGCGAGCGACTGAATGTTCCGGCCGTACAGTTCGACGCGGCCCGCCGTCGGCGTGCGCAGTCCGAGAATCGTTCGCAGCAGCACGGACTTGCCGGCGCCGGAGCCGCCGACGATGCCGAAGACCTCGCCCCGCCGCACGTCGAAATCGAGACCGTCATGCACCGTTTGAGAACCGAAGCGGTTGACCAGGCCCCGGACCGCGATGACGGGCAGGTCGGCGGCTGCGGCTGCGTCGGCGGGCATCAGAAATCCAGCTTGACGTACAAGACGGCGAACACCGCGTCGACGAGGATGACCAGGAAGATGATGTTGTC
>Ga0116229_10008373_pt1 | contig 16092 bp, 7 predicted proteins | sample S1TSphgellanicum_3_FD_87313 | JGI IMG/M metagenome (GOLD analysis project Ga0116229, IMG submission 87313) | Host-associated microbial communities from peat moss isolated from Minnesota, USA - S1T2_Fc - Sphagnum magellanicum MG | ecosystem: Host-associated > Plants > Peat moss > Unclassified...
CAAGCATCACTGAAATTGGGCTCCTGCTCTGCAAAGAGCTGAGAGTGCAAGCCTGCATTATCAAAAGTGGGCTTGCACTTGATGAGAGCTGAGTGCAAGCAGGCATTATTAAAATTGGGCTTGCACCTGATGAGAGCTGAGTGCAAGCACACATTATTAAAATTGGGTTTTCACTCAATGAGCATCAAACATAAGCACACATTATTATAAGCGAACTTGTGCTTAATGAGCATCAAGCACAAGCCCACATTATCAAAATTGGGCTTGAGCTTGTTGAAAGTTGATTGCAAGTACTCATTAACAAAATTGGGCTTGCAATTAATGAGTGTCAAACATAAGCCCACATTAGCAAAATCAAGCTTGCACTTGGCAAGAATTGAGTGCAAGCTCATAGTATTAAAATTGGGTTTGCACTTGATGAGAACTAAAAGCAAGCTCACACTATCAAAATCAGGCTTGCATTTGGCAAAAGCTCAGGGCAAGCTTGCACTATCAAAATTGGGCTTGTATTTGGCAAGAACTAAAGACAAGCTCTCATTATTCAAACTAAGCTTTGCATTTGACAAGAGTCAGGGCAAGTCCAACTTTGGTAATGTTCTTGTGGCCCAAGGGCTTTACATAATGTAAAAATCATTATAAAAAAAGCATATCCATTGCAACTTGTCTATCTAGTTAAAATTTAGTTCTATCAAACATTTTTTAGTTGCAATTTAGTTTTATCAAATATTTTTTAATTACATTGGACAAGTTACAATGAACACAATTTTCTCATAGTGAATTGATGCAAAAATCAAAGTGCAAAGCTTTTACATTATTTTAAAAGCCTATCATGAAATCAAAACACCTATTTGTAAGGCAAAATAAATATCATGTATTATATTACATACAAAACAAAATTTCGAAGAGATTTTTCAAAAATTTGAAAAACATTAGCAAAATAATTTTGGGCTTAAATGAAAGCACATGCTTAACTTTACCTCCATGTGAAGGAAAATATGTCAAAATATTTTGATTTCAAGAAAGGTTTTTACATTTTGGAAGGCTCACATTATTTAATTATTACATGAGTTCATGATTTTTTTAATCACTAGTATTATTATTTTTAAATTTGATGTCATTTTATTTTTTATTTTTATGACAATTGAAATTGACTAACAGATAGATTATTAAAATTGAATGTTTGAATAAATATTGTTTGGTTTGAGTTTATACTATGGTAATGCCTTCATTTTAACGTTTTATTGTCAAGGACAAGAAATACATATATAATTTTTAAAAAACTATATTAATTTAACACACAAATAACTTAGCAATAAATTAAAATTAAACAATTTTATTGTTTGAACAAGACATAATATAACTTAAGCATGAAATGAATTAAAAATATAAATGCCACAATTTGTGTTGACAAGATTAAAGGATGGTGTTTTCCAAACCTTTATTTATATTAATGTAATTTTCTAAGTTCATCAACCTTTTAAAATGTTTCATTAATTAACATTTTATAAAACTTCTATGCATGTTTTTCAAAGATCTTTCCAACTTTTTTATAAAAAAATCATATGGCTTAATACATGTGACATTTACTTTATATTCAATTCTATAATTATGGTGCATGTGATTGTGATCCTTGTTGCATTAATATACATGTTGGACCTAATATTAGTAATGGCATTTGTAATGGTATTGAAAAATCAACCAATCTAGTTATTTAAGAATTGATACTTAAGGGATTAAATTGGTCTTAAAATGTGTTATTGTTACCTTGCTCGTTACCATAATCACCCACCCAATGTGTTGATAATATTGATACCACCCTAAATCTTTAATTTCCTTAATTTCCTTTAGGATGCTACGAATTTACAACAACATTTTTGAGATTTACAAAGATATCAAGATTGTTGTTGCATGTGTTATTTGCTCTCAATGTTCATGTGCAAAAACATTCATCAAGTAAACCTAATATTTGTTGTGATTATCCTTTTTATTCTTGATTAAAATAGTTTAAAACCTAGGTGGTAGGTGTTTTATGATTTGTGTTTTCAAACTTTTTGTGCAAGTTACAATCCTCCATGTCACAATGTTTTTCGATTTTAACAACAATGGTTTTATGTGTGTGGATTGTTTTAATTTTGTGATGGTTGTGTTGTTCTTATGGGTTTTTCTCACAAATTAATGGTTGTGGTCATTTTTTCACCTTAGTTGATTATTCATCTTGTGTGAGGTGATCGGCAATGTCTGTTTTCTTTGTTGTTTTTACATTATATACAAACAAGTATTGCCAATGGTTTCATTTAGCTTTTGGTTCTTCAATGTTTGGGTTTGAAGTAGTAAGGTCAGCATCGCAATGCAAATATCCCTACCAAAGTAATAGATAGATTGATATTGTTTTAGTTCATATCAAACTATTAAGGTGTTTGCTACCAATGTTTATACCCAAACGCAAGCCAATATACCAAACCAACATTGAAACCTATGACTTTTATAATTCTTACTATAACTTGAAAATAGGTTAAATGTGAATGGGCTCAAAATTTTGTTGACATGGTAGTGTTATATTTGTGTGTGAAAATAAGTTTGTTTATGTGTTACCTTATTGTGAATATCAAAAGTAACCATTGAAGTGTCTTTTCTTCATGATGAACCTTATATTTGTGTATTGATCACCGAAGGGGCATGTGGAGGATGGTGGCAATGGTAAGTGTGACTTGGCAAAAGTTTTAGAAGCATCATTTGAATTTATTTTGTTGGTTTTCAAATTGAAGTGATTGGCGCTAATTGTATGCATGAAGTTATGGTGACTTGTTTTTTATTTTTGTGTTGTGTTGGGGCATGGAGTTAATGTTTGTTAAATAAGAGGGAATGAACAAGTAAATTGAAGTTGAACATTCTTAGCAAAGAAATTTCTTTTTTTAATGTGCTTTTATTTTTTAATATCTTGAAGATGGTTAATGAGGTTTTTGGGTAGCTTGTAAGGGGGTTGTTATTTAGGGTACACAAGTTTAGAGTGCAATGGTGCAAAGGCAGGGGTTTAAATGTGTAAAGGTGGAGTTTGAAATGTGGAAATTTGTATTCACCCAAGAAAAAACTTGACATGTTTACACATTTATGACACCCACACTAACAAAACATTGACATGTGCCAATGTGACATCAATGTGGCTTTTAGGAACACATTTTGAACTTGCATTCCCACATGGGGACCATGGTCCCCCACATGGGAACATGCTTGAAGGTTCAGCACCTCTAGCCCATAAAAAAATAATTCCCATGTTGGAGAACATTTTAAATACATTGATTTTTGTTTTCAAAGCTTATATATATTTTTAAAATCTTACATGGGAACAAAAAGAAAAAAGAACTTGAAAAAAAAATTACACCTACATCATTTAAAAATAACCTACATAGGTCGTTTTGAAATGATGTAGTTTTTTGGACCAAAAAAAGAAAAAAATTGAGAAAATTGTACCTTTTAAAAAATAAAAAAACCTACTTCATTTGAAAAAAAAACCTATGTCAATGTAGGATGTTAGCTTTTTCTAAAAAAGATGTAAGTTTTGGAATCTCTTTTTGAAAACAAAAGAATTTTTTTTTTTGGGAAACCTATGGCATTTCCAATATATGACATATTGATGTAGGTTCTTTTAAAGACATATATATTTTAAACAAAATTGAATTCTTAAAATAATTTTAAATTATGTCAATGTAAATGTTTGTGGAAATGACATAAAACTTTGGCTTTGAATTTTTAAAATATTTTTTTAAAACCTACGTCATTTGCATTTTAAAAACATTTTTAAAATAACTTATGTCAACATAGGTTTTTGTTGAAATGATGTACATGTCTGAGGAAAACATATGAGAAAAAACTTTTTAAAAATCAATTTTTTTATTCTTTGAAATTTTATATTATTTAAAGAAAAACTTGTGTTGATGTAGTTTTTGAAAATGACACAAGCTTTGAAAAAATAAATTAAACATGATCATTTTTAAAACATTGTATTTTTTTTTAACGAACAAAGGTTCAATGTGGAAATGCACATTTTCAATGCACTTCCAAATGCCATTTAACAACATATAGGTGCCACATCAACACCATTTATTGTGTGATGTAAGTACCACATTGATGCCATGAATTAACAACATGTACTCATGGCATCATCAATGTGGGTGTCATAAATTGGTGGCCACATTGGGTTCCCACAATACATGTGCCTTAAAACTTGAAATTTCATTATTAAACATCATGGTTTTTTTAAAGGTTCAAGTTGACTAATTTGTTATTTGTGATTAATGGACATGTGCATTTTGATTAAAGGCCAAGGGCTTGAATGACACATATATATTTTTACTGATCAACTTGATTATAATTATTTATTTGATTAATGAAATTGTACAACATTAATCAAAATGGCCAATGGTCTTTAATCAAATGAAATATGTAATCAAGATGGCCAATGTTATTTAATTAAATGTGACATGGTTTTTTACCCTATGTATCCACTTGTTACTTGTTAGGCACAACTTTAATGCATCCATAGCACCTTGACCTTGGTCACTCCCCCTTGTCCCCTTGGAGATTTTCAAAAGGGGGTTTCATAATTTGTTGTTACCCTACCCACCCCTTTGCTATTGATTTTCTACCCTAAACAAACTTTTTTTTACTACTAAACCAACCCCTCCCCACTAGCATTTTGTAATGCCATGGTTTGAACTTAATCTATACAAATTAGAATCCCTTCCTTCTAACTATTTTCTTCTTTTGCTCTTTTATTTTAGTTCTCTTGTTTGTTGCAAACAACAATTTTACCCTTGCCCTACCACTCTCTTCTTCTTGCACATAACCAGTTACAACCCCTAAACTATGTTAACTTCATGCAAACATCATCATACTAGAAATACAACAAGTTTTTACCAACAAAATAATTGTCACACCTCCAAGAAATGGTTACCATGTAGTTTTGGTTCAATCCCCAAGTCTTCCACTCCTTTCTCCTTATTAAACCCTAACAATATCTCTACACTATCTATTTACACTACACACTACCTCCCAACCATCTATATATCTAGAGCTTTCTATCACACCCCATAATAGTCTTCTTCTCTACTTTCCTATGTAAGCCAACCTAAGTTTTAATTCTTCTTGCTTTTGCTACGTAAGAAGGCATACCCTTTTCTTTGCTCCTTAAATCCAAGCCCAACAATCCCAACCTCCTCATCTTTTCTACTCCTAACTTTTAACTTCAACAACAATTTGAATACCTTTTTTTGACTTCCACCATCCACCCCTAGTCACCATGCTCATGAATTGCCACAATTGTATCATTCAAAGATCTTGCCTCCATTTACTAGAACAAATGTTGACTTGACCGCCCCCTTGAGAAGCTTGTTTCTTCATAATGGTGTAACCTCCCACCTTCACCTACCTTGCCCTCTCATGATATGCCAAGATCCCTTGCCTCTCCTTATTACCATCATCATCATCTCTCCTGCCTCCTCACAACCCCTCATGTTTCATTCATCACTCAAGAAGGAGAATAATAGGTCAACAACTAATTTCCTTCCTTTTAGCTCCATGAAGATGCCATTAATACTATCCTACCCTAACCTTAATTGTTAAAAGCTTTTAAGAAACATCCTTCACCCTATCCATACTCCCTTATTTAGCAAGTTTAGCCAGTCTCAGACAAGGATAAAAAATTTGACCTTATCCTAATCCAACCAACCTACTTCCCCCCCTTGTCTTAACTAAACCACCCAACCTTTAAATTGTATTGAGATTAAGTCAAATGCCTTAGCCTACCCCTGTAGACTTAAGGTTAATTCCAAAACTTATTTAGCCATCCTATCCTTCTCAATCAAAATTGGGTTAGGTTAATTTAGACCCCACACTACCTATTCACTCATTTATTTACTTAATTAACTACTTACCTACCTTTTACCCACCCATTCACCCACCCACCTATTATTTACCTACTTGCTTATCTATTTATACCTCCTCACTTATTTACTTATCTACCTATACCTTTTCACCTACATTTTTTCACCTTTGTACAACTTACCTACTTACTTATCCACCTATCTACATACTACCTACCTACCTACCTACCTAAATTTAGCCATTAGGCGTAACCATTAACACTATGAAAAAATATAGGGTTTTACAACTAGGCTTGCAACTGGGTTTTCCAATTACAATGGACACTTACAATTCATGGTATTTATACAACCTTGAGTGTTATTGAACAAGTTTCAACAATTACAACAAACACCTTATGTCATATACAATATCATAATACGATGCAGTTCACATGCAATTATATGCAATTTCTTTGCAACTAATCTCCATGTCAAATTCCCACACACATTCCAACATGGTGAACAAAATGCCAACATGGAATTTCATCCATTTGTCAACAAATGATGTATGTTGATACCTTTTGCAACTTATTTACAACTATTTTACAACTATTTTATAGCTAATTTGACAAATATAATATTTAATTATTTCGTTCATCCATTTGATGAATGAATTATATTCTTATATTTTATTACTTATCTACAACTATTTTACAACTAATTCAACAAATATATTCTTTCATTATTTCATTCATCCATTTGACAAATGGATTTTAAATATCCTTATATTTTGCAACTTATTTACAACTATTTTATAAGTAGTCTAACGAATATATTTTTTAATTATTTCATTCATCTATTTGAGTAATGAATTTTGTTCCTATCCTTTGCAATTAACTTACAACTAAAGATGAAATGAAAGTAAAAGATTTAATGACTAATTTGCAACTAGGTGTTTAAATTTGGGTTTCAAAGCAACTATATGGTAGTTGATTTTAGTAATATTAAACAATTAAATTGTAACTTACAATGCAATTATCTAGATTTCACACAACCATATCATGTTGTCCTAATTATAATAGATAATGTTGAATTGCACTGAACATCATTATTTATAAACATGAAATGGATTTGAAACTTTAAATACATTTACATTTCATGAAGAGTACATTACAAAGAAAATAGAAAATGTTTAAATTAAAAAATAATTTAACTATGAATTTAAACATAATGATCAAACTATATATAACAAACATTTTTTTCCTATCTAAACAAAAGGTCAGATCATAAAAATGATGACCCACAGCAATCAAATATTGTCATTTAAAACACTATGTTTCATAAATGAATGGTTTTTTTTATTTTTGTTAAAATGGAACTTGAGCCATGCAATTTTTTCAACGCACATTATTTGCTTGAAATCTGCCATGTTATGACATTTAGTTCCACATGTGAAATGAAATCAATAGCATATCATAACATTGTAATGTCAAAAATATGTAAATAATCCCTTTAATTTGAATAAAACTAGTTTACAACTATACTACCACTAACATGTAGCTTATATGTCACTAAAATGCAATGCATAGAACATTGATACAAACTAAACTATAATTTGTACACTTGCAAATCAAATCAAATATTGTGCTTATAATCAAGTAAATTGAATTACAATTTTAGGTACTTTTGAAAAAATCTTACCTTATATGTATAATTTTGATGTACATCCAAAAGTAAAAATCTTAAACATTTAAAAGTAAAAGCAATAACCTTCAACATTCAAGAACAAAAATAAAAACCTTCAATATCCAAAAGTAAAAGCAAGAACTTTCAACATCTAAAACCAAAAGTAAGAACTTTGAACATCTAAAACCAAAAGTAAGAACTTTGAACATCCAAGAATAAAATAATAACCTTTAACATCAAAAAGTAAAAGTAAGAACCTTCAACATCCAAAAGTATGAGCAAGAACCTTCAACATTCAAAAGCAAGAACAAAAACCTTCAATTTTTTTAAGAGCAAGAACCTTCAATCTTTCACTTGAACTAACATCTATAAATCAACACAAACCCCAACAACATTCAAAACTAATTAATACACATTTTTTTAATGTATCGACTTAACTAATATAAATCTACGTACATCAATTTTTTTGAAATTAGTTCTTTACAATGGCATGCAACATAATTATGTTATGTTACAAATGATTCATAATTGTCTTTTGCAAAAAAATCCTTTACCTAAAAATTTGGTGTATATTGAAGGCAAAAGGTTGATGTGTAACCATTCATGCATATTATTTGTGGTGATAATAACAAAATTAGGGTGGACTTCAAAAAACAATTTGGATCCATTTGCTTGAATGTGATTGACACACACTGCTTGGGCCTAGGTTGTATGTATGTAATGATATTTATAAGACAAAGCAACCCATACAACAAATAGCAAAGACAAAAACCTTCAACCTCCAAAAGCAAAAACAAAAGCCTTCAATCTCTCTAAGAACAAGAATAAAAACCTTCAACCTTCAAAAGTAAAAACAAGAGCTTCCAACCTCTTTAAGAACAAAAATAAAAACTTTCAACCTTCAAAAACAAAAACAAAAACCTTCAACTTCTCTAAGAATAAGAACAAGAACCTTCAACCTTCAAAAGAAAAAACAAAAACCTTCAACCTCTCAGAGAGCAAGAATAAGAACCTTCAACCTCCATAATAATAATAATAAAAACCTTCAATTTTAAAATTATTTAAATAAATAATATAATTTATAACAACTGTTTAGTTTAAATTTTAAATTAGAAAAACAAAAATAATCTTAATTATAACATATGATATGAAAATTGCATCACCAAAAAACTACGAAATAAAAAAATGTTTAAATAGAAAGATTTTTAAAAAAAGTTCATTTGAATTTCTTAACAATAAGCATAAGCACATGAAGGTCATTGATGCATTGAGGCAAATATGTTTGATATACTGCCATGTGTCACTTGCTTATAGGTTTTCCGCCCAAATTTCAGATCTTTAAATTTCAAATTTTAAATTGAAATACAATTGCATACTAGTTGTAAATAAGTTGAAATGCCATATATATTGGGTAGTGGAAATGTAAACATGTGGCATGATCGTATGTGTTACTCAAGGCCATACATTTGTTGCAAAGTAGTTGTTGATTAATAACTAAATTTATCCTAGTTGTGATGTAGTTGTTACATGTAACTAAAGTGCAACTTGTCAACAAAATTAAACATGGTTGATTATAACCATATATATAGTGCATACATTATATTGTATAAATATACATCTTGCAACTAATTTGCAACTACAATACAACTCTTTGATTTTTTGATGTGGCATTTTATGTATTAGTTTGTCATAATTCCATGGGACAGTTGTAATGCAGTTATATATTATTTGTTTTGGAGCTTTAATTGTAGGGTAGTCTAGTTGTCGTGAACAGAATTTCTCATAATGTAGGTTTAGCCACTATGTTTAATCTTAAATTTAACCATTAAGTGTACTTTAAGTTTAACCACTATGTTTAGGCATTAAATGTAGCCATTATGTTTAGCCACTAAATTTGAATGATAAGTATAACTTAAGTTGAGCCATTAGATTTGGCCATTAAGTTTAGCCTAAATTTAGCCATTGAATATAACCTAGGTTTAACCACTATGTTTAAAAATTGATCATGTAGAAAAGCAAATGGCTACCATTATAGGTGTTTAGGAAATAATTACATGCATGTAGACTAATGTAGTATGTAGTCTAGCTAAGGCATTAGTTTATTAGTTTTGAAATTGTAAAAGAATGTGACAAATATTTTTTTGTCATGTAACAGAAATATGGAAAATGGTAATTAAGGATAATGCCAATTTTGAACCATGATCTTCTATATTTTTGGTAGTGACGTAAAGATTAAAAAAAATTCCTCTTAAGTAGCCTAAATATCACATATTATTGTCAAAGTGTTGTGCAATTCATTTGGTAGTTTATTTGATTTTATGTATAAATCATGGTTTTTCAAATGGTCCATTTTGATCGCCTTATCCATCTTGATTAGTGGATATGTACAATCAATGCATGAATGAAAATTATTATTTTTTATTGATCAACTTGAATTATGTGACCCATTTATCAAATGGGACATTTAGTCAAGTTGAAAAACAAAATGATACTTTTGACCAATGGGTTTACTCAAATGAAACATTTAGTCAAATTGGCCCAAAAAAATGATGTCCTTAATCAAGATGGCCAATGGGTTTTAATAAAATGGGACATCTTATTATGTCATTACTAGGTATGTTTTCATAATTGTAGTTCAATGTGAGTAGACCCATGCTTTGTTTGCATGACTAGAAATTTGTTAAAAAAAGGTGTCATACCTAGAACTTACTTACTTCACAATACGTAGGTTGGAAGTATGTAACTATTTTCCAAAACTTTGGACACACATATGATTGAAATGTTGATGGATAGGCTAGGTAGGTATGCTAGCCAGTTAAACATGGTAGTAGGCTAAATAAATAAAATTAAAGCCTCATTACTAAATAACTAATAGGCTAGGCTAGGTGTAGCTTAAGCCTAGACTTAGGTAGTGGGTTATCTAAACTAGGCAATCTAATTATTATTACCTATTTACTTCTTATCTTCTTACATAATAGGTAGGTAGATAGGTAGGTTGTATAAAGTAAGTGTATTGGCCATCTACCTGCCTATTACACCTAACTATTTACTTAGCAACCCTCTTCTAGCTTAACCTACTTACCTACTTTTCTTTTATTTACATAAGTAATGTACAACAAGATGTGAAATAAATAAGTTAACAAAAGTTATTATATAATAGTGTGGTACATTAATTAATGAGTTGGTTTATCCTTTTGTATGTGAGGCATTCAATTTTTTATACTTGCAACTTATGAACATCCTTAAGGTACTGGTAACTTAAACTAAACTACCACCTACCTACCTATTGCTTAACTATCCACCTTTTTTTATGAGTTACTTACCTATTTACTATTTACTACCTTTTTACCCACAATATATATAATTGAAAACAAATTCTTATTAAAAATTTTGGTTAAACAAAAGTTGTTGCCCAAAATATTTATTTCCAATTTGATTGGTTAAATGGTTTGTTGCTATGTTAATCAATTTATGACCATTAGTCACATTAGATTTGTCAAAATCAATGTGTCCAAATGATTTGATGGTCTTTGAAATACTTACAAATTAAAAAAAAGTAATTTTGGACTAGATTTTTGGGTTAAATGAACCATGGCTTTTTAGTAATGATGGTTGTGTGATTTACCAAATCTTAACATTTGCAATTCTATGGTTAATTAAGAAATGACTAGTTAATCCATATAACATTGAACTGTTTTGATTAGACAAGTTGTTTTTTAAGTGACCATTAAATGTCACTTATGATTATCCTTACATCATTTTTGAGTTTTATCAACATTGCCTAAACATGAATATTCAAGAAAATCAAATACAAAATTGTAAAGTATTTTTGACTTTATTGATGTTAGTAAATGACAAAAACATTTAATTATTAAACAACTTGTTGTCAAACCATACTAAGTATTATACAAGTTATTTGGCTTTTGCGTTGTTGGCACAAATATATTAAACCTTGTATAAGGTCATCCATCTTAATATTGTTATCATTTCAAAGGTTTGGAACCCAATTGTGAAAAAATCACTCAATTTTTAGAAATAAAAATTTAATGACAAAAATCACTTTAAATTTAATAACTTTTGATCTATTGGTCCAAATTTTGTGAAACAACAAAAATGCACATTGCTTTGTCTAGTCCTTTTAGGTAGGACCAAAAACAGGGTAAAGGTGCCATGACTTGGGAAGGTTATGGCATGGTCACATTTAAATGAACAAATAAACACTTAAGATATGTTCACATTTACGAATATCAGCGTCATTAAATCATCATTATAGTAACTTTGTTCACTTTATTTCAAATTAAACAATTGGTAGTTGACATGTATAAAGACATGGCATATTAACAAATAAATTATCACTAAATGGTAGTTTGTTGATAACAAAAACAACAAATGGTAAAATCTATTCAAAAATAAAATTTTTGTAGGTTATCACATGTTTCAGTGATGGTGAACTAGCAAGTCCAAAACCAACATGGTAAATCTACCTACAACACCATGGATCAAATAAGAATCCGCACTCCATCATTGAATGAAGGTCTATATTCCCATCATTTAGAAGTTTTGGAAACGGGAGCATGAAGAAGGAAGGAGGCATTGAAGCAAAAAACATGAAGAAGGAAGTTTTGAAGCGAGAATAACATTATTCCGTCATAGATTCATTATTATGAAACATAAACATCATGATGACTTCAAATTGAAGTGCAAGTGTGCAAGCAAATGCACATCCACATATAGGCGTAAATGTTTAAGGAGGTGTGAATCCACAAATGAATTTTGTAAGCAAGTCATCGATAGGTCATGGACGAAGTTGTGGCAATAGTAGATTAGGAGGACTAGGTTTAATTTCTTGACAACGACATGAGAACTAAGATCATTGTGAGGTCCTAATGTTCATTGCTTGTAAACACACAAAACACATTATTCAATAAAAATTTGTTGATCCAAGATTGTTCATGATTATTGTTGTGCAGTGATAGGAGAAAATTTCAAAAGAATTACAAAAGATGACCAAAAACAAGTTTCCAAGAAACAATGTCATGTGTAAAGACAAATGGACTTCACTGAATTCATATTTCAAAAAACTAGTAGATTATCACAAAGGCGCATGTAATCATACTTCATTATGGGATTTGTCATATGTAGAGAAGGAATGTTTTCATTTGCATCGTCATTTCAATAAATAGTTCTATGACTTGATTGAGGCCTTTCTAAAGGAGAAAACTATCATTGTTCTTCTACATACAAGGGATGTGAATGTTGAAGGAGACAAAACCTATAGCCCACCAAAACAAGATAAAGATCATGAGAATGAATACATGTAGTCACATGATAAGCAAACAAATCTTCAAGGAGATAGTCATGGCACAAAAATTGTTAATTATCAAGGTGCAAAAGATGCTGACAGTTAGGAAACATGAATTATAAGCACAAGAATAAGTGGTAATCATGGCCTAAAAGTTGTTGATGGTCCAAACATAAGAATTGCAAGTAGAGTTGCTATGAGTTTAGGCATAAAAACAAGAAGTTATGTAAACTATTTTGAAACAAAACAACAATTTTAGTTGCATGTCATTGATCTTGGATCTCCAACAATGTTGGTATTCATAAGTGTTGGAGTGAAGATAAAGCATAGAAATGTTTTTGCTCTTGCGATTGAATCTACACACAAGAATAACAAGGTCATCAAGTGGATGTAATGCGTGAATTCAACAAAACCTAGTTGGAGATTGAACAATGTCATTCAAAGATTCAAGAACATTCCTCAAATAACATCTCCACTACCTAAAGTCATGCCATGAAAAAATTGACAAGGTCAACTAGAAGATGGTGAATGTGCTTTCCAATCTTAATATATCTACGTATCATGCTTTCATCAAGGAACATGCACACATGCCTCCAATTGTAGATTTACTTTTAGATGATTTCATTGGTGATCAAAGTGGTGATGGTGCAAATGATCAAAATGAGGAATAAAACATACAAGAGGACAACAATGTGTTGTGATGCACATCCCAAAAAACTTATAATCTATAGTAGTTGCATTTAAGAACAAGACTTCAAATTGCACTTTAGCACCAAATTCCACTATGTACATGTAGATTGTAAATCAACTCCTTCATTTGAGAATGAAATTTCAAATTGCATTTCAACACCAAATTACACTACACGTCCAAGTTGTAAATTAGTTCGAGTTTGAAATTTAAAGACTAATATCTTGATGGCAATTACAACAATTTTAAAATTTCAATGATCTTGGAATTTTTTTGTAATTTCCATGAATTTAACATTTATGGATTTGTGGTCTATGATTGGTCAACTATATCCTATTGGGTAATTTCAAGTCAATGCCTTTCAATGTGATACACAATACACTATCCCTAAGTGTGAAATGACCTTTATATATACATCTATATATGGTTAATAAATAGGTGAGGATTTGTGGGTTGTGAGTAGGTAGGTTACTAATCACCATCCACATGCATCTACCTCTCTAGTAGGCACCAAATGCCTTAATTACCTACAAAGTAAACTACTTAAATTTCCTACCTAGGTAAGTAGGTAGGTGTCACTAGGAGAAAAACATCAATCAATAGGGAGTGCAACTTTCCATTTGGAGCTTCAGTCACTGCATGAGATATTGTTGAATCACATTACATTGACTAACCTTAGAGACATCCCCAAATTGCAATGCAATATCTGTGTTTAATCACCACCATGTGCAATAGTTAGGACACCACATCTATCTTCTATTGCATTCTATGTGTCCAATTGTTGCATCAATTGATTAATGCTTGTGTCTTTGCCATTTATAATCATATTTGTAGCATGCAACAACATATGACCACATTTAGAAGAAAATGCACATGCAAATTGAACTTAAAATCAACTCACAAAAAATCTTCTCTAATATACCAAAATTGTTTTCAACAACAGCTTTAACGTGGGAGAATTACTTATTGAATAATGTTTCCAACATAGAATGCAAAACCCCAGTTTGTTTATGTGGCACCATCATCCATGGTAGCAAGGGGTAGCCTTTGTTTCCAATGATATAAGGTTTGATGCTTTCATGTAAATCAAGCTCATTGAAAAAATTCTCCCATGTTGTTTTTTGATAGATTGAAGACAATCGCAAGATTCATGCATTGTTCATTGAACCTAGCAAATCACGAAAACATCCAAAACTGTTTTTTTGTGATCAATAATGGCCTATAGTTACATGTTGTATGCCTTTGATTTGAAGGAATAATAGTCTATAGTAGAGCTTGAACTTTTGGCTTCTAGATATGGATTTGAACGACATCAATAACACCTTGAATTCCTAACAAACTTGAAAGATCCTTGAATCCTTCCATGACATGTAATATGGAATCTCCTTCAAACCATTGAAGCTGGTTCTTGAATACAACATTAACTACATATACAAACTATCGCAAAACAAGTTGTATAGTTGATTTGCCAATGGCAAAGAATTCATTACACTATAAATACTTAGAAACATGTGTTAACTTATACAAAAAGCAAGCAACCTTAATGCTTATGGGCAATGTGCACCTAAATCTTGTATTTTTTTTTCCATTCTATGCTTTAATTTGTTTGTCAATTGTCTCACAAAGGTTCTGCTAACTCAAAAATGTTCAATCCATCTTTTTTGTCATATTGAATCATAAGAAATTGGCAATACCAAGTTGTTGATCTTACTTTGATCCAATCACCAAGTTCTTGACTCAAAAAAAGGTCATACACACTAGACAACCTATATTTGTGGAAAATAAAACATTCATTTTTCGAAACACAAGTACAAAATCTATGTTTTGAAAAAAAGGAAAAGATGGTTGATCACTTACAAAACCTAAAGATGGGAATGAAAAATTTGTTTCAAAATGACCAAAATGAACAAGTGATGTGCTTGAATTAATAGTTGAAAGAATTATGCAAGTAGGAGAATTTTCATTAGCTTCATCACAACCATTTGTGCAATTTTGCACAAAGACATTACTTGCCAAAAACAAACAAAAAAATGTGAAAATTTCAAAGCAAATTGGATAAAAGAGCAAAAATCACTCAAACCTATGACTCTAATGTTGAGTGTAGTGAACTAGTGAAGACCGCGATGAAGAACACATAAGAACGATGTAGTGAAAAATAAAGTGAAAATGAGATTGGTACAAAGCAAAGAGCAAATTGAGAAATGAAGACGATGCAAGTGCCTTTCACAAAACTCTAGAACCAAAGAAATGTCAATGCATTGCTTGAACATGATTAAAAAGCAAATCAAAGAGTTGGAAAAAATGACAAAATGCTGATGTTGCAAAAACTTAGAGCAACACTAGAATAGATTAAAGTTGTTTATGAAAAATGATGCTACAAAATCTTGGAGCAGAAGTAGAAAGACTTTGGCTTCAGATGCTATTAAGATGAGGACGTTACAAAATTTCAAATCAAAACAAGCAAATGATGTTGCTCTAGAACTACATTGTCAAGAGAGAAATGAAAAAAAAGTATTCTAGCAAGCCAAGCAAGAAATGAAAAAGAAATACTTTAGCAA
>Ga0116229_10008375_pt1 | contig 16090 bp, 7 predicted proteins | sample S1TSphgellanicum_3_FD_87313 | JGI IMG/M metagenome (GOLD analysis project Ga0116229, IMG submission 87313) | Host-associated microbial communities from peat moss isolated from Minnesota, USA - S1T2_Fc - Sphagnum magellanicum MG | ecosystem: Host-associated > Plants > Peat moss > Unclassified...
ATATATATATATATAAAAATATATATATATATATATATATATATATATATATATATAATATATATATATATATATAATGTGTGTGTGTGTGTGTGTGTGTGTGTGTGTGTGTAAAACCATGTTGATTTTAAATATGTTTATTTACAAATCGTTTTATGAAAAAAAAATCTTCAAAATATCATTGTTGTTCAAATGTATGAAATAGTGAAGATTCAAATGCATTTTCAAGTTTTTACTTTTTAAAAATAGATGTGTAGATTTTGGAAAAATCTTTATGAATGAAATTTATTTCTTTTCATTTGGACAAAAGATGATGTGAGATAATGTTGTAAATTTATCCCATATCCTTTGTCAACAAGTTCAATTTTGGAAACTATATAACTAGGTGAAAACATATTGGTCTACACACAATATATGCACTAAGTATATTCAAAGTGCAAATATTATTTGTGATGAGCCAATAAAAAAGGTTTGTCACCAAAAAATAAATAGGATCCTACTTACCCACCTATTTAGGCCTACCGGCTTACCTACCTACCAAATGGCTAAATAAAATTGAAATTAATATATGATATATTTGATGGCATTTACGACTAGGACAAAAATATGATTAGTGGATAAACAATGTGTCCATATTCACTACATAGTCATGTAGTCATGAATGGCAATTATGACTACAAACCCAATTATGAGTGTAGTCATATTTGCCATGTTTTGGCATAGTGATTGGTGCATCACCATCCTCATTGAATAGTTGTCGAACTAGGAAGGTTTTTTTGGTGGTTAATGCAATCACATAATTCTTAATGTTAGGTGTACATATTTGTTTTCCTTCGACCAATATTGTGATCTCTTGGAGAGTATCCTTATCCACGCCATCTACAACAAGGTGATCATGGTTTCCAAGGTGTATGGTGGCCTTTGAAAGGGTATTTTGCTTGTGGATGACATAATACATATGGCATATGTAGTTTTGCAAACAAAATGTGTAACACTAGAAAATTTGTGGATTGGAATTGTAAGGAAGAATTGACCTGCAACTAGAACTTGAAACAAATCACCCATCCAAAACAACCTCATTGCAAGCACAATTCCCATCCATCTTAAATGCCCAGCCAAGGCCCAAAAGGGAAAAATTTCAAAGAAAACTTTTCCATCAAATTTCATGGGAAAATAAGGGACAAATTCTATTTTGACATTTTATAGTTCAAGGACCTCAATTCCATTGATGCATGTGTTATTTAAGACATGGCGTTGAAGTAGGGGAGGACATTCCAAATAAAGGACACGCCTACAAGTAGAGTTTTCATAAGGGGCTCACTCATTTCACATTTTGGAAATTTGAATGATTTGATGCCAATGGCGCATGGGAATCAACAAATATGGTGCTTAACAATTGAATCACATCCTTGTCAAAAGAATGACAAATCAATAAACCTTGCTTCTAGGTGAAATGATGATGATACATGATTCACCAAGATTGGTTCCTTTTTCACCTCCACAACATGGTTTGTCTTGTTGGCCACTAAAGTGGTAGTTGTCAAAGTGAAAATGGTGTCTTAATTTTTTTTATCACATTGTCACCATCAATTTTGTACCTACCAACATTGACCATCCAATGCATTCTTGATGACCCATAGACCAAAACCTAATAAATAGAACCCACAACAAGATTGTTGTCATTGTAAACATCTTTGGAGACATGTAACAAATTAAGTTGGTACCCAAACATGTAGCAAAACATTTTTCACTAATTTTTGCAACTCCAAAATCACCAATCAAAATTTTGTATATCAAACTTATTGTCAAAATGGAATGTCGCCATTTAAAAATCCGAAATAACCAAAATTGAATGGCAAACTTTGAAGGTGATTATTAAACAAGCTTTCAAAAAGAATTGTTATTGAAAAGAAAGATGAAAAACCTATGGCAAACACAAAACACAAGGAGAAGAAACATGAAATGGGAAAAAAAAGGATTTCAAATGAACAAGATGGGTGTGTGTTAGTGGGCTTCAATCGTTTTTGCAAATCTTTTGGGTTGAAGATCAAATCAAGGTTGGGCAATAATGTAGTTACAAAGAGGATCAATTAAAGGGTTTAAAGTTAACAAGGTGGGTGCATTGGTAATTGGAGGAACTATGATATTTTGGGATATATACGGAAGTTGAAGTTAAATATATCATATCTATAATAAGTTGTAATGTTTGTTTTCCTCTTCCTTCCATGTAAATCTAAAGATATTAGAGAAAAACATACTTGAAATTGCCTAAAACATATAATTATATTCCATTATAGAAATGTGTTGGGACACATATTTAGTCTTTTTGATATCTTAAGTGAAAGAGGAAGTTAATTTTGCATAGTTTTATGTGTGAAAGAGGCATTAAAAGAATGTGGGTGTAAGAAAATAATGAAGGAATGAACTATATGATTTTGATAAAATAATTATCAAAATGTCACATAAGGTAATCCATTTGGGTAAGCAAAGGAAGTAAGGTTTTGTGATTGAAAAATGCGAGGAGTGAGAAAGTACACATTATGATAGATGAAATTAAATCATTTTTTACATTGAAAGAAAATTGGCTAATATGGTGGTGCCAACTTGTTAATACAATGTTGTGAGGATGAAATGTTTTTCTTAAATTGAAAATCAATGAGGGAAAATAAACTATGTGGATGTTCAGGTAGGTTAATGTTATAATATTGATGGAAGGAGGTAGAGCAATGCATTAATGTTGAAAAAAATTCCATCATGTTACTTGGAATGTCCTATCTAGGCCCATGCAGTTAGAAGTTGTTATCAATAATGAAAAGTACTTTTACAAAAACAATATCCACATAAAGGTATCCATACATCAACATAGTTTACATAGAATTAATTTTGGACATTCTAAGAATATTATATTGGATCATGTCAAATAAAAAATGATTAACATATGAATATAACTCATGCCTTTGGGTGCCAATCAAGAAAATTAGGTCTATCAAGAACTAACAATTTTGGATAAATCATAAAGAGGAGGTTGAAAGTAGTGTTAGATGTATTGAAGGAATTAAGATGTTAATAGCAAAAATACTAAATGAAAATTGGGAAACTATTGGTCCATCAAATTATAAGATTTCATCTTTGGTGAATGTAATTAATATGATTTTTTTATTAATATAGGCTTGAAATGACAAGAAGGGGGAAAAAATGAACTACATGAAGTTTTAAATAAATGGAAAAAATGATAGTCCAAATGTTGAATCAATGCGCTATGAATATTTCATCAAAATAGAAACTAGTTGTCATGGAGGGGAAGGAAAAAAACCAAATATTAACTTTTAAGTAAATGGAGAAAATGTTTGGCCAAATGCAATGGGTTGAAAATATAATAGATTATGAAAAGTGATAGAAATTATGATTTTTTTTAGGAATTTACCATGGAAATAACAAGAAGGTACTAGACATTTAACAAGGTGGGAATAATGATGGTATCTGCCAACCATTGCTTTACATATCTTTTTACAATAAATAAATGGAATAAGGTCTACCCAATTCGAATGGGTTGAAAATAATGAGCTATGTTGGTAATTACTGATTTTTCCAAAATTTTATTATTGTAAAAATAGAAATAAGTCAAGGAAATTACCATGGTTATTTTTAGTGGTAATGGAACATAAATTATCTATGTGGAGTTTAAAGATTATGAAGTATGGATGAAATGGGTGTTAAAATATGGTATTTTGGGGGAAACATGGTGGAGATTTAGTTAACTACAAACATGATTAGGGTTTATATTAATGCCTTGATTATCTTTGTAAGGAAAAATGTCAATGAAACCAAAATAAAGATGTTTATGCATGGAAATGGTAGTGGATGTGATTTGGTGAAATGGATGTAGCTTAGTGGGGACCTCCAAACATCTTAGATAATGAACTTGATCATGTGAAATGTGTCAAGAGATGGATGACCTTTGATGGTCATGTGCATGATCCAATTTATTGTAAAATGATTATAATTGCCATTTTTTACATGCAATCTAAAGACACAAACACTCAATGTGTTTTGTGGTGGAAATTAAAGAAGGTGATGGTGAAGAAAGGTGTTATTAATCCAAATTTCAAGAGCTTCATGGCCGACATTGTTCAAGCCAATTAAAATGTAGTGTGAATCATTTAGACGATAGTGGGCATCCAAGTGAACTAATGATTAATAGGGAACAAACTTGTTATTTCCACTAGAATCAATCCATGGACATACACACAAAACAATAAATCAAGCATGTGATGCAAAAACAACACAAGGCATTGTGTTATGAATACAAGAATGCCACATCATTGGAATAAACATATGTTTGGTATGCAACCATCTAGTGTTGGTGGTATTCCTAAAGGGCTATTGATGGAGTTAAACTTCAAAAGTTGGAGAATTTGTTTAGTTTTTGGCACTTTTGTGCCAAATAATGGGGAGGATTTATGATACATGTAAAGTTTTCATCCCTCTCACACATTTCTCGTTCCATCCCATCTCTTTACATGGTAGAATTCATTTGAAAAAAAAATTGACAAACACATATTTTGTTTTGTAGAAATTCATTTCAAAAGAGGTTGTGAACATACCCACATGCAACTTGTTAAAAATAGTGCACAACATATGGTTTCAACAATTAAAGAAAAGGGGAGCTTGCTTGTATTCTATAACATCTTACGACTATGTTTGAGCTTTCAAGCAAATGTCATTGTATTACCACTTCAAGAAGGGTGGCCAATTCAATCAAGGACTTAATAGGAGTAAGCATCTCTTGCATGAAATAACCCAATTTGGTGACCCGAAGCAACTTGCAAATGCAGTTTTTAAATATGGTCCAAGTTCATCCTTCATAATTAGAATCACACACATGGAAGGCGAGGAGATCTTTGGCTCTTGTAAATGGAAAACAAACTTGTTTCTAGGATTAAAAGGGATCCAACATAGGTACCATCATGTGAAATCTTTTCGCTCACGTGTCAACCCCAAAATTGCCAAATCACATGAGGAAATTGAATGGCATCCATATATGGCTAAATCCTTATCAACACATGGATATCATTACTAGAGGTATTGAAGTCTTGGAAGCACCATGCGGAAATGGAGAATGGCATATAGAATGATGTCCACCTACATTGCATGTTTAGAGTTTTGCATTGCAAAAAACCACCAAGCATTATTGCATTGCAAGGACAATAAACAAGATGATTGCCATTGGTGGTTTTTACTCAAGTTTGTGGTCTCAGTTCCCAAGTGCACCCTTCAATGTTCGTAAGTTTTGGTTTTTCTGCAAATGACATGAATCGTTGTGTGGGGGGTACAAAACATTACTATGTAGTCAACAAACCAATTATTTTGAATATTTGGCTTGTGCAAGAAAAAACCAATCCTACACAACATTAAATCAAGTCTTTCAAGGAAGCAAACTTTGTTTTCAATAAATGGCAAACAATCCTTCCTCAAAGTCTATTTGGTGGGGAGAACTTTGTTCTTGTAAACTGACATGTGGATGTAATGTTGTGACAAACAACATGAAATGGTAAGCCTATTCGTTGGACATTGCCATTTAAAATGTCCAAACCACACTGTAATTAGTAGGAGTTTGGTCAACTTCTTGAAACAATTGTCAACCCACCATTGGAGGTTCCTGCTCTTAGATATGGATGAATATCAAAAATTCAATCTTGCAAAACTTTAAACAAGAGGTAATAAGAAATATAGTAGGGAATGCCCCAACCTTCATTTGCTTGGATTTCATGACTATGATTTCCAATTCATTAAGTTGACAAGGGAAGTGGGTGCTCTATAAACACATTATCATGTATTGTAAGGATGTCATATTTTGTGAAGGGTTTGAAAATTTCATTCATTTCCCAATTTGGAATTGTAATGAAGTTCATCACTTGTCAGTTCATTTTGTAAATTTTACATAAGTAGGAATAATAATTAGAAGTGACATCAAAAATTGTATAAAAAGTAATGTCGATTGTAACACTCAAGATGTTGTTATGTGTTTTGCTCTAAGGCCACCAAAATTACAAACGATGTTACTATTTTGATTTGGTAAAGGGTTGGATTAATGTTCATTCATAAATTTGGTTGTCATGAATCATATTTCACTATGTGAAAAAAAGGACACATCAAATTGAGTATGTTAGGTAAATATTGATTAATAATGCATAACATTATATTGGGAAGTTTAATTATATCCTCTTATACTTACCCTAAAAAAATTCAAAAGAATATTATTATTGTAATTAAAATATTCCATTAGTGTGGATGGAAATTTCATCCATGTAAACAAATTTTTTTTGCCACATATATAAAAATATTTTGTCCTTGCGGTAAGGACATTATGTACATGAAAAAAATATTCTTTGTGCTCACAAAAATTAGGCTCATCTACTCACTATTCATGCTCACAAGTTCACATTTCATGCCTATGTGTTTAGATGCTAGTTATGTTGTGATGGTGACAATCTAATGGACCTTCTCCAAGGTGACAAACTGAACCAAGTGATGGACAAGTTCCTAGCATTATGTTTTCCCAATGATAAGAACTTAATCATAAGCTTGAAACATCATTCAACTAGTGAAGGGTATTTTTCCAACATTATGGCTTTCAAATATAAAAGTGATTACGAATACATTTAGGGTATTCATTTCTTTAGACAAAAATTTGGAGAAAAAATGTTCCTCTTTATGATGTTTATGAATGGAGATGCTAATGGATGCAATTTGGTGAAACAAATGTAGCCTAGTGGTGACCTTCAAATAACTTGGATCATGTTTGATCATGTGAAGCATGTCAACAAGTGGATGACATTGGCCTGCCATAAGTATGATCCAATTCATTGTAAGGTGATGATAATTGAAATATGTGACATGCAATCAAAAGACATGGATGTTCAATGTGTTATGTGGTAGAAATTAAACAAGGTGATATACAATGAATAGTGGTGTTCCTCATTGAAACTTTAAGGGGTGCATGACCAATGGTGTCCAACCCATTTGGAGCACAATGTGAATTATGTACAATTCTATTGACCCAAATGAACCAATGGTTGACAAGGAGTGAACCTATTGCTTTCATTGGACATAATCAATGGACATACACACAAAACAACAAATCAAGCTTGAGTTGTAAGAACAACATAAAACATTGTGTTATGAATATGTAAAAATGCCACAATGTTGGAAAAGGCAAATGTTTAATATGTAGCCATTTGATGTTAGTGATATTTGGTAGGGGTTGCTCATGGAGTTAGACTTCAAGAATTGGAAAATTTGGGCATTTTTCCTATTAGATAATGGGGAGGATTTATCAAACATGTCAAGTTTCATCCCTCTCACACATCCCTCACTCAATCCCATCTTGGATATATGTTGAAAATATGGTAAAATTGTCTAAAAAGGAGGTTTAAATAAATTTATTATGTTTTGTAAAGATTTTCATTAGAAGAGTTTATAGACTTGCCTACATGTAACTTGTTAAAAATTGTGCACAACATACAACTTCAACAATTAAGGAAAAAAGGAGCTAGTTTGTATGGTGCAACCATTAATGATTATGTTTGAACTTTCAAGCAAATGAAGTTATACTACCTATTCAAGAAAGGTGGTCAATTCGGACAAGGACTTGATAGGAGTGAACTTTTCTTACATAAAGCAACCCAATATGGTGACCTTACACACATTGTAGATGCAGTTTGGAAATATGCCCCTCATTCAACCTTCACAACTATAGTTACACACTAGGAAGGTGAAAAGATCTTTTGCTTTTGCAAATGGAAGGCATACAACCCTCTAGGATCAAAAAAAGATTCACATAAGCACAATTGTGTCAATTATTCCCACCCACATGTCAACACATGGATTGGAAAATCATATGTGCAAATTGAATGGCCTTCTTATAATGCCAATCACTATGAACATATGGTTTATAATGATGGGTATGTTGAAAACCTTGAAGCTCCATGTAGAGATGGACTATGTCATATAAAACAATGTTCCCCTATGTCACATTTTAGTCTTCAACATCACAAAATATCACAAAGTATTTGTGCATTGCAAAGATAATTACCAAGATGATTGCCATTAATATTTTTGCCCCAACCTTACTTTGGTTTGTGGTCTTAGTTCCTAAATGCAACCTTAAGCTTCACAAGTTTTAGTTCTATGTCAATGATATGAATTGTTGCATAAGGGGTACCGAGTGTAAACATGTCAATGACAAACTAATCATACTAATTATTTCACAATGCCAAAATGTAGCATTTAGGACTCTACATTTACAACTACAAAATATTATTTATATATTATATATAACATAGATTTATGTATATAATATAATTTATGTTGTTATATATTATATTATGTATTCATATTTTCTTATTAATATTAATTTTTTTCATATTTATTTTATAAAATAATTAATAATTTAATTTGAATTTGAATTATTTATATACTATATACATATGGTTTGTATACAAATCATATACAATTGATATACAATTATACAAAAAGTGTTCATACCATATATGAATATGGTACATTCATTCAGTTGACATACTCCAAGTTGACTACATTGAACATGGTCAAATTGGTCAACATTGTGGGGACAAGTATTGATCATTGAGGCTTGGACCTATTTGAAATGGTTTGAGGCTTTTGCCATCCCCCTACCACATCACATGTGAAAAAGTGTGGTCACATATAACCATTATCATGTTGCAATATTTGAATGTATAGAAAGTTTAAGATTTAATCTCTTTTTCAATACTTATTCAAATGAAAATATGAATGTGGATTGTTAGACCTTGAAGCATAATCTACATATGTGGACCAATTAAAAATTCAAGTAAAAAATTTTGGACATAGAAAATCACTTTTGAATTTCAAAACTTTTAACATGTCTATTATGTTTCGATACATGATAAACTTTCAAAAATATATGTATAATTTAAATATAAAACCTAGAATATTTTTGTTTTATTTTTGAATTCTGAAATATGAATATAATATGAATATTATTAATATATGTATATGTATATATATTACGTACCATACTATATACACATAACATAATTTTACACATGATTTATTAATCTACACATATATGTATGTATATATTAATATGCATACAATATATTAGCATTATTATTATTATAATATTATAAAATTATATATATTGTAATATTTCTACTATATATATAAATATGTAATTTTCATTGTATCATTTAATTTAGTGATCACATATTGAATTTCAATTATTTATTTATTTTCAGTTTATAATTAATTGATTATTAAAAATCGTGATGATTATAATACAATATGATTTATATTTAGAAAAAAAAGTTACGAATTAATTATATTATATTTATTATAATCCAACCATTTAATATAACATTATAATTGTAGATTCTTGTCATTTGTTCAATTCTTTATGATTTAATATTTTAAAAATTTTAAAATAAAATTTTAAATACATTTTTTATAATTATATTTAATCATTTTTTAAAATTTTATTTTAAAAATTTAATAAGTTGTAAATTTATGAACCCTAAATGCATGGATAAATCTAATAAAACTTTTCCAAATTTGACTAAAATAACATAAATTTGCTTGAACTATGTCATTTTTGTTAAACTAGTTTTTTAATATTAAATTAGGATATTTTGATTAAACTTGGCCTAACTAAAACTAAAGTTGGTAAATTTTGGTTAAAATAAGATATATGAGGCTAAAATATGTTATTTGAGTTAAACTAAGATAAATTTTATTATATTTTGATAAATTTGGGTGAATTTTTTTAAAGCTTAGTTAAACAAATATAAATTTGGCTAAATTAAATGATTTTGGCTAAATTTGGCTAAACCAAGAAAAAAATTGATTAAAATTAATTATCTATTTGGTTAAAATTGAATAAATTAGCCTAAACTTGGATAAACAAAAACATTTATGCTAAACTTTGATACTTAAGTTAAATTTGATTAAAATTGATAAAATCAAGTTACATTAAATCACTTAGGCTAAAGTTGGTTAAAATTGGTAAAATCTAAAGGTTGCTAAAGTTAATACACTTGCTTAAACAAAACTAAATTAGGTTACATATGTTAAAGTATGGTACATTAAGTTAAAATAGGATTAATTAGAATGAATAAATTTATTTAAAACAAATTAGGCTACTTGGGGTAAACTAACCATAAGTAATTAAATTAAGTTGAACTAGGATTGGACTAATTTAAATCAAATTAAACTAGTTTTAAGTTAATTCATATTAAAATATGTTAAATCATACTAAACTAGGAGTTGTTTAAACTAGAATAAATTAAATTAAATTAGACTAAGTTAAGCTAAATTATACTTTTAATACAAATTTGACCATGTTGATATGTATTTTAGTTTATTTTTAATTTGGTCAAATCAAATCAATTAATTATTTCAATACAGTTACATTAGTCATGTAATCATATATGTAATCATAATTACCTTTAATGATAATTATAATCATATTTATAGTCACATACTCACAACTATGACTATAGTTATCAAAATGATTGCAACTCAAATCCATTTATGACTACATGACTGTTTTGGACAATAGTCACAAATTGTTTTAATCATAGAAAACACATTTCAACGTAATGTTTGGCCTATCAAAACACAAACCAACCTCACATAAGATGAGATAAAATCTTTTGAGCAAATAGACTTTGTTTTCAAAAAATGACATCATATCCATCCTTGAAGTCTATTTGGCAAGGAAAATTTTACTCTAGTAAATCGACCATTAGATACAATGTCATGGCCTACAACACAAAATGGTAAGATTGTTAATTAGACAATGCCATTTAAAATGTCAAGATAACATTATAATCAATTGGAAGTTGGTCATTTTCTTGAAGCAATTGTAAAGTTAACATTGGAAATTCGTATGCCTAAATATGACAAATTTGCAATATTATGTTTGGGGCAACTTCAAACAATAACTAGTATGAGGTTATAGTATGAAGTTCCAAACATGCTTTTGCTTGAATTTTGTGACTATGATTACATGTTCGTTGGGTCAGCAAGGGAAGTGAATGCCCTATAAATGTAGCTACTATGTATTGTAACATGTCATGTTTTGTCAATTTTCCAACTAAGAGTTGCAATGATGTTTGTTGTTTATTGGCTCATGTTACAACTTTCAAGTAACTAAAAGTATTGATCGAAAGTGACATCAAATCTTTTAGTTCAAAAATTTGTGAAATGTACTACTTACAATGAAGACATGTGTTTCACTTTAAAGGCAGAAATTGCATACCATGTAAAGGTTTCGAATAATGTTCATTCATAGGACTAGTTCGCATTTATCATGTTTGCAAAATTATGTTTCAATGTGTTAGAAAAACTAACAATCAAATATAATATATTGGATGTTATTTAAATGTTGACTAATAATGAATAATGTTATATTGAGAAGTCAAATTACTTTGCAATTATCATTGGGTGTAACAATAAAATGCAAGGTTCTTTTAAGTAGAACATAAAAGAAAAATTAAATATATATATATCAACATAATGTACAATGTCTCACAAGTGAATATTTTGAAGTTCATTTCATTAGTTCCACACACAAAGTACACACCAAAAGATCCACAACTCACATTTTCTATATTCCCAAATTTAACCCCCCTTTCTTGGAGGAATATGTTTTGTAGGTGGCAAGAATATTATGTCCATGTGGAAAAAATATTCAAAAAAATATTCAGTCTTGTTCACAATGTCATGCTCATGTTCACATGTTTATGTGGTAGTGACATTGTGCAATATTGTGCACCATGTCACCTTCCACATGTGAATGGCTAAATGGATCCATCATTGGCCATAGTCCCTATAAGTTTGCAATGCATGTTATGTGGAGAATCATAAGCTGTAACAACCATGTTGGTTTGTGACCATTGTTTTAGAGGATGGCATACCAATTATTTTACATCATCGCTTATCAAGGTTCCAACAAGAGATTAGGTATGTTCACGATGCACCAAATAGATTTGTTTTGTTGTTTTGTGTTAGGCTTCAATACCATAACATATACATTTTTTGATTGGGATAATAAATGATTCAAGGAAGGTTGTAATGTGGAAAGGCACTTGCAAGTTTGATGGGGGTGGCCAAAGTAATGTGTTGAGCACCAATGTCTTTTACTAAAACATTCACTATGAGAAAAAAGGGTATTTTGTAATTGGCCTTGCAACTCGATTTTTGAGTTGTAAAGGACACTTGCAACTCATTGTATTTATACATTGTGAATGTTAATGAATAAGTTGCATGAGTTGCAGAGTTGCAACTTACCGTATATATAGTACAACTCATTGCAACTCAATTGTAATTTAGTCAAAACAACTCATTTTCAACTATTATTCAACTCCATTATAACTACACCCCTGATGTCATGCTGATGTCATTAATTGTCATCCATCTATTAAAATCTGACATGTGGCATTATAAAGATTTTTTGACATAATTTTTTTTAAAAAAATATTGATCTCCATCATCCATTATGATTGTTAATGATGGTCTGGAATTGTGACATGTGGCACAATAAAAAATTGTCACATGGCATATTAATTGTATTTGGAAAAAATAAAAAATAAAAAAATTTATTTTAATAGCTAGGTAGGTCGTACATAACCATAGGTAGGTAGGTTGGTAGGTTTTAAACATACCTACGTATTTACCTAAGACCTACCTACTTATTTACCTAGGTAGGTAAATAGGTAAGAAATCACAAGATTAAGTGCGTTAAAAAATAACCATGAAATTTTGTTTTTCATTTTATGTTTTGCCTTTAGGTTAAGCTTTTTCAGTTCATCCCAAAATGACACATGTATTTTAATGTGAAAACATAAAAGAACAAATCTTCTTTATATAATTTGTAACATGAGATTCAAAGACAAAACATATGGGTTAAATATTTTAGTTATTCATTAGTTGCTATTGAGTTACAACTATAACACTTAAGCGTTCAAGGTAGGTTAGATCCAAGGGGAGGGCTCCATTGTTTTTGGTGTCTAAAAAAAGCTTGAACCCCTCCTATGGGCGCATCTAGTGCATTAAAAATCATCAAAAATGAAATAAAATTGAGAAACTTATGGCCCCTCCAAGTACACGGGGTCAAGAACTCAAAAAAACAAACCACCAAATGCTGTAAAGGCAAGTTCCCAAACATTCACACAATTCCTTATATGTTGCTATTAAAGTTCAAAGATTATTGGTAGAACTTTAAGTGACACTCCTATAACACTTTAAATCGTATAAAATGAATTAGAAATAAGAAAGTTATGAAGTTTGAAAGTAGGAGGGGTCCAAAGGAAAAAAAAAATGTTTTGTAAATTGGAAAGTTTATTTCTTTTCTTATTATTTTTTCATTACTCATTTTCCTTTGCACTTCAAAGATGATTTCTAGAACTTGAGGTAGTGTTCTTACAACATTTTAAATCACTCAAAATGAAACACATATGATGAAGATATAAATAACTAATGAATATGTATCCTTATTAAGTTATAAGTAGTTGTATTATAGTCATAACATAGTTGAACATTAGTACTTTAGTAGTGGTGCATTAGTGGCCATAATTGTATCAATGGGAATCATAATTGACAACTAGTTACAAATGTATCCCATAATGGGTGGTGGAGATGTGGAAATGTGGCATGATTGTACATTGTACACTACTTGGAACATAGTTGTTACTTTAGTGACACATTTATAATAGTTTTAAAGTAATTGCCACATGCAACTACAATGCAACTCCTAAAAAAATCAAACATGGTTGACTACATATGTATGTATGATGTGTATAAATTACCATATAAAAGACCCATTTTCAACTCACTTACAACTATAATACAACTAATTGATTTTCTAAGGTGATAATTTATTTATTAATGTACCATATTTTTAAGGGGATAGTTGCACAATAATTGTAATACCCAAGGGATAGTTACATAATAGTTATATATGATTTTTTTTTTAGTTTTAATTGCAGGGTAGTGTGGTTTCAATGGATGCAATTTCTCATAGTGATCGGCCATTTCAGGTATTCAACTAGTAGCCATGTTTTGCTTGGCGACCACATTATGTGAAAATGGTGGAACACCATAGGTGATGGTTAAGTTGGAGGACACTTTTGTGTCTCCTGCAATTCCCCATCCAATTTTTAAGGTTAACCACATGAAGGTGTCCAAAGTTCAACCTAAATTTTGGCATGTGATTATGGCCAAACTTCATGACCTTTTAACACGGCTGGCCATGTTGATCGAACCAATGTTATTCTTGGGGTTGTTGTTATGCACAATGAGGAAGGAATGTTTCAATTGAAGGGGGCATTGGCACAATGGTACTAACCTTTTAAGATGTTGTTGGATTTTGGTGTCGAACCATTGATGTTGGGCAAAGCTATTGTTGATGGTCTTGGATTAACCCATGCCAATCTTGACCCATGAACATATCACATTTTGACATCCATGGGTGGGTCAAAGAAAAGACAAGGGTTAACCACACAGGAGATTGTGATCCAGGTTAATCCTAATAAGCCAACAAACTACACTACTATGCAAGCTTGAATAGTGGTCACACATGCTACGTCCTATGATGTGTTGGTTGGAAATGTGGTGTTGTACCCCCTAGGGGTTACCATTGATTTTTGGGAGGAAATTGCATACTACCGTCTAGGCTGGCAAACAGGAGCTAGCCACAAGGCTTCATTGCCAATGAGATTCATTGGGGGGGCAAGTAGGAAAATCTAACAAGTCAATTATGTTGGTTAGATTTTTAGGCCTTGCACATGGAATTGAGTTGTTGGAGGGTAATATCCATGACCATGATGCACCTCCAAATGGTGAATTGATGATGTTAGGGCCACAAGGGATCCAATCATTCCAGTTTCTCCAATGTATCTTAGGCCACCGTGGGGCATATTGACTAAACTCTAAGCATTGGCCAGTGATTATATTTGTCAAGCTTGACACATTCTGCCGTCACCAAGCCCACAATCACCTATGAACCTTAGTAATGGGCCTCCAAATTGTAGCCCATTAGATACCAAGGTTATTCAAGGGGATATTCCCAAGGATGGGATATGCTTACTTGAGTTGTTTGGAGACATTAGTTATGGATTAGCTATAGTTCTATGGTCGGGCATCTTAGTTTAGAAATACCATTATGTGGAAAAGGATCCACAAGTTAGACAAACCTCCATGCGGCATGTCATGATGTTGCAACAAAGGAGATTTGGCAAGGATTGGGCAAATTGACTTGATCATTTTTGGATGGCCATGCCAAGGTCTTTCACAAGTGGGTACAGGTCATGAACTTTCCAATTTTAGGTCAAGTTTATTTTGGGAATCAATTTGTGTTGTGCAACATTTATAGTAGACACATATGCACCCATGTGCATATTTGCTGGAAAATGTCCCACCATTGGGGAATCTCGGCCAATTGTTTTGGCTAGATGGCAATAGATCAGGGCTTGGATTGGTGAGTTAATGAAGGTGAATGTTATGTCAGTTGGTTCATGAGCTCATCGGTCTTAATGGATGTGGACTAACCTAACACCACTAGAGGTGATCCAATGAACATATAAGCTCATTCTTAGGTCATTCACATGTTTGGTGGATGACATACTGGATCTAAGACACCTTTCATGTGTGGTTTGTCATGATGATTGACCACCTTTTGTTATGGTCAATAAGGTTAACTTTCCATGAGCAACCCTACCAACATTCTTGAATTTTCCACATTCTCATGCATTTAGGAATGGGGCCCAAGGATCATTTGGGGTCCCATTCATCCAATATGGAAGAACCCAATGCAAATGAAAAGGAATGGGCCATGGGGTTTTGCATCAACACCATAACTATGCAAGGCATTTCCGAAGGAGCTTGGGGCAAGTGATGGATTTCAATTGCCTCACACATTTTCAATTTGGTCTTGGCAAAACAATTACATTTTGGCCAATCACACCCACCCACTCCACCCCATCTTTCACTTGTTGGACCTTTTGCTAAGTCAATTATGGCAATGCAAGGG
>Ga0116229_10008378_pt1 | contig 16088 bp, 12 predicted proteins | sample S1TSphgellanicum_3_FD_87313 | JGI IMG/M metagenome (GOLD analysis project Ga0116229, IMG submission 87313) | Host-associated microbial communities from peat moss isolated from Minnesota, USA - S1T2_Fc - Sphagnum magellanicum MG | ecosystem: Host-associated > Plants > Peat moss > Unclassified...
TATATATATATATATGATATTAATAGGGTGATAAAAAATAAGTTAGACAAATAACTAATACCCCACTTTAAAATGGTCATTTAATGCATGTAGATCCCAAATTTTACACTAAATGTCCCCCTTGGGTTGCTTTCTCCTCTTCTTTTCCAACAAAAACTAGTTTTTAGTCCACCACTATTGTTTTCCTAGGCCTCATTTTTTGTTTTTCTTTAATTATCAACATTTTATAATCATTATTAAAAAGAAAAAGTGTTTTGTAACTAGCCTTGCAACTCAATTTTTGAGTTGCAATGACCATTTATAACTTACCATATTACTCTGATGTGATTGCTATTGAACAAATTACATGAGTTGCAAGAATTACAATTCACCATGTATATGGTGCAACTCATTGAAAAACTTGTAACAAGCTATCAAAACACCTCATTTTCAACTACTATGTAACTCCACTACAACTACAACAATAATGTCATGCTAACGTTATTAATTTTCATCCATCCATTAAAATTTGACAAGTGTCATTACGAGGATTTTGGATCTAAAAATTATTTTCTTTTTAAAGTATTGATCTCTATCATCTATTATGATTGTTAATGATGATTCAAAATTATGTAACATGAAAATTTTCTTAAAATTCCACATGGCATATTATTATTTTTTTAAATAAATATTTATTTTAATAACTATGTAGGTCAACACATAGCCATAGGTTGGTAGGTCCTTGCACCTACATACATACACTACATAACTACTTACTTGCCTATCTACATAAGTAGGTAAAAAAAAAGGACCTACTTACTTACATAGGTAGGTGAATAGGTAGGAAAGTACAAGATTAAGCGAATAAAAAATATTCATGTAATTTTATTTTTTTAATTTTATGTTTTGCCTTTAGGGTTAACATTTTTTAAGTTCATCCTATATTTTAATGTGAAAATATAAAAACATACACCTTTTTCATATAGTTTGTGATATGAGATTCAAAGACACAGTATATGGGTTAAATATTTTAATTATTTTTAGTTACAAATTGAATTGCAACTATAAAAAGATTTCAACATATGTTTTGTGTTTTTTTTTTCATTATGTAAGTCATAAAATTAAATTAATAATTATATAATAATTATATTTGTGAATTCATTATTTAAATTATTAGTTATTTGAATTAACTAACTAACTAATCATTTGAACAAACTGATTTATAATTCATATTAATAGATAATTATTTAGTGTAAGTGATTAGTTCATAATAATTAATTAACTTACATATTAATTTTATTATTCACAAATAAGTCATTACTAAAAATTAAAACTTAAATATGAATTTGGGTAGAAAACATCATGGTATAAATAGGCATATGCACACCTAAATTAAATTTTTAATATAATATACACATTCTTTTTATATGTATCCAAACAAGGTTTTTTTTGTCAAATTCCTCAAGTAGGTGTACTAGTGAAGAACTTCAACATTAATTAACAATAAATGGCAAATTTCCTAGTGGACTAGTAGATCTATTTTGGAATCTAGCCTAATTCTTACGACCTAATGGAACACATTGTTAAATTTGGTGGCTTTTAATTTGTTTTCTTAAAATATGGAATTTTTTTAATTTTCAAAAATCTTTTTTTTGGATTTGCCAACCCTTTTTTTGTTGCCAAGTGGTGAAAATTTGCCACGAAAAAAACCTTGTATCCAATAAGTCAATTTGGTTGTGAATTTAAATAGTTAATGATCTGGTAAATATTGATGAGATAATAAATTATCTTAATTAATCGGTTTAATTGTTTATTAAGGATCCCAAACTCAAATAAATATTGTTTTGATTTTTTTATGAGTAACTATTTTCCTTATACATGCATATTATTTAGTCTAATTTGCATAATTAACTAGTTAGTTAATTTTAAAATAATTATGTGAATTACACTTATTTATTCAAATTAATAATTGATTATTTAGTATAATGAATATGTTCATAATAATTAAATGTATTAAACGTATTTAACATTTAATAATCATAGCATTGAAACAACATTTTTTAATAAAATATTACATATGAATTTGTATTGTTATCAAATTATAAGTTGTTGCACAATAATCACAACATAGTTGAACACTAATAATTCAATAGTTGCACATTAATGGCATTACTAGTTGGATCAATGGGAATCATAGTCGAAAACTAGTTACAAATGTATTTCATAATGGGCTATGGAAATGCAGACACATGGCATGATTGCATGTATGTACATCATACATTAGTTACAACATAGTTGTTGCATTAATGACATGTTTACGATTGTTTTAAAATAGTTGTCACATGCAACTATAGTGCAATGTTTCAAAAAATTAAACATGGTTGACTATGAATGTATGTATAGTGTATACAAATTATTGTATAGCATACTCATTTTCAAGTCACTTGTAATTATAATACAACTAACTAATTTTCTAATGTGGTATTTTATTTATTAATCCCCATATTTCCAGTGGGATAATTGCACAATAGTTGTACACAAGTTGTTTTTTGAGCTTTAGTTTGTTAAGGGAGTAGTTACTAATGGTAAAAATTGGTATATTTCTATTTACTTAGTTACTATTTTAAGAAATACTAATTAGATTACATAGTTTTTATCATCATTTGAAATTGAATAGATCATAAGACTATTTTTAGATGGTTATATCTTGGAAGAAGGAAGAGAATATGAACGAAAAGATTTTTTGTAAAACATTGAGTTTTGTGGGAGTATGAAACAAAAACGTTTTGTTTTTTGGAAAAGTTTCATTTCCATAGCTAGATTTGGTGTTTTGATGCTTTTATCATACTTTCATTACTAGATTTTAATTTTGAAACTAGATACGAGTAGATTTTATTAGTATTAGTATTAGTATTAGTTTTATTAGGAGGTGTAAAACTAGATACGAGTATATTTTATTAGTATTAGTATTAGTATTAGTTTTATTAGGAGGTGTAGAAGGTTCTTTCCAAATTTCAACATCATCGGGTTTGTTGTAAAGGAACTACACTTGCTGGAAGTAGAGGGGGTTGAAATTGTCTGTTTTTTATTTAATCTAAGCAAAGTGATTTTTAATCCCAAGGCTTAAATCTTGATTAAAATTTTTTTTTAAAACTTATAAGATTTTGTAACATGGCTCCTTTTTAAATTAACTTTTCAAAAATCCGATGCATGTTAGATTAGGAGGTTGTATGTAGATGTTATGACGAATGGAACAAAAGGGGTTCAACCACCAAGCGTGACATTGAATGAACATCAACATAATGCCCCTTCACATTATGATGGTGAGTTATGATTCTCCCACAATGTCTTTGTATCTTCCAAATGGACACAACACATTAGATTCTTAGTGAACTTCATTGCATTACATTGAACCACCTTACTTGTTAGATTACAAATACATAGTAGTTCCACTTCCAAGCAAGTTTTGTGAGTGCATATCTTCATGTTGAAGGTGTGCAAGAATGGCTTCACACAAACCCTTAGAAGGTTCAGGTAATAGTGAATATGCCAATACTTACAAACCCACAACATATTTAGGTCTCTAATGGTATGGTTTAGTTTTATAGATGTTTCATCAAGAACTTTGCCTTTATCATGGCATTGATCACAAAGCTTTATTTGGACCACAAAGTGTCAAGAAACTTGGGATTAAGTTAAGCAAAAATACATGGAAACACCAATTCTGATACCTCCAAATTAGTAGTTGGAATCCATATGCATATATGCATCATTATTGGTAGTAGGTGCAATGTTGGCACAAAACCCAACTAGTAAATATGACTAGCCTATAGTATATGCCTCTAAATTATTAAATAAAGTAGAGGAGAATTATACTACTAGAGAGAGAAAAGCCTTGACAATAGTTTATGTTTTGCATAAGTTCACAGTTTTTTGTTGGGAAACAAATTTATCTTTTATGTAAACCACATGGCTTTGGTATACTTGGTCAATAAACCACAAGTGTTTGGAAGGAACCAAATGGCTATTGTTATTTTTAGAGTAAAAATTCACAGTAATCTACAAGCTTAGTAGAACACACGGTAGTTGATGTTTTATTTAGATTACTATATAGTTTAGAACCATTGGGAATCCCAAATTGGACTATAGATGCATCATTATACTCTGTAAAACCTATATGGATGCAAGAAGTGAAGAGCTATTTGGAAACATGTCAGATGTTAAAAACTTTGAACCTAGCTCAAAAACAGAGGTTAGTTAGAAAGGCAAAAACCTTTTATTTTGAAAAAAGGAATAATGTATAGAGTGGGACAAGACAAAATAATGCACATATGTTTGACCACCTTAGAAGCCCAAATTATCCTTAAAGAACTACATGGAATGGAAAGAGGACATTTTGTTGCATATATTATTGCAAAGAAAATTCTAAATGTAGGTTATTGGTGGCCAACTCTATTCAAGGATATTCATGAATTTTGTAGAAGTTGTGATAGTTATTACAAAACTAAAAGATTAAAAACAAAAAGTCTGGCCAAATTGATAACAACACTTCTAGAAGAACCTTTTATGAAGTGGGGTCTAAATTCTATACGTCCAATTAAACCAGTAAGGAAACTAACAAAAAACAAATATATTTTGGTAACTATAGATTATGCAACCAAGTGGGTAGATGCAAAGGCATTTAAAATCAATACTATAATAGTTACAATCATATTCATGTATGAATATATTCTTATTAGATTTGGATGTCCTCTAACCATAGTTATAGATCAAGGCCATTTCATCAATGATATAATCAAATATCTGATAAAACAATTTCTGTTTAAACATGTTAATTCTACTACCTATTATCCATAGGGAAATAAAAAGCAAAGTCTACTAACAAAATCATTGGTAGATTATTGACCAAGTTTATCAATGAGAAAAAAACATACTAAAATGAACATCTATCCACAATTTTGTTTTCATATAGGACTACTTACAAGGTGGCAATGTGTTATACACCTTACTAGTTATTTTATGGTTTGCATTTTCTAATGCCAACAAAATATGTTCAATTCACTATTAGTGGGGACCATAGATATGTAAAACTAACTAGAGTATTAATTGCCAGAGTTATAGAATTGGAGAAGTTATAGGAAAACAAATTAGAAGCTCATAACAATGTTGGAGAAAATCAATGGAACAGATTTTTGTGGAGTCAACAAAAACACACAGAGAAGAAGTTTCAATTTGGAAATTATGTTCTTTAATTAGTTTCCTAAGGGAGGAAATACACACTTGGGCAAATTCAAGAAAAGATGGTTTGGACCATTTTGGGTACATTATTGCTAACCCAACAACACAATTCTTCTTGTTTTTGTTAACAATTTTGAACCGAACCCAATTTTGGTCAATGTTAATAAGTTGAAAACATACAAATATGTGGATCAGACATTAAAGGTTAGTCAAAGTTCAAACAATAAAAAATCTTTAGAGTTTATAGATTCTAACCACATGGGAAAGAAATCTGATGAAGATTCAAAAGATCAAAGAAAGACAAAGATCATTGGGATTGATCAAATAATAGTATCAAAAGAAGCCTTAGTAAATTTGATGAATCAATAGGTTATGAAAATATTCATAGACCATGATTATATAGTTTCACAATCATTAGATTATGGGTTAGATAGGTCTATCACATTAGAACAAATCTTTATAAATCTGATGATTCAACATAGGGTAAATGAAGTTTATAGTGTAGATAACACCAGGTCATTAGATTTAAAGTTGTCATCAGAAATACTTAGTGCCACGTCCACAAAGTTCCTAGGTCAACAGGGATCAATTGTAGCCCATGTTGTTGTTAGTATGAATTTTAATAGGACACAACATGTGTCAATTTTTTTTTAAAAAAGGACAAATCATAAAAATGTTCACCCTAAAACGCAAAGTGAAATGTCACTTTATGAAATAGGATGATTGTGTTTCAAAAGGTGGCAAAGAATAGAGCTCCTTTTCATTTTCATTTTCTACAAGTTACTATTGTTTCTTGTTTCCAAAATGAGTGCAAAAGATATTTTTGTGGAAAAATTGGAAAGACAATCTAAAGAGAAATTACAAAAGTTGAAAAAAGAAATAGAAAAACATAGAGAACAACATAAGTTTGCAAATATTTTTCTTCTACAATGTAGGCCTCTAGAAAGAGGTCCACCATTTCCTTCTCCTGTTTCTTCTTCTTCTTCCTCTCAAAGATCTTCTCCGATATCCAAGTTTGAAAAAGCTTTTGAAGAAATTTTAAGAAATGAAAGAGATTGCAAGGAAACTTTGAGGAGATATAATTTTAGGAAGCCTAGAAGAGAGGTATGTGCTAGTGAGCAAATTGATCCCATTTCCATTTTTGACTCTGAAGAATAAAAACAGGACAATTTGAAACAAGAATAAAAAGCGCCATTACATCAATAAGAGCCTATTTAGGATATGATTCCAGAAAAATTCCACATTCCCAACAAGAAATGCACAAAGAGAACAAATCAACAAGCAATGGTTGTAAATTTGTGTGGGAAGAAGGTGCAGACTCACCAAGGCGATGAGGTTAGGTATGCTTTTACTCCTATAAAGCAAAGTTATAATAGTAATTTGAAGAATATTTTGCTTTGGACAAGCTTTGGAAAAGAAGAAATAGCCTAGGGGAACATAATTATATTGGTAGGTCTGTTTGAAGTTGAGTGGAAAACTCCCTATCACAACATTATGGTTGAATTTCTAAACAATTGGAAGTTGGATTCTGAACATAATAGAATCAAGGTTATGTTGAGGGAAAAACAAAGAATTATAGACAAACATTTGTTGGCAAAGGTTTTTTAAACTTGCCATATTAGAGAGACAAAGGCAAACTAAGCAAAGATGTTAGATGCCAGAGTAATATTGGTAAACATAGTTAATAGAATCCTAGATATTTACAACACCAATGAAAGGTGGGTTGTTAAGAAGATGAGGTCAAAGTATGCCAATAGAATTGATGTTATTTTGCCTATTATCTACTAGAAAGATAAACTACAATATTTTAATAATAAAGTTGCCATGATGACTTCTACATTAAATTGTGGAGAATTTGTCAATTGGGCTACAATTATGTATTCTCAATTGGTCAAGGAATTGATAAAATGGGAAAAATGTCAAAAAAACATGATTGAGGGAACAACCAAAAGAGGACAAAAAAAAATGTATGCCATTTTGCCATAATCCTAGAAGTGGTTTCCATTAGAAGGAGCAGAACCATAGGAAAAAAAAAAGCAAGTAGAGTAGTCACAGGAAGACAAGAGAAGAAAGGAGAGTTTGAAGGAAAGGTTTATCAAAAATAAAAAACCTTTGAACCTAACACATTTCTTCTAAAAAGGATAAATATCTAAAGACTAGGACAACCAAAAGAACATTTTTGACGTTTTAATTTGATGATGATGAGGAGAGGGAGACTTTGTAGAAGAGGTAGAGAAAACAACAATATACTATAATGAGGGTTAGTATTAATCTTCAACATGTAGTAGAGTTGCTAAGGAAACAATAAGAGCAACATTAAAAACAAAAGGAAAAATCCATATCTCCTAAGTTTGATTCAAGACCATAGATCTCTCCCAAGCAGGATTAGAGATCAAATCAGCAGGAACATCATAGATGGCCTAAGAAAGAGCTAAAATCTTAAATTCAATAGTCAACAAAGGAGCAAATACAAGATTTGGAATTGGATCCACCAGAAGTACAACAATATGTTCCCATACCACATAATAATGAAGGTATGCTACCTTCAAGACTAAGTTTTACAATAGGCACAAATGTATTTGGAGAAATTTGGACTGCACACAAAAGTCTAAGTTCTTCAGGTACAAGTTTTAGGGGTTAGACTCCTAGGTTTCATACATTAGAGTTTGTACAAGGGCTAGAAGTAGACTTGGATGAACACATAAGTGCCCCTAATATGTTTCAATAGGTAGCAGAGTATAGTGTACAAATGATTAATATTTTGTTTTAATTTTTTGATCTGGAAATCATAAATACATATATTATAGAAGAAAAGGATAGATTTGTTCAAAATTTGTAAGGGGCTTTGGAGAAGGAGTAGAAGTTCAAAGAAAAATTATAGGATAGGAATAATGAGAATAATCAGGTATTGGCAAAATTGCAAGCAACCACAAAAAATTAATAATATGGAAAAGTACAACAAGGATTTAAAGAACATTAGAGTGGAAAGGGATTCTTTACAGGTAACTTTAAAGGAGACATATGCCAAGTACTGGAACTTAAAGGTAGAGAAGGATATTTTGAGTGTAAAACATAACAAATTTCATAGAGATTACAAGAATATGGAACAAACTTTCTTAAAGCAGCAGAAGGGGTTAAAGGAGCTCATAATAGAAGTTGGTGATGTATATTAAACCAATAATGACATACAAAAGCAAGTTGACCATAGGCATGCACAAATGGACAGAAATTTGCAAAAGCAGATGGCCTTTAATGAAAAGTTGTATAAACTTTTAGAAGAGGCCTAGAGAGTAAAGCCTTTCAATTATGATAGTGTCTTCATATAAAATAGTGAATTCAAGAAGTAGAATTTTTTACTTCAAGTAAAACTTAAGGCATTGTCAATGGAAGAAAAAGATTCAGATCTATGGTGGGATGAAGTGCATGACACTATTTAGAAAAATATTAGAAAGGATTGCAAGAGAATCGAAAGAGTTGTTCATTTATATTTTAATAAATTTAGGGTGGAATAGGGTGCAATGCGTACATTGCTACAAGAATTTGATCAAAATGAATGCCCTAAAATTAATGGAGGAGGTAAAAGTTCTCAATCTAATGATGGATCATGATGTTAAGAAAATTCTTGTGGTTGGGAGGGCTACTCCCAAGCTTACCATGGGGAAGGTGTACTAATTAAACAAATAATACATCTTGAGTTTAAAAATGTTCAATAATGATTCCCAAGTAAGAAAAAAAAAAATAGTACTTGCTTAAAGGTAAACTAGATCCTAGGAGTTGATTAATTTTAGACAACTTGGAGTGATAAAAATGTGACTCAAATTGTGAAACGATCTTATCCTTTGAAGATGAAAGGTGGATTATATGAGGGAACAAATGATTGAAGGAAGAATAGGATTATGTTTTAATCCCTCCTTGCCATTGGAAGAAAGAAAGATAATATTGTATCCCTTTTGTCAATGAAGGAAAACAAATAATGTTGTTATTTGCCATTATCTTTGACATCGAAGGAGGATGATTGGAGGAGGAAATTCTCTAATTTCATCCTTCTAACCTCCCTTCCTTCTCTCTTTTATTTTGTGGTTTTTCCTTTTATAGTTTTTTTTGGCCCATGATTCTTAGCTTTCACTTGAGGGATGTCATGGCTTTTTCCTAGTTTCTTCAATAATGAATAGTTATGTTTTGATGTAATGTGTTTACGTGCGTTTAATGAACACATTGTAATGTTTTGTTTTCATACAATGAAGATATTGAATCTTGCTTTTTAAAGGAGGAATTATTGGTGTATTAACATGAAAGGTGAAAGAGGAAGAATAAAAGAAAGTTAAAATGTTGATGTTATGTTTTTCATTGGATCATGCTTCTTTCAAACCTAATAGCATGCTTGAGTTGAAGATCTTATGAAATAGTTATGACAATTTGAATGAAAAAAAAAATCAATTTTTATTTATTGTTTCGACCAACAACAAATATTACTAATTTTTTTAGATTTGCCATCAAATTTCCTTCAAAATTAGAATTGTCATAGAAAAAGGCATGGAACATACATGCTTAATTTTTTTTGACACCACACCTCACACTATACTTCAACAACAAGCGTTGAATTACACCATTATTTCTTAGGATCCATAGTGTTGGATTACAAATTCTTTTTGTTGTCATGTCCATTAAATCAATTCCTTGCATGGACAATTGAACATGATGTTACACCAATTCATTTCAATACCTTGTTTCATATAATTATGTAATATATGAAATTAACATATAATTTTAGAATTGTACACATATGTAGTCCATATAATCGTTAATTTAGCCATGATTAGTTTAGTCTTTTAATTAATTTGGCCACAAATAATGTAACCATGGTTAATTTTGCCAAAGTTAACTTAACCATCATTAATTTAACCTCTTAATTAATTTAGCCATGGTTAAATTAACTTCCTTATTAACTTAGCCATGGTTAATTTAGTTTTTTAGTTAGTTTAGCCATGTTGAATTTAGCCTTCTAATTAGTTTAAGCACAATTAATTTAACCTTTTAATTAATTTAACCATGATTTGTTTAACTTAGGTTTATCAAATGTTTAGTTTTGGCTAGCCTAGGTTTAACTTTAATTAGCATGGGTTTAACCTAAATGCTAGAAGTATAATATTATTATACATACTTTAGGTATATATATTGGGTATATTATTTTAAGTATGTATTAATTTATGCCATTATTTTTATGACACATGCCCATTTTGTACACATTTAGTGATATGTCAATTGCACACAAAACCATATGGCCCAAAAATAATATGAGTTTTTATATGTAGTTACAATCATCATCAATTTAATTGCATTTGATAGTTAGTTGCATGGCAATTGCATAGTGATTGGTTGCAAACGACAAGCTTTTTACTAATGGTGTGCGAAATAGGGTACCAAAGTGAATTACCTTCACCTTTAAATAAATTATCTAAAATGGAACATTTTTAAGTCCATTTTGTATGGGTACAACAAAAAAAATTGACCAATAGTTACATGGTCATTGGTAAGTTGTTTTAATATTTTGCTCAATTTGAATAATCCAAATTAAATGAATCTATGTTGCAACTCCTTTTGTATTTAGATGGTAATTATTAATACCCACACCTCTTGAGTTTGTTGGAATTGATACTTAATGAAGATGAACCATTATTTAAAACAAACATTAACATTAATGTTATCTATGCTACTATCCAATAATTATGGTTCATTTGTGCTTCCACATGCATGGCTTTTAGTACCTCTCCCATTGAATTTTGCACAAATGCAATAACAATTTTATGTTCAAGAAGAGGTTAATTAGTGAACATGTCCAGCATATGTTCCATTATTCCATATTTGAGGTTGTCATCAATGAATGAACATTCATTCATGGTAAATGAACATTCATTCATTTATGACAATACTTGCATCCTAAAGAAGGTACAAGTCTAGGTATCATGTCTAGTGATTGAATTTTATGATGTGTTGGTTGTTGATCAACTGTCATGGTTGCTCCAACAAGACACATCACTCTTGGATCATGACTTTTACTATGCATTGTTATAAGATTTGCTACTTCAATTGTTGGCACTATGGATTGTACTAATGCATTTGGGGCAAACAATTAATGGACTATATTATGAGATGAAATCTAGTATCAAAATACTTTTAGTCTTTTAAACAATTTTATGGTATACAAAACTTGTTGTTTTAATACATAATTGGTGTTTACCAATCCATCATAAAAAATCACAATATTGTTTACGGAATTCTCCCACTCCTCTAGTGGTTCATAGTATGGAGGGGTTCCAAATTGCCAAATTGGTACATGATTTACATGTTTTGTCACAAATTACTTTCCTTTTTTCAACTCCATGTTTCACTTCTCAAAGAATGTTGAAAATTTGGATGTTGAAAGGTATACAATCCTTATTCCTCCTCCTTTAGTACTTGCTACCTCAAACATGGAATGACATGTTCCCTCATGGTTCACCTCTTGAATTCAAGAAACCTTCCAAATTTTCCTCTATCCTAAAATAACAATCTTGGATGCTGTAGTGGTTCATTGTTGCTATAGTTTGGGTTTCATAGGGAATCATTTTTTTATTAAAACTATCATGTATCCTACATGCTATTCTTTTGTCCTTGGCATTTGTAGATCTTGTTGTTGATCTAGTTGCCTTTTCAAGCTTACAGTAATCATCAAATGCATTTCTACCTCTTCCAACACGAATCTTGAAGTTCTTTTTCTTAGCCAATAATCCTTACAACAACCAACCCATTTAAATTCAAATCCTAAAAATAATTAATCAATCAAAAAATTAGAAAACTAGAATAAAATTGCATAACTATAGGATTTACATTTTTAACCAATAAAATCCAACACAAGACAAGGCTACCCACAATTTTCTTCTTTGAATTCATTCCTTGTGATGGTCACCAAATGTTAAATTGTATTTTGATATTTGAATACCTATAATTTTGTTACTATTCCAACAATATTTTTTTGCATTAATATGTATTTTTTTCATGAACAACTATGTAATCATATTAGAATCAAATTCAAAATGTTAATGGAACAAATCTTCACATGTGTCATGTAATAGTAAAACATAATGTAGAAATTCAAATACAACACCAAGAAGTTTTGCAAAATTCCAAACTCAAAATATGTTGGAATAAAAAAAAAATGAATGCATGTTTCAAAATTCAAGTGTGTAGTTTTAAGTAGTTTAAATTCAAAATTACACAGACTCATTAAACTACTTAATATTAAACTATTATACTAACAACTAACTATTCCTTTAATGACTTTATTTTTATTTTTTAAGGTGTTGTCTAGTGTAATATATGGAAAGGCAAGATGGGCAAGCGCATCCTTGGGTGGTACCATTAGGAATGTCACACCTTGATTTTCCCTGACCCATCGAATTTTGAAAAATCATAGGAAACACTTGAATGAACATTTTCATAAATTTAAAAAAAAACATTCATTAGATTCCATAGATTTTGAAATCTCAATAATATCAAGAATATTGTGTATTTTGATGTTCCTAATCATTGCATTTAGAAAAAGTTTTAGGAATGTAATGCTTGTTTTTTTTCTTTGAACTTTTTGATCAGGAACACAAATTTAGAACATGATTTAAGAATTTTTTTATGAATTTTTTAAAAAAGTAACTTGAAAGTCAATTTATTATATATTTTTATATGGAAATTAATTGATTAAATATGATTTAGTTATGAATTTCCAAAGTTGAGGTTTTAAGGGGCCATTTTAATTAAGAATACAAATATAAATTTTTTTTCAGTTTTTGAAATTCCCAAATAAACTTGAAACCATATATTAAAACATGCAATTGATAAACATGAAAAAATAATACTTTATAATTATGAAAATATTTAACAAAAAAGGTTTTAAAAAATGATTTGACTATTTTTGGATCCTTAACCATTCCTTGGTGTGTTTGTTATAACAAGGGATCACAAGTTGACATTTTACAAATGATTTTTTATTTTTAAAAAAATCATGCAATAATGGCCACCACCATGCTATGAGTGTAAGGGTGTGTGTGTGATTTGAAAATTGCTTTTTTGAAATTTGTGTGAAAATTTGGTTAATAAAGTTGTGATATAACTACAAGGTGTTTTTTTTTGGGTTATTGATTCATTTTGATTAGTAACATTGCAACCTTTCAAAAAGATTTGATTTGGGAAAACTACCGCACCATTGATTAGTTGTTTCACCAATTGTTGTAATTCAAATGATTGAAATGACACTAGTGAATATTCCAATATACAATGTTTGAGTGAACCAACTTATGTTATTTTCCTTTTGTACGGGATAAAATTTGGATAAAGTTTGGAATGCTTTTGTTTGAGGAGTAATAAGGCTTTGTGTGTCAATTGAAATTCTTCTTTTAGTTAATCACTTTATTTGCATTGAGGTATAATGTGTCAATTCCTTTGAGTCAACCCCCTCTCACAGTGAGGGAGAGGTGATGTCTTATATTTCATGTAAGAAGGATGCTTCTCATTTCTCAAGTTTTTGCAAACTTTGTAAATAAAAAATGGGACAAGGTCATAAAACATAACCCAACCTTGCCTCTCCATGTGAGAGGAAGGTGGGTGTCTTTTTGGCCAAAAATTTAGTGTAACACCCAATGTGGTATATATATTTGGTGTGAGTGTAATATTTTTATGATTTTGGTGTATTTTTACATTCATTCTCACATAAGAAAGAAAATATGTTTTTATGTCAAATGATTGTATTTACAATTTTCCCATCACCATTTAGAGCTTTGTGTATCAAGTGAAGGTGTTATAATCAATCCAACAAAAATGTTTTAAAATTAATATATTAAATGAGGGTATTGCATATGCCCTTACCATGTCATATTATAGTTTGTAGGAAAATGACAATATTGTAAGGGCTATTGCATTTTTATATTAGAATGATAGAAAAAATTAAGGTGTTTCAAATGCCCATTACCATGTCATATTACAATTTGTAGACAAACATGAAGGTAGTGCCTTTTGAAACACATTTTGCCAGTTTTTATTATAGTTTGCAATGAATTGAAGGTCTTGCATTGCCATTTTAAACTATAGCTATAAACAATGAGGGTATTTCATTTTGCAAACTATCCTTTGTACATATATGGTGATTGATAATTTTTTATTGTACATCAGATGTATGTATTACAATGTGCCTTTGAGCACCTATTGCAATACTTGCATTCAGAGTTAATCTTTTGTTATCATTAGAGGTTGAAAGTTTAACTTAAATCAAGGATGCCAATGTTTTTGCAATACTAACAATTGTTGGGAGTGACACAGGCTGTTTTGTGTTGGCATTTGTAAGGTTAGCTTGTCATTAGTGTGTAGGAGATAGATGAGTGCACGCATGTAGGTAAGGCCACGACAGTGGGTTAGTAGGTAGGTGAAATATGTATATTCTTGTTCTTTGTGTAATATCCTCATCTTTTGATGGAGGCTTTCTCTGTTTGATAAGTAGGTAAATAGATGCAAGTAAGTTGTTTTAGGTAGGCAAGTCAGTGTGTAAGTAAATGCAGATGACCTTTTAGTTGATAGGTAAAGGAAAAAACGAGGTTAATACAAAGGAGGAGAAAAAGGTTCCTTTTAAATCACAAAAATAAATACAAATAGGTAGAATATGAAACAAACTAACTGTGGTAATCAGGGGTGGTTAGTTGGGGAAGGGGACCCTATCCAACCAACATTCATCCCAAATGGTGCATTGGTGGATGCTAGTTCACTATGGCCCTGCACAAGTGGCGGGCGGTGGATTTGTGTGTTAGACCTGAATTTGAAGAATGACCTGTTCCAGTTCGTTGCCTACCTGATGCAAAGAAATGGGAGAATTTTCTATGACACTGGACAACTGTGATTCATTTGAGTGTGCAAGGATTATACTATAGGCAATACCTTACCCTAAGGTTAGTTTTGTCATTAAATAATCTTCAAAATAGTGAAATGGTTTTTTGTGAAAATATGAAGTTGACATGTTGAAAATCATCATAATTATCATAGGCTTCAATCTGGATAATTTCACTATTCATATAACAATATCATAATAGATAATGGAAAATTCAATAATTTCAAATTAAAAAAATTGGAAAAAAAATTCTTTATTCAGTCAATGTGGAAACTGACCCTACAATATACGTTTCAAAAGTCATTGAAAGATAATTCTAGCATGGAAAGACCATTTGAAGTTTGTCCTCTCTTAATCTTGAACTTCAAACATAAGGTTCTTTGTTTGGAGAACCTTATGGTGAGGGCGGCCATCCTTGACGCAGAAATTTTACTGAGGGAGAGGAGCAGTTCAATTTACAGTAGAAAATTTGAACTAACAAAAGTGTAAAATTCAGAACCAGCCGAGTATGAGCTTCCCCAAACAGATGAATGATTAGACCTGACCATCTGACATTCGGAAAAAAAATTTAAAATTAAAAAAAAAAAAAAAAAAAAAACACCAACTAATCTAGAAATAAAAAAAAAAACAAAAAAAAAAAAAACAAAAAAAAACAAGATAGATTTTTTTTTAATTATAGAAAATCAAAATAAGAAAAATAAAACCAGAATTTTAAAGAAGTACACAAATCAAAAAATAAGAAATAAGATGTGTGCTTACAAAGGTCATATTTTTTATAACACAATCTTCAATAACATGTTGAAGTGTGAAGAGGACATGCATTTTTTTCTATGTCTATGTCACATACACATGACCAAATATTTATGATTAGTTATCAATAGTTGTAATTTCATTTGCATTTAGGGACACAAACCTCCCTTCAAGCACAACATTTTGATTTTTTTAAAGAACTTGCAACTTGCACATA
>Ga0116229_10008379_pt1 | contig 16088 bp, 15 predicted proteins | sample S1TSphgellanicum_3_FD_87313 | JGI IMG/M metagenome (GOLD analysis project Ga0116229, IMG submission 87313) | Host-associated microbial communities from peat moss isolated from Minnesota, USA - S1T2_Fc - Sphagnum magellanicum MG | ecosystem: Host-associated > Plants > Peat moss > Unclassified...
AGCCGGCTCAACACATCGCGCGAGCGCGGACCGGCCAGAACCAGGACGCCGTACTGGGTGGTGACGGGGCGAAGCTGTACCGAGCCGTCGGTGGGCAGGGCCTTTTGCAGATAGTCATGATCGTGCCGCTCAAGGGCGCCGGCGGAGACCAGGTAGAACAGCTCCACCCCCTCGCGATAGACCGTGAACTCCGCTCGCACGCCGCCCTTGGCGGTGAGCAGATAGGTGAGGCTTACCTTGCCGACTTGGCGAGGTAAGCGGTTGGTGAAAAGCCCATCCAGCCAGGCCTCGGCGCCGCGCCCCGACACCTCCAGCTTGGCGAAGGCGCTCATGTCCTGCAGGCCGACGTGCTCATGCACATGGCGGCATTCGGCGCCGACGAATTCAAACGAATTGGGCCGGCGGAAGCTCCACTTCTCCCGGATCGGCTCGCCCGGCTCCGCCTCGGGATGGTTCTCGTTCAAGAGCACGTCGGCCTTGGCCAGGTCCGCCTCGCTGAGTTGGTAGCCGGGCGGTGCGAACCAGTTGGGCCGCTCCCACCCAAACACCGACCCGAATACGGCGCCGAGCGCCTTCATCCGATCATAGCAGGGCGTGCGGCGTAAGGGGCGCGCGGCGGTGCGCTCCTCGTCAGGATAGTGGACGGTGAAGACCTTGGCGTAGGCCTCCTCGTTCTTGGCCCTGAGATACCCGCGGCTGGCGTAGGCGCCAAACCGGCGAGGGTCTACGCCCAGCATGTCGATGGTCGGCTCGCCCTCGACGATCCAGTGGGCCAACTGCCACCCCGCCCCGCCGGACGCGGTGACGCCGAAGCTGTGGCCCTCGTTCAGCCAGAAGTTCTTCAAGCCCCAGGCGGGGCCGACGATGGGATTGCCGTCAGGCGTATAGGCGATGGCGCCGTTATAGACCTTTTTGACCCCCACCTCGCCAAAGGCCGGCACGCGGATCATGGCGGCCTCGATATGGGGCGCCAGGCGATCAAGCTCTTCCTGGAACAGCTCGTATTCCGACTGGGGATCGGGGCCATCGACATAGCAGACCGGCGCGCCCTTCTCGTAGGGGCCGAGCAAGAGGCCGCCAGCCTCCTCGCGCATGTAGTAGCCGGCGTCGGACTCCCGCAGCACGCCCATCTCGGGCAGGCCCGCCGCCTTGCGCGCCTGGATCGCGGGGTGGGCCTCGGTGACGATGTACTGGTGCTCGACCGGGATCACCGGCACGTCCAGCCCGACCATGGCGCCGGTGCGGCGCGCGAAATTACCGCTGGCGCTGACGACGTGCTCGCAGGTGATATCGCCCTGGTCCGTCACCACCCGCCACTCGCCGCTCGGCAGCTGAGTAATGCCGGTGACGGTGGTGTTTCTGTGGATCGTCGCGCCCCGGGCGCGGGCGCCGCGGGCCAGGGCCTGGGTCAGGTCGGCGGGCTGGATATAGCCGTCGTCGGGGTGTCGGATGGCGCCGATCAGGTCGTCCACCTCGCACAGCGGCCAGATCGCCTTGACCTCTGCGGGCGTCAGAAAATCGACCTTCACCCCAATCGTTTCCGCCACCCCGGCGTAGTAGCGATACTCGTCCATCCGATCCGCGGTGCGGGCCAGGCGGATATTGGTGACGCGGCTGAACCCCACGTTCAGGCCGGTTTCGGCCTCCAGGCTCGGATAGAGCCCGACCGAATACTTGTGCATCTGGCCGACGGAATAGCTCATATTGAACAGGGGCAGGAGGCCAGCCGCATGCCAGGTCGAGCCGGAGGTCAGCTCCTTGCGCTCAATCAGTAGGCTGTCGGTCCAGCCAAGCTTGGCGAGGTGGTAGAGCGTGCCCACGCCGACGACGCCGCCGCCGATCACCACTGCGCGCGCATGTGACTGCATTATAACTTGGCCCCTAAACTAGATTTACGCCGGAGGCCGCGGGCGCTCGGCTTTCGCGTCGAAACACGATAGGGCGGCTAAGCGGGTTGTCGAGAGAATGATTACGCCGCGCCGGGGTGGCGATTGCGACGCGCCGCGGACGCCATATTTTGCGGCGGAATGGCGGAGGACGGGGCGTCATGCAGGACCTGAATGACTTCTACTACTTCGCCGAGGTCGTCGCCCATGGCGGTTTCGCAGCCGCCAGCCGGGCCTTGAGCATCCCTAAGTCCAAGCTCAGCCGGCGCATCGCCCAGCTGGAGCAACGCCTGGACGCCCGCCTGATCGAGCGCTCGACCCGGCGCTTCCGCGTCACAGAGGTGGGCCACGCCTTCTATGAGCGATGCCGCACGATGCTGATCGATGCGGAGAGCGCCGAATCCGTGGTGGCCGAAGCGCGTGGCGAGGCCCAAGGCCTGGTGCGCTTCAGCTGCCCCGTGGGCCTGGTCGAGCCGATCCAGCCGGTGATCAGCGCCTATCTCAAACACCACCCCAAGGTTCGGATTCAAATCCTGGCGACCAACAAGGTCGTCGATCTGATCGCCGAGGAGATCGACGTCGCCTTGCGCGCCCGCACCACGCCGGAGACCGACGCCAGTCTGACCATGCGCACGCTGGCGACCACCCACGCCATTCTGGTGGCGAGCCCGGAGCTGGCCGCCACGATCCCGCCAGACGCCGACATCTCCGACCTGACGAATGCGCCCACCCTGAGCATTTTAGGCGGCGCCGCCGATGGCGTCTGGACCCTGGTCAATGCCGACGGCGAGGTGCGCCAGATCCGCCATACCCCTCGGCTAGCGTGCGGAGAGCTGACCAGCGTGCGGTCGGCCGCGGTCGATGGCGTGGGCCTGGCGCTTTTGCCGGAACGGCTGTGCCGGACTGAGCTGGCCGAGGGCCGTCTGGTGCAGGTGTTCGCCCCTTGGCGCAGCCCGGAAGGCGCGGTCTATCTCGTCTTCACCGGCCGCCGCGGCCTGCCGCCGTCGGTGCGCATCTTCATCGACTATTTGGCCAGGTTCTTTCGCGAGAATGAGCGGTGGCGTTAAGAGGGATGGCGTTAAGACACTATGTCTGCGCGTTACATCTTCGTAACCAATAGGCCCGTTAACCTCACCTTACGCCACCCCGACTCGGCGGCGGCGCGGGAGGAAGGCCATGTGCGGCATCGCGGTTGCGTTCGGATGGGATGACGCGGCGGCGACGGTGCGCAGTCTGATCGGCGCCATCCTGCATCGCGGCGATATTACAGACCCGGTGCTCAGCCTGTCGCCGACCGTGGCCATGGGGACGCGGCGCCTGCGGATCGTGGACGGCGCCCACGCGATCCAGCCCCAGCTCTCCTTCAACGACCGGATCGCGGTCGTCTTAAACGGCGAAATTTATAACCATGACGCTTTGCGTATCGAGCTGGAGGGGCTCGGCGTAAAGTTTCGCACTCAGTCGGACACTGAGGTATTGGCGAATGCGCTGACGGTTTGGGGAATGGGCGCATTGGCCCGCCTCAATGGCATGTTCGCCTTCGTGGCGGTGGATATCAAGAGCGGCGAGTTCCTGGCGGCGCGCGACCCTCTGGGCGTCAAGCCCCTCTATCTAATCCAGTCCGGGCCAGCCTTCGTGTTCTGCTCCGAAATCCGCCCCCTGTTGGAGACGGTGGAGACGGGCGATGTGCTGCTGCTGCCGCCCGGACACATCCTGACGCGCGAAAAATGCCTACAATACAAGCGGTTCACAGCAGACCCTGCGGCGCCCAAGCGCGCCCACGATGCTAAGGTGCTCGACACGTTGCTGGGCGCCGCGGTGCATCGCCGCCTGCCGCCGGGCCTGCCCGTCGCCGCCATGTTCAGCGGCGGGATCGATAGCACGCTCGTCGTTCACTACGCCCGCCAGCTCCGCCCCGCGACGCCCGGCTATTTCCTGGGCGGCGAGAGCGCCCCCGACTACCCGTTCGCCGCGCGCTACGCCGATGCGTCGGGCCTGGACCTGCGTCACGTCGCGCTCGACGACACCACCCCGACCCTGGCCCTGATCGATCAGATGGTCGAGATGGTGGAGACGTTTGAGCCCAATGTGCTGCGGGACAGCTTCTGCACCGGGTTGATATCGGCCCAGATGAGTCGCGACGGCTACCGGGTCGCGCTCAGCGGCGAAGGGGCCGATGAATTGTTCGCCGGCTATATGCACCTGGAGGTGGCCTTCGACGACGGCGAAACGGCCGGGAGCTTCGTACGCGACCAGTGTCTGGGCAGTATGCACCGCACCAACCTACAGCGGCTCGACCGCACGGGCATGTATCAACAACTCGAAGTGCGCGAGCCGTTTCTGGACACGACCGTGGTGAATTACGCCCTGAATCTGGCGGCGGGGGATCATGTAAAGCGGGTGGACGGCCAAGCCCGGGGCAAGGCGGCGTTGCGCAGCCTTTATGATCTCTATCCAGACCAGCTCCCCACCCAAATCCGCGACCGCCGCAAGCTGCCGCTCAATGAGGGCGCAGGGCTGGACGCCGCCCATAATGACAGCCCCTGGATCGCCTTCGCCAATGAAATCGTCAGCGACGCGGCGCTGGCCGACGGAAAGGCCCGCTTCCCCGAGTTCGACCTGCGGACCAAGGAAGAGCTGCTCTATCTTGATCGCCTCGCTATGACTCTCGACGTCTCCCGCGTCCCCCACCTCGCCGCCCGCACCCGGATACGGTTTCCCAAGGTGCGGAATATGGAGATTTTGCGGAGTTATATGGTTTAGGGAAGCCGTTGGACGCACGCGTAGCGTGTCTTAGCTCGGCGGCCAAGCCTATCGCTTAACGATGACGTTGTTGACCTCTTTTAACGCCAAACCGCTGACGGCCGCCGCCTCAGAGGGCGTGTAAAGACGCTCAGGCGCGACCATAAGTTTCTCCAGTTGGGGAATGATAAGCCTTACGGAAAGCGCGCAACCCTCCTCTGGAATGTAGACCGTTAACGACGGAACTCCCTCGCCCTTTCCCCGGTTGAACGACCCAAAGGCGACGCCGCCGAGGGAGACCGCCATGGCCGACGACTACGATCTCAAGACCGATTATAACGCGACCCAGCGCGCAGACGACATCGTCGCCCAGCAGCGCGCCATCCAGGATCAGGTTCGCGAAGCGGATCAGTTACGCCCGCGCGAAGAGATGAAGGGCGCGATGCAGGCCGGCGCCCGCGCCTATCCCGAACCGCCGTTCGCGAAGGAGGCGCTGGACAAGCCTGGGCTCGAAGCGAACCAGGACCTCGCGCCCCTCTACGATGCGCCGTATTATAAGGGTTCGGGAAAGCTGGAGGGCAAGGTCGCCATCGTCACCGGCGGCGACTCCGGCATCGGCCGATCCGTTTGCGTCCTGTTCGCCCGCGAAGGCGCCGACGTCGCCATCCTGCACCTGCCCCACGAGCAAGAGGACGCAGACGTGGTGAAGGCGGCGGTGGAGGCGGAGGGGCGCCGCGCCATCACCCTCGCCGGCGATGTGGCCGACCGCGACTATTGTATCGCCGCGGTGGAGACCGTCGTCGCTGAGTTGGGCGGCGTCGATGTGCTGGTGAACAACGCGGCCTTTCAGCTCCACGTCAGTCGGTTCGAAGACCTGACCGAGGCTCACTTCGACCGCACGATCAAAACCAACCTCTACGGCTACTTCCACATGGCCCAGGCCTGTATTCCGCACATGAAGTCGGGCTCGGCCATCGTCAACAGCGGGTCGGTGACGGGGCTCCTCGGCAACTCCACCATCGTGGACTATTCCATGACCAAGGGCGGCATCCACAGCTTCACCCGCGCTCTGTCGGGCCTGTTGGCGGCGCGAGGCATTCGGGTGAACGCGGTGGCGCCCGGGCCGGTCTGGACGCCCCTTAATCCCAGCGACAATCCCGATCAGATCGAGACCTTTGGCGACAACACCCGCATGAAGCGCCCCGCTCAGCCGGAGGAGATCGCCCCGGCCTATGTCTTCCTGGCCTCGCCCCAGACCGCCAGCTACATCACCGGCGAGGTGCTGCCCGTGATCGGCGGCTACACGGATCGGTAGCAACCCCCACCTGGATGTCGGTGCGCCTCCGGTCTAGGCTAACCGGGCTTACGAACGGGGGGGCGCTCGTGTTGAGATGGATGGTCCGAGCCGCGCTAGCTATGCTGGGCGCGGGCGTTTTGGCCGGCGCCGTCGCCGCGCAAGATTGGCGCCCGCTCGACCCTCAAAACACCTTGGTGGTCGATACGAGCAAGGGGCGCATCGTGGTTATGATGCGGCCGGAGTTGGCGCCCCAGGCGGTGGCTCGGGTGAAATTGCTGAGCCGTGAGGGCGTCTATGACGGCCTCCTGTTCCATCGCGTGATCGATCATTTCGTCGATCAGACCGGCAACCCAAACAATCACGACGGCGGCGTGTCCGCCCATCCCAACCTTCCGGCCGAGTTCACAGCGACCGTGCCGGCGACCGCGATAGAGGCGGTGGCGGCGCGCAAGAGCGATGGCCTGGCGGGCTTCATCGGCGCAAATCCGGTGGCGGGGATCGCCTCCGCCGATGGGCTCAGCGTTCGCACCTGGGGTCTCTATTGCGCCGGCGTGGTGGGCATGGGGCGCCAAGCCGATCCCAGCACGGCCAATAGCGAAATCTTTTTCATGCGCGACGCCAGCCGGCGCCTGGACCACGACTACGCCGTCTGGGGCAGAGTGATCCAAGGTCAGGACGTGGTCCGCGCCATAGCGGTCGGCGAGCCGCCCAAGGCGCCGGATAAAATGATCCGCGTGCGGGTAATGGCCGACCTGCCTCCCGCCGCCCGGCCGAAGCTGGAGGTGGCCGATGTGCGGGGCAATGCCTTTGCGCAGGAGATCTCCCGCGTCCGCCAAGCGCGTGGGGCCGACTTCACCCCTTGCGATATTCAGATTCCCACGCGGCAAGCGCCTTAGCCGCCCCAAACCAAAATTGTTGGCCATGGCCCTGCATCGCCAAGGTCGCGCCCTGCGTTGTGTCTTAAGTCACAACAGGAGCGAACGTCTTGAGCACCACTACAATCGACCGGCCCAAATCGGAGACCAAGCCCTTCCTGTCGGACGTGAAGACCCTGCGAGAGCGCGCGCGCAAGCACCTGGATACGGGCGCGGTGACCTCGACCTATCAGGGCGACGTCGGCAAAACGATTGAGATCTTGCAGGCCGTGCTGGCCACCGAGATCGTCTGCGTGCTGCGCTACACGATGCACTCCATCGCCGCCTCAGGCATCTCCAGCGATTCGGTGCGCGCGGAGTTCGCCGAACACGCCAAGGAGGAGCAAGCGCACATGTTGGCCGTGGCCGAGCGCATCAATCAGCTCGGCGGCGCGCCCAACTTCAACCCTGAGGGCCTGGCCACCCGCTCGGCCTCCCAGTACGTCGAGGGCGACAACCTGATCGACATGATCAAGGAGAACCTGATCGCCGAACGCATCGCGGTGGATCACTACCGCGAACTGATCCGCTACTTCGGCGACGATGATCCCACCACGCGGGTCATGCTGGAAGGCATTCTTTCGGTCGAAGAAGAACACGCCGACGATATGCACGACCTCTTGGTCGCCCACGAAGGCACGCCGATGTTGCCGCGGACGTAAGCGTTATCTTGCTTTGGCCTGCGGCGGTTTCGCCTTCACCGGCGCGACCGACCGCACGGTCGCCTTAAGGTCGGCGAGAAACAGCGCGCTCTTCACATAGGGCGCGAGGTCGGCGGCGGAGAGGTTCAGATCGTCGGCGCAGGCGGCGTCCACGTGGGGGAAATCAGGCTCGACCACCAGGCCCGCCTTCGCGCTGAGCCAAAAGATTGGGCTGAGGGACACCGACGGATCAGCGATCACGCCTGGGCAGTCGTCAGTCGCCGTCTCACCGCGCCGGTAGCGCCCCTTATAAAGCCTTGCGAGAGCGGAGGGGTGGGCGCTGTCCTCACCCTCGTCGGGCGGCAGAAAGCGTGGCTTGAACACCGTCTTCCAATCAATCAGTTCACCCGTCGTCAGGTCGAAGGTCAGGGGCGCCTCGGCCCCGTTGGTGGGATAGGGGCCGGCGCAGTCATAGCTCGAAACCACGTTCACGCTCAGATAATGGGCCGAGAGATAGGTGACGCTAATGGCGGTCTCATAGGTGTCGGCGCCTGGCTTCTGTTTCGCCTCCAGCACGCTCTTGATGCAGTCTGATCGGGTGTCGCGATCCTGCGCCTCCTGGTCGGCGAGGGCTTTGTTGACCTTGGTCATGATCGCCGGATTGGGGAAGGCGGTCAGCCGCGGATAGACGGGCCGGCCGCCCTCGGTGTGCATAGGCGCGGCGGCGATTGCGACCGCAGATGTCGGCGCCTCCGCAGCCAAGGCTGAACCCGAACCAAGGACCAAGGCAACGATAGCGCCCAGCACGACGCCCCGACCGGAAATCCTGAAACCCATGGCGGAGCGCCCCCAAAGCCCTCGATCCAAACCTTTGCCGAGGGTCGGCTTTTGTCTTTTAGCGGCTTTTGTCCGAGTCGCGCAGCCCAAGATGTGGTAGACATCTGCCGATGAGCGACCAAGACAAGGCCGACGCGGGCCCCAAAACCGCCTCCCAGACCCTCGCTGAACTGGTCGCCAAGCGCAAGGCGCAAGCGGGCGCCGGCTGGGCGGAAGCGCTGCGCAAGGGCGACCGTCAGTCGGAGCGCGCCGCAGCTGCACGCTCCGCCTCCAAGTCCAAACCCATGTTGCGCAAGTAGTTGTGACAAACGCGATATGAGCCGACGCCTGATCGATCTGCCGGGGCTCAAAGCCCTTGAGCACAAGGCCCTGATGAACACGCGCTATGCCGAGCCCGATGCGCGCAGCCAATATGCCGAAATCGACGCCTGCTCGGTCGCCGTGTTCGGGATCACCGCCGATGCAGCCGAGGCGACGCCCAGGCCGGTCGGCTGGGATGGGATCGACCTCAAGCCCATCGCCCAACAGGTCGAGGCGTTCGAACGCGAGGGTTGGGACGTGACGGATGATCGCCGCCGCCCCTTGCGGATGCTGTCCCACTTCAATGTGCAGCTTTGGCTGGCCCTGCGGGGCGTCGCGGGCGCCCTTCCCTTCGCCCCCGTCGATGAAGAGGCGCCCAGCCGCTGGGCCGCGTCGCTTCAGGCCGATGCGACCAAGTTCAAGCGGGACCGCCGTTAGGTGTAACGCGCGTCGGCGTCTGACAGCGCTTTCCGATGGGGAGGCGCACTGCTAAAGACCCGCCTCAATCGATTTACGCCAAAGATTGGGGAGATTTAGTTGGCGACCTTGACGTCTACGCCTAGCGGTCAAACAGCAACAGACGACGCCCACGGCGTTGCGGCCAAAGAGTCCCCACCCGCGGCTGCGGCCAACCTGCAGTGGTTCGTCTTCGCCCTATTTTTCATCTTCGGCGGCATCACCAGCCTGAACGACGTCATCGTCCCCAAGCTGAAAGGGCTGTTCACACTCTCTTACGGAGAGGCGATGCTGGTCCAATCGGCCTTCTTCGCCGCCTATTTCATCGTCTCCCTGCCGGCGGCGGCCATCGTGCGGCGGCTCGGCTACATGCGGACGGCGGTCGTGGGACTTCTGACCATGACCGTGGGATGCCTGCTCTTCGTGCCGGCGTCGAACACGGGCCTGTTCGCCGCCTTTTTGGTCGCCCTGTTTGTGCTGGCCGCGGGCATCACCATCGTCCAGGTGGTGGCCAACCCCTTGATCTCCATGCTGGGACCGCCAGCTTCCGCCTCCAGCCGGCTGACCTTCGCCCAGGGCTTCAACTCGCTGGGGACGACGCTCTTTCCCTATGCCGGCGCGGTTCTCATCTTGGGGTCTTTGTCCAAGATCGATCCGCGCGCCTTGACGGGGGCGGCGCTGACCGCCTTTCGCTCCCACGAAACCCATGTCCTCACCCTCGCCTATCTCGGCCTGGCCGCCGCCTTGGCGCTGGTGGCGGGCGTTGTCTGGTTGCGGCGTAATAGCCTGACCGAGGGGCCGGTGCAGAAAGTCAGCCTGCTCTCGGGCTTTGATCTTCTGAAGCGGCCGCGGTTCGGCTGGGGCGCCCTGTGCATTTTCCTCTATGTCGGGGCGGAGGTAACCATCGCGTCTCTGATGGTCAGCTATCTGATGCAGTCGAGCGTGATGGGCCTGGGCGCGGAGAAAGCCGGCGAGCACGTGTCGCTCTACTGGGGCGGCGCCCTGGTTGGCCGTTTCGTCGGCGCCTATCTCCTGCGCCAGGTTTCGCCTGGAAAGGTGCTGGCGGCCACAGCCGCCGCCGCCATCGCGTTGGCGACGATCTCGGGCCTCAGCGGCGGCGTTGTGGCGGGTTACGCCCTGCTCTCAATCGGCCTGTTCAACTCGATCATGTTCCCCACCATCTTCGCGCTGGCCAGCGAAGGCCTTGGCCGACGCACCGCCGAAGGCTCCGGCATCATCTGCATGGCGATTGTCGGCGGCGCCGTGATCCCGCCCCTGACCGGCCGCCTGGCCGATCTGGTCGGTCTTCGCCTGGCGCTCGGCCTGCCGATTATCTGTTACGCGGCCATCCTCGTGTTTGGTCTTTATTCGAGAGGCCGCAAGGTAGCGGCGTAGGGCGACGCGTCTCGAATCACGCACAGCGTCAAAGCGCGCTATCGTCTACCCAAACCGTCTCAAAACGCCCCACCCCAACGGAGCTTGTCCACCAAACGATCCGGGTTGGCGGCGGTCCACCGAGAAAGGCCGCCCACAATTATGGTTTGAACCGATTAGGGTTCCAGGCTTTGTCGCACGATGGGAATCTGTTTCAGCAGCTCGGGTAACGCCGTCTGCACCGTCTCCCACACGATATCGAGGTTGATCTCGAAATAGCCGTGCGCGATGCGATTGCGCATCCCACGCATGCTCCGCCAAGGAATTTGGGTGTGGATTTGCGTGAACTCTGCAGCGGTCTCCATCACCTTCGTCGCAGCCTCGCCGAGGATAATGATACTCATGATAACCGCCTGCTGAGTGCGCCGGTCTTCGAGAAACTCAGCCTTGCTGAGGCCCTCTACAAAGATGCAGGCGTCCTCCGCGGCATGCGGCATGTGATCGAGAGTCGGACAGGCGTTTCTCGCTCAAACCGGCTGCGCCTCCGCGAGCACCTTGGCGCGGAACTTGGCTGGCAAGTCTGCGGGGGTCAGCAAATCGACCTGGATACCTAATAGCGCTTCCAGCTCGGCGTGGAGGCCACCCAAATCGAACAGCGTCGCGCCAGGCAGGGCGTCAACCAGCAGATCAAGATCTGCGCCATCTTGGTCCAAGCCATGGACAACCGAGCCAAAGACGCGCGGATTTGTTACGTGAAAACGGCTAGCCGCTTCACGGATGGCGATCCGCTTAAGATCAAGTACGCGTGAAGGCCGCATAGATGCTTATCCCGACCAAGCCTGATCTTATCGGTAAGGGATTGAGGAAACGATTCCAATATCGCTTGCGACGCGCTCATCTCCACCGGGGCTTAACGAAATGACCTCAAAACGCCCCACCCCAGCGCAGCTTGTCCACCAAACGATCCGGGTTGGCGGCCGCCAGTTCGCCCCCGGCGACGGCGGCGTAGGCGGTCCACAGCGCTAGAGGCGCCAAGGCGGCGGCGGCGATGGGATCGCGCTTGGCCAACAAGGCGACCGTCGCGCCCGCGGTCACGCCTTCCGCCAAGGTCACAGCCTCGCCCGCGATGGGGCTCTTGGCGCCGAAGAAGGCCGGGGTGAACAGGCCGTACAAGACCCAGTTCAGCGCCCGAAGGCCGAGCAGCGTCTTACGGTCGGGGGAGTCGTGGTCGTTCAAGATGCGAAGGTCCGCAAAGACCTGCAGGGCGTTGACCGCTGTCCAGACCGAAGGGAACACCCACGCTGGCGGCGTGCGCGGCGTCTTCTTCAAGGTCTTCCAATAGGTCACGCCATCTTTGGAGGCGGATACTGCCGAAAGGGCGGATATGGCCGCCAGGAAGGCGGCGGCGTGCCAGATACTGAAGCGGGGCGGCTCGGCCCGGAGAGTTTCGACCATGGCGTTGAAACGCAGAACCTTCCGCCGCGCTCCCGATCACCCTGTGCGACCGCATCGCCCGACAGAGTCGAGCTTAGCGCTCGCGCAAGCGCGGAACAACGCCCGCGATGAACCAGATTGTGGAGTAAGGCCTTGCCCCGTAAAACCTGCGGCTCAAATCCGCCGCAGGCCTAAGATGGTCGGAGCAGCAGGATTCGAACCTACGACCCCCACGTCCCGAACGTGGTGCTCTACCAGACTGAGCTATGCTCCGACACTTAGGGAGCGCGGCTTATAGATCAGGGTCACCCCCGCCGCAAGCAGCGGACAACTCATTCGCTACATAAACCGGACAGTTTCAAACGCTCGTAACAGCCGCTCTCGCCACCTATGTCGCAGCGCGACGCCTGGTGCGAAAAACCTACCCTGCGCCCGGTTGCGCCCCCGACAGCCTTGCGCTATCTCACCGCCTCCCCGGGAGCGAGCCAGGACTCACCCGCGGCCATCCTTGGGGGATGGTGTAATGGTAACACAGCGGTTTTTGGTACCGTTATTCTAGGTTCGAGTCCTAGTCCCCCAGCCAGCTTTCGCTCGCGAGCGAGCGGAGGCTGCTCGCCGTAGCTTTAGCGAAGGAGGGCCGGGGCAGCTTCGGCTGGCTTCAACGCCTAGCCCGTGTCACCGCCGCATCCAACGACTGCAGAAATTGCGACCGATCCGCCGGTGAGAACGGGCGTGGGCCGCCGGTGATCTCGCCCATAGAGCGCAGGTGCTCGCCAATCGCCCGCGAGGCCAGGGCGCCGCCGATGTTGTCCGGGGTGAACAGGCGGCCAGTGGGGTGCAGCGCCTGGGCGCCGTTGGCGAGCGCGCGTTGAGCGAGCGGAATGTCCGCCGTGATCACGATGTCGCCGGCGCCGGCGCGCTCGGCGATCCAGTCGTCGGCGACATCGGGCCCTTCATCGACCACCGCGAGCGTGATTCGAGGATCGGTCGGTATGCGGATCCAGCTGTTGCAGACCACAAAAACGGGCAAGCTGTAGCGCCCCGCGACCCGGTAGACCTCGTCCTTCACTGGACAGGCGTCGGCATCGATATAGATGGCGGTCATAAGGTGTCTCTATAAACCAGAAACGAAGAGCTGGCGCGGCGGCTGGCGGAGTGAGGCGACATGGCGGGATTGAAAGACAAGCGCGGCTTCATCGACAAGGATCGCCTAGACCTCTCCGAACGTCAGGCGGTCGAGTACGGGATGAAGCGCTGGGGCGTCACCCGAGACCAACTCACCACAGCCCATCGCAAGGCCGGCCGCATGGTCAAGGACATCGCCGCCGAGCTCGGGAAGAAGCGCTAAGCCTGCTTCGAGGCAGAAGTTCGGCGGACACCCAAAGCCGCCTCTTAGCTTATTTGTCGCGGATCAGCGGCGCCTTCGATTTCAACGTTCGAGGCCTTCGGACCGTTTCGCGGCCCCGAGAACGTTAGGTTGGATGATCTGAAGACGCGGGCACCGCTCGGCGACGCTCAATTTCGGCCTCCGCCCTTGCTAGCTGGAGCTTGCCTAGAGCTCCTGGCAGCGTCAGGGTTAGCAAGAAAGATAGAACACCAAAAAATAGATAGAGGCGCTCAATCCAAGTCTTCCATATTATGGATACAAGGCGTTCCGGGGCTTTATTCAACAGCGAACCAGCAAATAGAAATGCGATCGCGATCAAATATAGCTGAAAAAGCCACGTGTAAGTAACGACGCGGCTATAAATAATGCTATGATTATTCTCCGCCACTCGCCAACCACCTGTAGGGGTCAAAGCTGGATCACCCAAGATGGCAATTATAGCCACTAAAAACCCTGCGAAGACGGTCATGACGGTTATTATTATCATAATAGCATCGGCGTTACCGTGAGCTAAAGGTTGGCCATAGAAAGACACCAATCCACTCGCCGCAACACATACAAGAAGAAAGATAGACCTTCTATTTATCCATTTACGCATTTTACACTTCCAGTGCTCCCGCGGAGGCTAGCATACCATAGAAGGCCTGCAGTTCATTCCAAGCCTTATCCCTGTTGACAGACTTTCCCAACGATTCAATCGGCACTACAGACTTTATAAAAATTTCATCCTGGCTTATTTGTTGGCCATTTTTTGTAATTATCACAAATTGATCATCTTCCTCCGCATGCGTTATAGCAGAAATAGCCAATTCGCTCAACCGTTTTTCGCCTAAAACGATGCCATTTCGTCGTTTATCAGCTTTAATATTTATCGCCACCCTTAAAGAATCTGGATTTACGTCGTGCGGAACACCAAGTATTGCGCGGAATTGCTTGGCAAAGCCTTCAATGAGACTTACTGGCTGCCCTGTGCGATGAATATAATGTGCCGTAGCGTCAAAAAGTGTACCGCGAAGCTCTATTTCCTTAACACCTTGGCTTTCTATGAGCGCTAGCTTGCTAAAGTTTGCCACCTTCATAAGGTCAAAGCTCGTTGAATCTTTTCGTATTTTAGCAAACTCGAAGAATTGTGCGAGAAAATATCGAACAGCAGCGTCAGTTATCCCAGTCGTACATAGACAGACATTATTTTTTCTTATGTAAACGAAAGCGTCGCCATCCATAAAATCGGATCCGGTAGGCGGCTCAGCTGTAGCTACATTAAATGCAATGACCGTGGGCACCGCCTTGGGAACGACGGATGCCGACTCCCCAGGAGTATCAACGGTTAGGTGAAGGTAATGGCCACCGAATTCGTCCGTGACGATTGCGGCAAGGCGAACCTGTTGATTGTCGCCGCGCTTAATCGTACGGCTCGCGGCTGTCGTGCATTTTGTGGCCGCGTCAGCTACACACATGCCTAAATTTATGGTCTCAGGTTTTTCTATGAACCATTCTGCACGACGATAGCTAACGGTCTTTTTGCGTTGGTCTGCCATATATCCCCCACGAATCCGACAGGAGAAGTGTTGGCGCATAAACGCCCAGCGTGCAAACCAGTTAGAGGCCACTTCCAGGTTCAGATCGCTCAGCGCCGAATGACGGATAAAAAGCAGGCCAGCGTAATAGCGTTCTCTAAACGGGTTTGAGCTGCATAAGCTTAAGCCTCCAACCGCCGCGGATCGGCGGCGTCCTCGATCTCCAGCTCCACCCCTTCGCGCCCCGACCAGTCATCGGGCTTCAGGCGGCCGGCGACGTGCAAGGCGCCCTGCCCGGCCAGCAACCGCCGCCCCATTTCCGATTCGCCGGCCCGCCAGGCCACGGCGCGCAGCTTGGCGCCGGTCTCGTCGACCAGGACGCAGCGCACATGGCCGCCCTTCACCGCCATCGCCCGCTCGATCCTGACGTCGGCGGCGGCAAATAGGGGTTCGGGATTGCCGGGGCCGAAGGGGTCGAGTTGCTGAAAGGCTTGCCACAGGGCGCGGTCAGCCGAGGCCGGGGTGATCAGGGCGTCGATCTCCAGCGCGTCGGCGGCGATGGAGAGTTCGGTTTCATCGCGCAGGCGTTCGGTCAGGAACTCGCGCAGGTCGGGCACGGCGTCGGGCCGTATGGTAAGGCCGGCCGCCATGGCGTGGCCCCCGCCGGCCAGGAGCAGGCCGGCGTCGAACGCCGCCTGCACTGCGCGGCCAAGGTTCACCCCCGGCTGGGATCGGCCTGAGCCCTTGCCAACGTTGGCGACGGGATCCAGGCCTATGACGATGGTGGGGCGGCGATAGCGTTCCCGCAGGCGGCTGGCGACGATGCCGACCACGCCCGCATGCCACCCCTCCCCCGCCACCACCATCACAGGCGCCGTGGGATCGAGGTTTGAGGACTGCTCAATCTGGCGCACGGCCTCTTCAAAGGTCTCGGCCTCAACGGCCTTGCGGGTCGCGTTCAGGGCGTCCAGCTCTTCGGCCAGCGCCTTGGCCTCGGCCGGGTCGTCGGTGGAGAGCAACCGCGCGCCAAGATCGGAGCGGCCGATGCGCCCCCCCGCATTGATGCGCGGTCCGAGCACGAAGCCCGCGTGAAAGGTGGAGGCCGGCCCAGGCTTGGCGGCGGCGACGTCCAGGAGCGCCTTCAGGCCAGGATTGCCCCAGCCCGACATGACCTTAAGCCCCTGAGACGTCAGGGCCCGGTTGAAGCCGACCAGCTGGGTCACGTCGCAAACGGCGCCCAGCGCGGCGAGATCGAGCCAGGGGATCAGGTCTGGCGCGGGCTTTGACTCGAATAGGCCCCTGC
>Ga0116229_10008380_pt1 | contig 16086 bp, 17 predicted proteins | sample S1TSphgellanicum_3_FD_87313 | JGI IMG/M metagenome (GOLD analysis project Ga0116229, IMG submission 87313) | Host-associated microbial communities from peat moss isolated from Minnesota, USA - S1T2_Fc - Sphagnum magellanicum MG | ecosystem: Host-associated > Plants > Peat moss > Unclassified...
GCGATTGGGTAATTGTAACGCGAGTTGTCAGTATTTGGGGATTTGCACCTTTATGCTTGCTAAACAAGCCTTACTTGTTAAAGTATAAATCTGAGTTGCATTTAGAAACTCAAAGTTTAAATATTACTAAAACCACAACGGAAGGGAAATATTATGATTGTGACTACAGGAAATGATATTGCAGGACGCACAATTATAACTTACATGGAAGTCGTGAGGGGAATTGTTGTACGTTCTCCTACAATTGGTCAAGGATTTATGGGAGGTTTGAAACAACTTGTTGGTGGTAACAACGAAACTTATGCAAGGATTTGCGTTCTTTGCTCGTAAAGAAGCTTATGATCGCATGGTACAGCACGCGAAGTCTTTGGGCGCTAATGCCATAATTGGTATGCGTTATGATGCTACCGAATTTTCTGATGGTGTTACAGAAGTTCTAGCTTATGGTACTGCTGTCAAATTGAACTAATAAACTAAAGGGACTTCTAGAAAATAAAAATACCAAGGACAAATTAGAAACCGTGTTATCTTTGGTCTGGCTACGCTGACGCCCCAATAGGAGCGATTGTTACGCTATTGTCTGCAAAGCATGGGCGATCGCTTGAAAGAAGTGAGCGTCAAAAAGCGGGAACGCGGATTTTTCACTTCCCTGTGAAAGAGTGAAAAGTAAGCGCAAAAGCAATGAAGTCTCCAGGGCTTCGGAGTATACCAATGGAAACATCTAGCCGTACCTCACTCACGAATGTTTCCGGTGGTCTACCCATAGTGCCTACCCGACTGCCTAAGAAAGGCAACATCAAAATGACTTGGCTCTTAGTGGGTGTGCGTAGACGCTCGGCGGCTTGTCGCAGACATCGCTCTCAACTCCGTGCCCAAAACTTAAAGGAATAAGAGCGAAAAGTTTTTCCGTTCGGGCGACAAGCTAAGCGGCTGCATGAAGGGCGTAAGCGAAGCGAGTAAAGCGTACTCCGTTGGAGAAGCCGCAGGAACCGCGCAGATCGCACTCTGTCTGCCTCTGACAATTCCCAAACCTTCTTGATGACCAACATGATGCCCCAGACACCAGATAACAATCGCTACACATGGGAAAGTTTGGAAAAGTACTGTCGTAAGGAAGCCAAGCATGGTAAGGAACTTTTTATTATTGCTGGGTCATTAGGTAGTCAAGGTAAACTTCAAGGTCAGGTGACAATTCCTCAGTCAACTTGGAAGGTGGTTGTTATGGGGAGCAGTGCGATTTTGTGGGATGACCAAAATTAGGGTACAAAATCACCTGTTTCGGGCTGCGATCGCGGTGAAAAAACCGTGTTTATTGAGAATCAGGTGTTTTAATTGAGAATTAAAACCCGATCCAACAAAATCGCATTGCTCCCGTTGTTATGTTAGACCATCATGTTCGTGGTGTTACTGCCAATACCCGTGTTATTGCGGTTAATGTGCCTAACCAGCAGGGGCTAATCCATAATTGGAGGGCGTACAGAGTCAATGTTAAAGAACTTGAAAAGCTGACAAGCCCTTCGGGCAAGGCAGAAGGCAGGAGGCAGAGGGCACTTGTGTGAATGTAACGGTTTATACGAGGATGAAATGCCTTCTGCCGGGGCTTGCCCATAACGGGTCCAAGCCCCCGGATTTATCCGGAACAGAAAAAAATCTGTTACGAGACGCGCAGCGCTCTTGTACAGTGCGTCCTTGCTTGAATCCTCTGCCCTTTAGGCAGGGGTCATAACAATATTTGGTAGTTGAATTATGGTATTTTGAACTTCAATTTTTGGTAATTTCATGTGATTTAGTTGTCAATATTTTCTGGATTTCACCTTTTACGTCAATTCCCACCTATTTTCTGCGATCACATCACACTCCTTGCTAAAATTTCCTGCGACTTTGACAAAATTTCGTCAGGGTCAAAAGGTTTTGTCAAGTATAAATCTGCGCCTACTTCTTCCCCTTTTTGTTTATCAAACTCCTGTCCCTTGGCAGTCAGCATAATAATATAAATGTCTTTCATACCAAGGACTTTCTTAACTTGGTGGCAAACATCAAAACCGCTCATTTTCGGCATCATCACATCGAGGAAGATGAGGTTGGGTTGCTCGGACTTAATTTTTTCCAAAGCATCCTCTCCATTGTTGGCAGTTAGTAACTCCACACCATCGTCTTCGAGATCCTCAAGTGCTTGCTCCATTAAGAGCCTGATGTGAGGTTCATCATCTACAATTAATATTTTTTTTGTCATAAATTCCTTTACAAGTAAAAACACTTATTTTTGGGCAATTAACTTTTTATAACTAATTGCTGTCATTTGTTTTTTGCTTTGATAACAAAAGAAAGAATATATTTTCTAAACCTTTTTCAATTCGTAATGTATTGATTAAGTTGTATTGATCTGAAATTATGGAATCAACAATAATCAGATCGGGTTTAGTCGCAACCGCTTTTTCGATGCTATCCTGACCATTCAGGGCTTCAAAAGTATCAAACCCTCTTACCTGTATTGCTTGGGCAATTATCTTAGCTGTAGGCACATTTTCGTCAACAATCAAAACTTTTTTCTTGACTCTACCTTGAGAGGTGAGGGCGGCAACTTCTTTAAGCAATTCTTCAGCGTTAATCGGTTTGGTAAGATACCGATCAACACCAAGGGCATAACCCCGCTTTTGGTCTTCGACGATAGATAAAATCAGAATGGGAATGTCCATGCTTTGCAGGTCATTTTTCAGAACTGCCGCAGTATCAAACCCATTCATTATGGGCATTGTTACGTCCAAGATCACTAGGTCAGGAAGTTCAAGCTTGACTTGTTGGATTGCCTCTAGACCATCTTTTGCTTCCTTAACTATGTACCCTTCTGCACTCAGATGCTGCCTGAGGAGTTCCCGAATTGGGGCTTCATCATCCACAACCAGAATGGTTTTTTGACCTTCAGCAGATTTGGCTGGCTTGAGCAGCGGCGATCGCAGTTGTTGGAGGAGCGTCTCTACATCTATTGTTTTGCTCCCTGACTGAGACTCAATCAGGTTGGGTAATGTGAAGGAGAAGTTACTGCCTTTACCAAATTCGCTTTCAACCCAAATCCGACCACCGTGATGTTCCACGATTTCTTTACAAATGGGCAGTCCTAAGCCAGTGCCTTTGGGTTTGTCGGTGAGGGTGTCGCCTACCTGTTTGAATTTTTCAAACACCTTTGGCTCGTCTTCTTTGGCAATCCCCATGCCGCTGTCAATGATACTGACTGTAATTTCTTGACCAGTCCGCTTTGCCCTACAGATAATATAACCTTGGTCTGTAAATTTGACTGCATTGGAAATAAGATTAATTATGACTTGGATGAGGCGATCGCGATCGCCAATAACTTCTGGTAATCCCAGTTCAATTTCCTGAATGAGTTCCAGCTTTTTCTGTTCAAATAAGGCGGTGGTAGCAGCGATTGCCCGTTCTAAAAGTTCTTTAACAGACAGGGGAATCATCTGCCAATCCACCTTACCAGCTTCCATCTTGGCAAGATCGAGGACATCGTTGATTAGGTTTTTCAGGCGCTCTCCCTCTTCCACGATAATGTTGATGTTATCTGACACTTGCTGGACTGAGCGCTGAATTTTCTTGTTGTCTGTGGTCACCAAGGGGAATATAGTTTCTTCCAGTTTTTTCTTGATTAACTTGGCAAATCCAATCACTGAAGTTAGAGGAGTCCGCAGTTCGTGGGAAACGGTGGAGATAAAGTCCGTCTTCATTCGGTCTACTTCTTTCTCGAAAGTAATATCTCGGATCAGGATCACCCAGCCAATCAAAAGATTTTCTCCTTCGACAGAGAGGTCGGAGTCTTTAAGAATGGCAGTGGCAATAGCTGCACCAATCCGTTGATGAGCTAGTTCTACTTCGGCATTGAAAACTTTTTCGGTGTTCTTCTTGGTCTGGATTAAGAGGTATGTGATCGCACTAGGAAACACTGCTTGACAGTCTTGACCAACTAAATTGGCATCTTCCAAATCGAATAGGTGGAGCAAGGCAGGATTCACTTGGACGATTTTGCCTTCTGAGTCTACGACGAGCAAGGCATCTGCTAGGCTCTTAATGATGGCGTTTACGTAGCCAAGGGCATCCTGCAATTGAGTCGAGGTGGCTGCTAACTGTTGAGCTTGGGCGCTGACAATGTGGAACTGTTCCTCGGTCTGGGCGTACAACCGCGACTGCTTGATGGCGATCACTAGCTGGTCGGCAATTGCTTGCAACAGTTCCACTTCACGGGTTTGCCAACTCCAAGGACTGCTGCGGATGCAGGCTAAATAGCTAGGGGTTTCATCGTCAGGAATCAGTACGGGTAAAGCTAGATAACTGATAATTCCCATTTGTAGATAAACGGATTGCACTGTTGCGGACAGACCGGGTTCAGTAACAACATCGTGACAACGCGCAATCTTCCCTTGCTCCAGATGAGTAGCTAAGTCGCCAAACGGTTCAAGACTTAAAACTCCCAACAGAGTCTGTTGGTCTGGTTGCCGATGTTCGCAGACAACTTCCAAGCTACGGTCATCCTGACGATACCTGCCAAAAATCACCCGGTCTAGATCGAGGACACTGGCAATTTCATCAACCGTTGTTTGTAATGTGGTTCGGAGATCCAAAGACTCCCGAATGCGCTTGGTAAGGCGATTGAGAAGGGCCTCCTGTTCAGCACGGGCGCGAGTGCGCTCAAATGATTTGAGCCGCTGCATAGCAATTAAAGTTGCTACGACCAAGACTATCGCCAACACAAAGGCTAGACGGTTAAGAGAATCCAGTTTTCGCTCAAAATTAGATCTGGGAATAACCAAGGCAATGGACCAGTCTGCTCTTTTCAGGTGAGCGTAAGCTACATAAACCTGCTGACCTTCTATTTTCACACTGCGTACATCTGGTTCTTTGCACTTGTCAGTTTCTCTACCAATATCCTGCAAATAGGAGTTTATCTTTTCCTGGGTTGTGTGAATCGATCTGTAGTGGCGATCAAGAATGGGTTTGCCTTGAGAGTCGAGGGCAAATGCGTAGCTGCCATTTTTGTCGATTGAGTCAAGAACCGCTGAAATCCGGTCTATAAAAATCGAACCAACCAGTACGCCAACAGGTTTGGGTTTAGCTTGTAGATCGTTCGTCAGTTTCAACTCTTCTCCGTTACAGGTCTGAATGGCGGCGCTTTCTGCTGAGAGTTGACTGCGATAGACGGCGGGAATCGAAAATATCGGGGCTGTAACATTTACTCCGAGTTCCCCCGTTGTGCGTGAAATCAGCGGATTATCGACAAAGACTTCTCCCGCTATTGCCCGTTGAAAGTAACGGCGATCGCTTAGATTTTTTTGGTTCTTAACCGGAGTAACCGCGTAGAAGGAACCATCAAGATTTGCCATCGCAAACGAAAAATCTGCCAGCCGCTTTTGCTCTAGTTGCAAGTAGGGTTTTGCTATTGCCCATTTCATCGACCGGACTTCAGGGGTATTGGCGATTGTTTCCACTTCTGCCTTCCAAGTGGAGAGCCAATCATCAACTTTAGCGACGGCTATCTGCACTTGCAGTTGTGCATTTGACTTCAAGCTTTCGAGGATGAGGTTGCGAAGAAACTGATAACTAGTAATGCTTATTGCTCCCACCGCAAAAATGCTGCTACCGATCAGCAAATAGGGAATTAAGCGACGGGGTTGCCATTCTTGCTGATATTTGCTCCGTGTCTGACGCCAACTTCTTCGTACCCAAGTGTCAAGACTCATTGCACTATCCTCTTGGAGTCCGTTGTACGGCTAACATCGTAATATCGTCGTATTGAGCGGCATTCGCAATGTGAGCGATCGCACTCGCTTTAATACGCTCTATCAAAGCCGCCGCCGACTCTGCTGGTTCTTGTAACAGAGATAGTAATTTCTTCTCAGTGAAGAACTGACCGCTTGGGCAGCGAGCATCAGTAACACCATCGGTGTAGCCTAGGAGGATGTCGCCCGGTTGGAGGTACACCTGCTGAATCTTAAAATTCATATTAGGTAGCATACCCACAGCCGGACCAGTAGGCATGAGACGCTGCCTCACACCAGCAGCACCGAGAATAACTAAAGGTTCATGTCCGCCATTCACGTAGGCTAGCAGACCAGTGGCGGGGTCTAACACGCCGAAAAAGAGTGTGGCAAACATATTCAGGTTGCTATGATTTTGGGCGACGTAGTTGTTGGTGAGATTAACAGCTTTGAGGGCATGGATTTGGGTGGTGTTGATTTCTACTGTCCGGTCAATAGAACTGTTGACAGTGGTAGATAGTTCGTTGCTGAGGATGGTCAATCCCTGCAAGGAGGTTTGACCAGAAAAGACACGGATGAAACTGCGGAAGAGAGCCATAAACAGCGCTGCACCTACGCCTTTGTCGCACACATCAGCAATAACTAGCCCTACACAGCCATCGGGAAGCATGAAGGCATCATAGAAATCTCCGGCAACTTGACGGGCAGGCTGGAAGAAAGCAGCGATCTCCCAGTCTGGCACCTGTAGTATTTGGTCGGGCAGAAAATCTGTCTGGATCTGCCGTCCTTTTTCTAGTTCAGTGCGAGCCATTGCTTCTTTTATCTGGTTTTGATGGCGAATGGCATTTTCAATTGCAGAAGCAGCCTGTGAAGCCAATGTGGTGAGGAGTTTAAGGTCGGCTGATGTATATTCAACCAGTTCCTCACTACTGAGGTTAATCACGCCAATAACCTCATCTCTGATCTTTAGAGGGGCGCAAATTAAGGAGCCGATTTGATTCTCACTCTCAACATACCTGGGGTCAGACAATACATCGTTGACAATTTCTGCCCTTCCTGTCTGAACTACACTGCCGATTATGCCTTTATTAGGTTCTATAGTTGTTTGTGGGTTGTAGCCTGTTCCAAATGTTACGACTACTTCAAGCTTTTCTAGCTCTTTATTCAGCAACATAACTGATGCACTCGTTGCTTTTATGAGTTTCCAAGCCTCTTCAATGACTAATTCTGCAACTTTTTGTATTTCTAAGTTGCCAGATAGATTTTCGGAAAGCTTATACAGCAAGCTGATTTCCCGATATTTATCTAGGAGTTCACCTGTTAGTGATTTTTTCTCAACTTCTTGAGTTGCTAAATGGCTGAGTAGAGATGCGACAAAAGCAGCCTTCTCTCCGCCATTGACCACTCCAACCACCTCATTACCAAGCTCTACAGGAAATTTACCCGAAGGATTCTCTATTTTTTCACCAAATAGTAATTTGCCATCTGTATCTAAGATATTTATAGGGGTGTCTAGAGCATTGATATAATTTTTAATGATAGAGATGACTTCTTTTTTAGAAATAAGTTTTTTTAAGCTAATTTGAATCATATGAATTTATATTTCCTAATTGCTAATTGCTAATCGCTAATTGCCTTTTCATCATTAGCAAAAAATTATCGATTCACAACGAAGGTGTTTCGATTACGGTCTTCAACTCGCTCATAAAGTAACTGATCGACAGCTTCAATTGCTAGATACACTCCCACTTTGCCAAGAGGTCGCTGTTCGATTGGCAGCTTTATGAGTTCCTCCTCCACGCTCAATTTCTGTAGGGGGTCGAAGGCTGCACCAGTATCCTCGATGTAAAGAGTTAGGGCTTGCTCATCAATATCGGCGTGCAACTCTATTACCCCCTGACGTCCCGCTTCCTGATAACCGTGAAGAATGATGTTGGTGGCGATTTCGTCTACTGCTAGCCGGAGATTATAGGCGGCTTTTTTATCCAAGTCAGCTACTGCCGCTGCTTCTTTTACATAGTTGGCGATCGCGCTCAAAGAGTCAAGCGTTCCAGGTACAGTTAAAGTTTGCATAGCTAGAAAAAAATAGGAAAACAATAGCTAAAAATTCAAAAATCAAAAGAAAAACTAGTTTTTCTTTTGATTTTGCTTTTCCCTATACCTTTTCTAGCTGGGCTTCGTCATACTCATCTACCACGATGACACCTTGGTCGAAGCCGGTTTTCTGGAGAGTGTCCAAGATTGTTTCCTGCGCTCTAACCACATAAATATCAACATCAGCACCCATCTTTTGCTTAGCGAAGATAAGTACCCGCAGACCGGCGCTAGCCATATATTCCAAGTCCTGCATCATCAGAACGAGATGTTTTGGATGGTTGGCTGCCGCTTTCTCTACCTCCGTCTTGAAAATTGGTGCAGAACTTGCATCCAATTCTCCAGACAAAGTGATTTTAGCAGTATCCTTGGTTGTTTCCAGTGTGGCGTTAAAAGCCATAATCTTTTGCCTCTTTAATCTAAAATTACTTGCCTACGAGAATAACTACCGAGCGGTCTCCCACGAGCAATCCGGACTGGTTTTCCAACTGCGGTTCTGTACCCGGTGCCCAGATGTCTGCTGGTGTAGCACCTGTATTGGCAAAGACGTGCCACTGCATTCCTGGTGGTAATCCTGGGATTTCAAACCAGTGGGCATCCCAGTGCATATTAATAGCCACATAGATGTAGTTGTCTACAACCGTCCCTGACTTAGCATGTTTACCGCAAAGCATAAAAGCGAGGGTGCGACTGGAGTCAGACCAGTCGGCATTCCATGCCTGAGTGCCGTGCCAGGTGATATCTGCATACCCACTGCCTACATAGTCCACATTGCGGAAGTGGTTCTGATTTCTTAGCACTGGGTGGGCGTTGCGGAAAGCTATGCAGTGTTTGAAAAACTGGAACAGGTCGTTATTAGATTGCAACAGCGTCCAGTCCAGCCAGTTCAGTTCGTTGTCGTGGCAGTAAGTGTTGTTGTTGCCTTGTTGACTTCGCCCTACCTCATCTCCCATGAGGACCATCGGCACTCCCTGGCTGACCATCAACATTGCCACAGCATTTTTAATTTGCCGCTTCCGCAAAGCGTTGATGCCCGGATCGTCCGTCCATCCTTCCGCTCCACAGTTCCAGCTGTCGTTATCGTTGCCACCGTCGTTGTTGTTTTCCCCGTTAGCCTCGTTGTGCTTGTCGTTAAAAGAAACTAGGTCAGTGAGGGTAAAACCGTCGTGGCAGGTGATAAAATTAATTGATGTGGCAGGCGCACGACCAGCCCAGGCATAAAGGTCTGGCGAACCTTGCAGTCGCTGTGCCATATCCCCTACCCGTCCTGGTTCCCCTTTAAGGAATTTGCGGATGCCGTCGCGGTACTTGCCGTTCCACTCAGCCCAGCGACCAAAGGCGGGGAAAGAGCCAACTTGGTAGAGTCCGCCTGCATCCCAAGCTTCGGCAATGAGGTTGCATTTGGCTAATATGGGGTCAAATGCCAGGGATTCTAGCAATGGCGGGTTAGCCATTGGTGCCCCCCAAGGGTCGCGCCCCAGGATAGAGGCAAGGTCAAAACGGAAGCCGTCGATGTGATACTCAGATGCCCAGTAGCGCAGGCAATCAAGTACCATGTTGCGAACGATAGGGTTATTGCAGTTGAGGGTGTTACCAGTGCCACTGAAGTTAAAGTAATACCCTTCGGGGGTAAGCATGTAGTATGTCTGGTTGTCAATACCCCGGAAGGAAATGGTGGGACCTTTCTCATTGCCTTCAGCCGTGTGGTTGAAGACAACATCCAGAATCACCGCAATGCCATTTCTGTGGAGTTCTTTAATCAGGGTTTTAAGTTCATCAACTTGCATCCCAAATTTGCCAGTTGCTGCATAGCCAGCCTTGGGTGCAAAGAAGCCCACGGTACTGTAGCCCCAATAATTCAGCAACATTTCCCCCGTTTGCGGGTTAGGGCGGCTGTTCTCGAACTCGTCGAATTCGTAAATGGGTAAAAGTTCGATACAGTTGACGCCCAATTCTTTGAGGTAGGGAATTTTTTCACGGATAGCAGCATATGTCCCCGGATGCTTTACACTTGAAGAGGGATGGCGGGTAAAGCTGCGGACGTGCATTTCGTAGATAACTTGATCCTCGGAGGGGATTTCCAGAGGACGGTCATTTTCCCAGTCAAAGTCGTCAAAGACAAGACGCGATCGATGCTGGTAGATGTTATTCCAATCAGGTGTTTCTCTCCAAATATCTCTACCGCCGATGACCTTGGCGTAGGGGTCCATGAGAATTTTACTGGAGTCAAACCGATGATGACCTTTGTCGTGGTTGACTGGACCATCCATGCGGTAGCCGTATTCGATGTTTTCGTAATCTAGGTCAAATACGATCATGCTAAAGACGTTGCCAACCTGGAACTCATCTGGGAACGGAATCTCCACCATTGGTTCCGGGGAGTGCTTTTTGAACAGCACTAATGTGCAGGATTTGGCATAGCGTGAAAATATCGAGAAATTAACGCCTCCCGGTACTAAGGTGGCTCCGAAAGGCAATGGACGACCGCGACGCAGCTTGAAGCCACGCTCGTTGCGAGTAGGATGAATATCTATTCTTTCTAGAACCATTTTCGCCGTCCTGAGATTATGCGGTGGGTAAAACCATTTGCTTGACTTTGAGAGCTTCTAAACCTGACTCAAGGGTGTCGCGAGTTGTAAAAAAGTCGAGGAATCCAGTAATGGACATGGTGTCCTTAATCTCTTCGACAAGCCCTACCAAAACAATTTCGCCGTTTTTACTGACTACTTGTCGGTACAGCGACAGCAGCATCCGCAAAGCAGCACTGGACATGTATGGTACGTTAGTCATATCCAGCAGCAGTTTCGCCTGTGGTTGGGCTAGTGGCAAAACTTGATCTTGGACTAGAGGTGCAGTATTGGCATCCACATCACCTGCCATTTCGATTACGGTGACTTGTGAAAGAGTATTGACGTTGAGGCGCTCTTGGACTGGAGGTATATTATTGGTGTCTACGTTAACAGCCGCTTTGACCTCTGTGACTTCTAGTGTCTTAATATTGATCTGCATATGACTGCTTCTGCCGACTCCTGGCTCTACTGAGGGACGATTTGAACTTTGACTTTCACTTGTTCTTTTGTCTGGGGCAGTTTGACCGTTAGGGCGTCGGCATCAAAATTGGTATAAGGTTTTTCGTCGATCCAACAAGCACCAATCTTCACGCTTCCAGGGGGTAGAATATCTGGTTGTACTCGCAGGATATTATTTTTGAAGGCTCCTGGCTGAGGCTTGAAGTATAAGTCCATTGGCTGCTTTGCGATCAACAGGTTGGTGTAAACTGCTGAGAGGTAGCAGAGTTCAGTTGAGTGATAACCGCTCATTGAGTGGCTACCTTTGAACCGCTCGTTACCCATGAGGAAGGGTAGTCCGTTTGCCAGGACGTTGAAGTAAATGCCACCGTCGTCATGGTCGAGGAAGTGGGCATTATAGAAGGCTGCCGCTTCACGGGCATGACGCAAATATTCAGGATTCTGAGTGATGCCGTTCAGGATCAGGTAGGCTAAAATTGCTTGTTCTTGTTGCCACCACGCTTTGCGATCGTGCCAAACAAGGCGGTATTGCTCTTCCCCTTCGCCGAGTACGCGCTCCACAACGTCGTACCAGCCACCACGCTGTTGGTCGCTACCTACTTGGGGCATGAGATGGGCAATTTTTTCCGCCAAAGCCACGTATTTATCTTTGGGTTTGAGGCTTTGCATCCGCATTAAGTTCCAGGCAATTTTCAGGTTATGCCCAACCACAGCGCGGTTTTGCTGCCAGCCCCAGCTTTGGTCTTTGCTCCAATCTTCATGGAACTTTTCTTGGACAAAGGGGCTGTTGTCGTAGTCTGGGAAGTGTTTTTCAATTGTGTCGAAGGTGTACTCTAGCATATCGGCGTATTTCTGTTCGCCGGTTGCTAGCCACAAGTTGATCAGGTAAGCTGGGGCGTGATCGCCAACGGAGTTCCAGTTCTTACGGGCGCGGTTGTGACCGAGTGATTCAGCACGCGGGTCGAGGGTAAGGGGGTCAATGTGGGAGAAATAGCCAGTGCCTTCTTTATCTAAAAAGAATTTGTCAAATAAATCGACGGTCATCTCGGCATCTTTAAGAATGCGCGGGTCGCCTGTAATCCGGTATGTTTGGATGGGACCTGCCAAAGCATAAATTTGTTCGTATGCCGGGATAGCATCGTAGTCATCACCAAACTCCGATGTCAGGAGTTTTTGCTCTCGATTGCCTGTGACTTTAATGCCGTGATACCAGTAAATCAGGTTTTCTTCAGGGTCATAAAACCGCATATGTTCGCGCAGATATTCTGTGCCTTTTTCAGCGGCTTCAAGAAAGCGGTCTTCGCCTGTCATCAAGTAGGCTGAGGCAAAACCATAAACTAAGCGGGAAATGGTGTCGGTTTCTTGGAGGTAGTCATCTTCACGCTTTTTGACACCAGTCACCCTCAGGAAGGTACGGTATTGGTGATAATCGATTTGATTTTCGGGGTAGTTGAACTGCCAATAGAGGTAACTATCGGCAATTGAGCGCACTTGCTTGACCCACCAATTTGGCTCTTCATGCTGATATTTGCCTGGTTGCTCGCCCGGAAAGACAAAGGATTTGACTTCAAATTTGTATCCTTCTCCTTGAGGGTAGAAAATGCCATAGGCAAATACGTGCTGACCAGGCGTTAGCATCTCTGCAAGGCGTTGCGTACAATCGTTGTAAGGTTCCTCTAAATTCTGGGTAATCCGACCCCAGGTATTAGGGGTCAGGTATGCTTGGAATTCCCGTCCATGTGATGTCTTGATACCGAAAGATTTTTCCGAAGGATTAAAGTTTGTAACATACCCAGTAATCGTATCGGAAAATGAAAAACTCATGTGATCCATAGAATTGTCTCCAAGCTGGAGTGTTGGACTTTAACGGATGAGATCTCTATTGATTGCGGAGCGTTGGTTCTAGAGGGTTGGGAACAATGTAGCCATTTGCTACAGCGGTAAAGTTGGTAAATTTGTAGCGATCGCACTTTATTGCTTGTGCAACTGTTCTAATTCTCTCTTTTCATTCCCCTGGATCGGTTCAGTAATTTCACTGAACTTTATGCATATAACTTTCTGCTCGCTGTAGTCCCTAAAAATCAATTTTTATTGAGAATTCGCTACTTTTACGAATGAACGACGTTGGATTCTTCAGTTTCGGGCGTACCCCAAGTGCAATACGCGGTGTAGAGACGCGTTCCTTTCGCGTCTCTACATTAGAGTCACCCAGACAAGTTATCGTCCGGGTGACAAGCCCTTCGGGCAAGGCAGAAGGCACTTATGTGGATGTGACGGTTTATACGAGAATGGGAAGCATAGCTGCCCTGCCTTGCCCATAACGGGTCCAAGCCCCCGAATTTATTCGGAACAGAAAACGGTTAGCTGTTACGAGACGCGTAGTGAGTCAGTGCGGTCTTGGGGTCTCCCCAAGTAGAGCAACTGACTCTCCCGTTGGGCGCGAGGAACTCTTCTCGTCCTTATTTGAATCCCCTGTCCTTTAGGCAGGGGTCATAAGTGCCTTCTGCCCTCAGCATAGCTGCCTTCTCAAATTCTGTTCCATTTATACTCACGCCCCTAATTGCGGTACCGGAGAAACTAGTAGTCCACCACATCAACTTTGCCAGGTTAAGGTTAACTCTTAAGATGCACATTTTGGAACCCTTATCCTGCAAGGCTTTCAGAAAAACGAGACAAATGTGTTCCTTTCATATGTTGCTAGTAGCGATAGCGAAGCGCTGCCGCAAGGCGGATCGCCGCTAGTGAGAGGCTGACATCTTGCACCATTCTCAACAAGGTGAGAGAAACCGGGTTTGTGAACGAAAAAGTAAGGGTTTTTGCTTTACTGATTCGCAACAAACCCGGTTTCTGGAAGTGGTGCAAGATGTAAGTTAATAGGTCGAGATGGTGAACCTCTCCGCGTCGGTCTATACCCGTGATTTTTGGGTTGTTATCTTATCTGAACCATGTGGGTTAAGTAATTAACTTGCATAACCTACTTTCTGCATTTGCCCCTGCTTCTCCATCTCTGCTACAAAAGCTTCCATGAATTTATCTAAAGAGCCTGGATGCTTTCCTGTGATCAAATTGCCATCTATAACTAATTCAGCAGTTCCGTCATTTTCATAGACAACTTCACCACCAGCATTCTCAATATCGCAGATGATGTTGTGAGCGCAAGTCACTTTACGACCTTTGATTAAATCTGAATCAGCACAGAAAAGCCACAATCCATGACAGATTGTTCCAACTTTCACACCATCTGTCTGCATCGCTTTTCTAAGGAATACCACAGCCGGAGCTTGATTCTTCTGACCTTTTTTAACAGAAACCTGATATCTCAGGCGATCCATCGCATAAGCACCGATCGCGATAATACCTTTGTAATCAAATGGGTTAACGTCATTGACTTCTGTGGTAACGATTACGTGTTCTTCTACTTCATCATTATCAGGATTTGAGCCAAATTTCAGTTGAGTATTTCCCCATAAATGAGAAATGTATTCTACTTCGTAGCCTTTTTGAGGAAAGTACTGATTGAATCGGCGATATTCAGTTTGATCAAAATGTTCTTCAATGAGTACACCAATTTTTCCTTTAGAGGATGCTATCATAATTCCCTAATTCCTGATTGTTTAGGACGACGTAGCTCAAAAATTGTATTCAGTGTGCCGAAACAACCTGCAACTTTATTGAATCCTGCGTAAACGCACATGAATAAAAGAAGTTCCTCTATTTCCTCACGAGTGGCTCCTTGCTTGAGAGCCATATTCACATGTGCACCAAAAGGATTACCAGAACCTGTATGGTCTTGATTGGCAACATCAACTGCGATCGTTATGAGAGCTTTGGTCTTTTGGTCAATTAACGGCAGACCCCATGCTTCACCAGCTACACGAGTAACAAAGTCTCCAAACTTGGGGTTGATACCTTTTAAACCTTCTTGCAGTTCTATGTCATCTAAAACTGCATTTTTATATATCTTATGCTCTGTCATTTTAGGCTGTAGTGATTAACTTCAATAGTTCTTCCGGGGCAAAAACGTCACGGTAGAAGGTCAGTTGCTCGGTTTTGAGATAGCAAGCACCTCTGTGTCCACGTCGAATCCAGGTAACACTTCCCTTAGCCAGCGTTTCATTAGTTTCATCGTCCACACATTTCCATTCAAAGTAGGTGACTTCACCATGAAACATGACGATTGGCCAGCACATGGTGACTCCTGGTTGCGCGATCAATGCCCACCAATGTTTTTCTCTTTCCTTTTGTTGATCTAAGCCGTAATAGGGACCATCCTGGCAAAAATAAACGAGATCATCACTATATTCGCAGGTTAGTATATCACCTCTTCCTTGTCTCAATGCTTCACAGTGAGTAGGCCACCATTCCTTATTCTCTTTTTCAATTTGATCGAGTGTATAATAATCAACCTCAATCTCTGGCAGAGAAGCCTCTTTCATCGCAATAATTCTTTCGGCTTCTAGGATGAGTTTTTTTTGTAACTCATTGGAAACCAATCCAGGTTTTGAATAGTCGGCAGTTAAGTCTTTGTAGTAGTTGACTCGATTACCCATTTTTTTTACTTTTAGCACAGCAAGGGAGATGGAGTTAGATGGAGTTGTACACTTATGTAGTGATTGATGTCTTAGGATCGCATAGTTACAAAATTAACCCTATCTTTTCTCCATCTCCTACCGTATTTGTACTGAAAAGCAGAAGTTTCTCGACGATTTCAGCAATTATAAGAAAACCCGCTCTTAACCCTTGAGGATGTGTCTGACCAGGGTAAGCTCATCTAAGTATGTGCTTTTAAATACTGGGTTTTGGGAGAGGCTGACAAATGATTGAATGCTTGGGCTGGTCAACACTGCATCCATCAGCTCAAATACTGCGTCTCTCGCTTTACCTAGACTATCGTAGATTGCTTGCCGGAATTCTTCTAATTGTGTCAGGATCATCCGAGTCAATGAACTTTTGTTTACATTCATTGACTTTAATTATGAAGAAGGGAAAAAACTATTTGTTAGGTCTACACACTCACCCCACGATCACTCCTAAAGAAGGAGGATGGGCTCAAATACGATATGTTGATAGTGGTAAAACCGTTGCCGTTTCACCCAGATAGGCTCTTTCGCTACTTTTATGGAGAATTAATAGTAAAATGCCAGTTTAAGAGACTGCGTAATCGAAAATTGCTAAAGTTACGAAAGCCATATCTAAGTCTTTTGATTAAC
>Ga0116229_10008383_pt1 | contig 16083 bp, 17 predicted proteins | sample S1TSphgellanicum_3_FD_87313 | JGI IMG/M metagenome (GOLD analysis project Ga0116229, IMG submission 87313) | Host-associated microbial communities from peat moss isolated from Minnesota, USA - S1T2_Fc - Sphagnum magellanicum MG | ecosystem: Host-associated > Plants > Peat moss > Unclassified...
AAAAAAAAAAAAAAAAAAAAAAAAAAAAAAAGGCATGCAAAAACCATATATATACACACTACAAGAAATTTCTGAGAGAGAGAACCAAAATTTTTAATTTAAAATAAAATAAAATAAAATAAAAAATACACATGTAAGAATCAGAGCTAATAAATGCTTCAAATTTAGAACTCCACCACCACAATTATTAGATTCTGAGAAAAAAATAAATAAATAAATAAAGAAGAAGAAGAGAATTGCTTATAAAAATCATGACATTCAAACTACCACTGCCTGAGGTGATGTAATGTGATCTTCAAATGGGTAGGTATGTAAGAAGGTAGGTAGGTAGGTAGGTAGGTGTATGATGATGGATCTGCTTAAGTTCTTGCAAAAAATGGAGAAAAAAAAAATGGGTGCAAGTGAAATCACTATTTTCAATATAAATCTTCAAGAAGAAGAAGAAGAAGAAGAAGAAGAAAAAGAATGATTTTTTTCCTAAAGTCTAACAAGAGAAAAAGATTCCTGAAGAAGAAGAAGAAGAAGAAGAAGACAAATTCCTGATGATGATGAAGAAGACAAATTCCTGAAGAAGAAGAAGAAGAAGAAGAAGAAGAAGAAGTATTCCTGAAAAAGAAAGAGAAGAATTGGGATGATCCTTTGACAGCCAACATGAAGTCTAACAAGAGAAAAAGATTTCTGAAGCAGAAGAAGAAGAAGAAGAAGAAGAAGACAAATTCCTGAAGAAGAGGAAGAAGAAGTTTTCCTGAAAAAGAAAGAGAAGAATTGGGATGATCCTCTGACAGCCAACATGAACAAGAAGCAGAACTAAGTTATAAATTGGCTGTCAATACCACCACCCACAAAGGGAGGGAGGGAGCGAGAGAGAGAGAGAGAAGAGGACACCCAAGTCTTTTGTTTCTCTCTCAGACTCTCTCTGTCTGTGTCTGTGTGGAGCTGCTGCTGCTGCTGCTGTTTCTCATCATCAATCGCTGGAGGCAGGCAGCATCCTAGTAGAAGAGGGAGAACGAATGACTCCTGGAAGAAATTCCAGAGGATTTGCACTCAGTAGAAACTAGTGGGTGCTTTAATTAGGAGTAGGTGGTGGGGACATGCATGTTTGACTCCAGCTTTTCTTAACACAGCAGCTGATTTGCAGATTGCAAGGGAACTGTCACGCGCCACACATGTAATATGCACACACAGACGGTCCTCAGGAATAATAAGACATAGATCTAGAAAGATAGATAGATAGATAGATAGACGGTCTTGAGAGAGATATGTTATCAGTAGCAAGCAAAGCAAAACAAAGCAAGATCAGCTGATCATCTCCTGTTGTATGTATGTATCAAGTTCCTCCTCTTCCTGCTCCTCCTCAGGCTAGCTAGTTCATCATTCATTCATTCAGACACCAAACTCCAGTACATAATATTGTTTAGAGAGAGAGAGAGTGAGAGCTGCAAAAGATGATGAGATCGATCTTTTGAGTAGTACACGGTATGCTGCTGTAGATTGACATGTTTTGCAGGAGATGGCGAATTTAGGAGAGGCTGTGAGTCCTCCTCCTCCTCCTCCTCCTGCTCCTCATCATCATCCATCACATGCAGCTGCCGGATCAGTCGAGAAACAACAGCGACAACAGCAGGAGGAGCAGCAGCAGCAGCGAAAATCTTCGAGTACTAGCAGCAACAGCTACGTGGAGGAACTGAAATGTGCGCAAAGAGTGAGCATTAGTGTGGATCTGGTTCTTGCAGCCAAACGAGAGTTGGGTTTTCTTCGCACCATCGAAAGTCTGCCGTTTCTGCATGGAGGACCTGCCATCTATCATGCCATCAGAAGGTATAAACTTGTAAACTTACTTGCAGTTTTGCACTAGCAGCTCTGCCAAGTTTGCTTGATGCAGCATCTGTTGCGGGTTGCAGAAGAAGATTCGCACAATCTTTTGCTGGGGTTTTCTGCTGCTCCTGCTGCTGTGCATTTTTGCAAAACCCGGGGCCCCCTGGGCTTGAAGGGTTTTTTCATTTCTTGATTTTTCATGATCACATGGAAGATCATTACACTTTGGGGTTGAGAGAGCTGAATCTCTCTCTGCTTGCAGATACCAGGAGTTTTGGATGCCCTTGGCGGTGACAATTAGTGCAGATCAGGGACTACAGTTGCAGGCCACCAGACCATCATCATCATCATCGACAGCATCATCATCACCATCCCCATCATCATCATCCTCAGATGTGGCAGCAGCAGCAAGGGTGCCAAATGGTGATCATCATGCAGCAGCTCATGGCATCAGCAGCAAATGCCAGCAGCAGCAGCAGCTTGATCTTCTTCTTCTACCTCCCCTGGATGTACAATGGGTGTGGCATTGTCATTGTCTCAATCCGGTAAGTGAAAATCATATTCACAAGATCACCATTGTTGTTCACCACCACCTAATACCTCTCAAGATGATCCATGAATGATTTTTCTATCCATCAATCTCTGCATGAATGATTGTTTTTTCACAAACAGATTTTGAATATTTTTTGCTTTCAGATCATCATTTCAGATGATGATCTAAGAAGTAAATTCTGTAACTGATAATAGTGCTTCCAGAAGTTATTGATGAATCTTCTTCAAATAATAATGTTCATGAGTTTCAACAATGTTCAGGTAGGTTATCGGGATTATTGCATCAAGAAATATGGGCGGGTGATCAATGTGCCTCTCTTGGCGGATTTGGGAAGTGAGATGGAGGCACAAGAGAGGTGTAAGAAGCTATGGACACTTCACTACCCCAAGGAGCCCTTTGATATCATGGATACACTAAGCAAGCTTCCTCCAACTCTGGCTACGTCAACTGCAAAGGTGTATCCAATTGATGAGTTTAATGCAGTCGATCGTGGAATATTGGAACTTGAAGAGCTTGTTGGAGCTGTGGCCAGACAAAGCTCCTTCTATTACCAGGTTCCTAGTATTCCTCCACATCACATGATCCAGCTTGAGTGGTCCAAATAGGAAAATGTCATTTTTAGACTCATTAGTTCAGATGTGTGAGAGGTTGCACTTTCAATAAAGAGGATGATTAATTATGTGTCTATAGATCATGCATTTCTTCACAACTGAGAGCACCCTAAAAACTCGGGTTACACATGCAGGTATCACAACCATATATGTGGGAAGACTCTTTTCTACAAGTTGCAAAAGAGAGATACAAATGCTTTTTGCACATGTTGTCGAGATTGAAGGGCTCAAGCTTATGTGTGCCAACTTTTGACATTGACCTCATGTGGCATGCCCATCAGGTATGTATGCATTACATATGTAGAGGATCAAGGAGGGAATATGTTATCACATTCACACGAGCTGCTAGCTAGGTAACTAGCTGCTTGATTTCTGGAATGCAACTTGTGCCAGGAGTTTTGTTTTGCTACTAGAAGAGTGTTTTGATCTTTGGGTTGTGAATTGGGTTGTAAATTGGGTGGGTGGTGGGGGATGGGACCTTTTGTAGCTTTCTCCTATTGCCTACACAAGAGATACAAAAGCACTATTGGGTTGCATAGTAGACCATGATGACACGATGGAAAGAGGTCCGAATACAAAGCTTGGGCATGGATTCGAAGACACAATCAAGCTATGGGAGTCTACATTTGGTACTTCTTATGAAAGAGCTGGCTCAATGTACCGTGGCTCCAAACCCGTGAATTTACCAGCTCCTCGTCCTCCTGCTCCTTCAGAAAGCAGCAGTGATAGCAACTATAAAGCTCTTGAAAACATGACAATTCCAGTGAGCCTTCCTTGGGATTTCAAGCCATCTGACACCAATCAAACAATGTTCCCCTTTCTCAGTCGCCGGAATGTTCTGCAGGTGGACCAAAGATTCAAACCCCTGTAATTTGACACTCAAAATTCTCACGAAATTTTTTTTGCTACCATCTAATTAGACGTGGATCTAGTAGTAGGTCTCTAATAATGTGATTTGAGGAGGTATGTCTCTAGAGAGTCTGTACATAATGTTTACTATGTCGTTGTATTTTGGGTTGGCAGGTGTGCATCATGATGAAAGTTGCAAATGCTGTGGCTGTCGGGAAAGAAAGCAGCAAAGACTTGTTTGTACGATTGAAGGTTCTGGAAGCCCACAAACTTTTGAAGCTGGAATCGTACATAAGTCTCAATAATTCTGGAGCCAATTTGGCGCAGTGGGAAAAGCTATGGCTTCTCCAGTGCGAAATGAGGACCAAAGGCATCATCATCGAGTTACGCCAGAGTGTAGAAGGATGTCTTCAACCATTGAGCAAAATAAAGCGTACGGCAGGTCTTAAGCTCACATGGCAAGAGCTTCTGAAAACACCCATGTTGTCACTTGACACTGCTTTTTCCGTAAAGGACAAGAGATTCATGAATCCCAATCACCTGAAACAAAGCTCTCTTCAACTGCACATTGGAGCTTCTATCACACCTCCAGTCCAGGTATGGAAAAAAAAATAGTTAATCCATTAAACTTTACAAATCCAATTAGACTCGAAAGCTCAACGTCATCATGCCAGCCAAAAATTGAAGCATCTAAATTTTGGTTTGTTGGGTACAATCACAATAATAAAACGACTGACTTGAAGCTGTAGTAACCATTTGCTTATTTTTACATGTTTTAAAATGATAAAAGACTAAGTTAATGCTGAAAGTGTGTGATGTGTTTTTGCAACAATGTTTTTGATGACCAAAATCCTCTCATCTCAAGCTACTAGTTTGTGGGTGTTCTTTAACAGGGTGCATATTTATTCAAGGCAGTGCCTGACAGGGTGACTGATGATAAGGGCAGAATGCTATCCAACATTATGCTTCGGCTGAACAAGTATGAACCCCAAATAGGCCGATGGATTTCACAAACTGTACTTAATCACTCAGGCAGAGAGTGCTTTGTGATCCGAATTAGGTTAGTGAACTTAAACTCAATGCCTCAATCTTTTTTCACAAGTTTGTTTCTTTAGATACAAATTTTTGTGTAAGTTATGTAAAACTGTTTGTGTGCCATCGATCCATTGCATTCTGGTTTGTGATTAATCCATCAAAGTCTTCAGTTTCACTACTGTAACTTCTCTAGTGTACCCAAAGATCAACTGGAATTGTATTAACTGTGTTTCAGAATTCGCTTGTGTACCCAAAGACCAACCAACTGGAATCATATTGTAAACCCTATTTTGGAATTCTCTGGTGTAGCCAAAGGTATATTAATGTTTTAGCTGCAATTGCAGAGCTGCAAAGGGAATATGGACAAAAGGTGGGGAGAGACCTGTAGGTGTTGATTGGAACGAGCGCATCATCAATGTTCATGAAGGTGGATGGACCTATGTTGCAAAGTCTATTGGAACTGCACCTGGTATGCAAAACATCTCTCGACACACAAAACATGATCAGCACAACCCAACAAAAAACTTCCTTCCTTCCTTAATAGACAAATGCCCAAAAATGCCACGATTGTACAAGCTCTTTCTTTACTGTGAAATTGAGTGGCAGATGAGTTTGGCAGCTTTTGGAAAATCAGAGTGTCATTCAGGTTTAATTAATTTGAAGACTTGTTTTCCAATTTTTAAAAAAACTTGTTTTTTCATAATATTACAATTTTGTTTACTTATAATTGCAAAAACACTTTTGCAGATAAGATAGCTGGGAGTGCAACACCATCTGCTGGTGAGCTTGGACAATACAAGCTGAGTTGGGCATTGTCCACTGGAGAGACGCTTATCATTTCCAGGCGCATGCATGACTTAGATTGGGAGCGTCACCTTGATTTCAGCCTTAAGGTTCCTGGTCCTGGTTTGGTAAGACCTTGCACCATGTGACTTTGAGAGATTCTGGTAGAGTCAAGCTCTCACATGAATAAGCTGGTTCATGGTTTACACCCATATGCTCTTCTTGTCTCGGCTCCATCAAATGATTTTCAAATGTGGATTTTATGTGATGCGCATGTGGCCTGTGGACAATGATGGACATGGGCGATTGGGTCACATGGCGATTGTATGATTCGATAATGTCTTTTTGCAGGCTTGCCTGATCAATGGGAGGAAGCTTCAATACGAAGTGCCAGGTGCAACTTCAGAAGATGAAGAAGGATTTGTGACTCTAATCCGGTACACCCAACAGACACCACAAGGAAAGGCTACAGCTCTATTTAATTTCAAGGTGTCAGCGATGGAGGTTCTTCCTGAGGAGAGTGTTTTACTGGTTCTTCTCTTGTGCACAGCCACTTTGCGATCCATAGCTGACTTTGGAGGTGTGACATCTGGACATATAGACAAACACAGACGAGTCAAAGAGAACGCACCGGGGTTGAAAGACTGGGGATCTGTTGTGCTTGAAAATGCAAATGCACAATCAGACCTTGCATTTTGGTACTACAATGTGCCTGATCCAGCTAGTAATGAGGATGAAGATGGAGTGGGCTTTTCAGGTACAAATTTTTTTCATAAACCACTGCAACAATCTCTGGAACTTTTGAAACACTTTCAAGAAGCTGGCAAAGTGATCAGTCAGGCATAGGAATTCTTGCAAATTTGATTCTCTTCTGGACCTCTTATTAACCTTGTGTGATCTGTGTGTGGGGCAGGTCCAATGGGGGGCGCATGTGGATCATTAGCGAGAGCCAATACCTCAGAAGTCCAAACTAATACTCCAATTTCAGCAGCTGTGATTGATGCAACAGCAGGTGAATGGGGAAGGAGGACGGGAAGTGGAATCCCTGTCAACAACCCAATTCGAAAGACTTGACTCACGAGATCTTCAAGCTTCCATTATTGTTTTGTTTTTTTTTTCCCCCTCATCAATTACTCGATAGAAACAAGGACACTGACAGTAATGCATATGAAAATGCAACCCATCATTTGCAAGTTGTTTTTTGCAACCATCAAAAGAGAAGGACTTGAAACTGTAAAACATCTAGGTTGTTGTTGACTTGTTGGTTCACAAATAGATCCAAAGCTTGAGTAGGTTGGCAATTCATTCCATTGGCCATGACCCTAAACCCTAAACCCTAAACCTTAAACCCTAAACTTTTTAGATGATTTGCACACCCAATGTTTGTATCATACCAGCTGGTAGCTTCAGAGCATCCAGCAGGTGAACTGAATTATTATGATTGACCATTTTTTACCACCAAACAAAAGCTCTTCTAGGAAGTATTGGAAGTAATTTGAATCAAAATCAAGTCTTAATGTTGAACTCTCTACTTGTGCACACACTCTACAGTCTACTACTTGAGTGTTGTTTTAGAGTGTTGGGTGGTTATTTGATTTTGTTCAGAACCTCTGATTTTGTGGAGTTTGTTTTTTGGGGGTGTTTTTATTGCAGACACTTTTAGAAATCAAAGATCCTCTGGTTCTGGTTTTCTGGAAATTTTCAGTGTGGGGTAAAGCTGGAAGCTGAGGGCATGGGCTTTATGGGAATAAGGGCTCCATGAAACAGAGCCAAGCATGGGCCTGATTCCCATAGAGCCCACCCCCTGAGGAGTTCTAAGAAGCTTAAAACAGTAATGTTTCCTCTTCTGGAATCTGAAGACTAATTTATTAAACTCACCCATTTGAGTTAAAAGGTAGAAGGACCCAAAGTGGTCAGAACGATATGAAAAAGGATTGAAAGAAAAAACCCATTAAAGAAAAGATAAAAGATAAAAGAAAAAGAAAAGAAAAGTAAGCTTTGACGTATTAGGGTCCTGTAAACCTAGACAAGACTTCCTCTTTATTCAGCTACAAAAAAATAAAGCTAAAAATAACCACTGCTCAATATTGAGAAGAAATAAAAGAGTTATTATTCCTAAACCCTAAACCCTATTTAAATCAACCACCATAGTTTACAGATCTAGCAGCTGATCTCTCACAGAAGAGGGCTGCCTTTGTTTCTTTCATGTACAAAGGATGCTGATATGAATTATGCTCATAGCAACTACAGTTTTGAAAAAAAGTATTGCAATGGGTTTGGGGAAAAGAATTGGTAAACCCTAAACCCTAAACCCTCATAACCCTAAACCCACTCTAATCATGTGAAAAAGTTTGGCTTGCTGGTTGGACAAACTTATGTCAAATGGGGTGTTGTTTGTTTCCTGCCGCAGCACATCACTCTACACTTGCAAACCTCCTTATTATCTACAATGAAGCCCGGGCTTACCATGACCGAAACATGAGGTCCAACACCACCAACACCACCATGACTTTGGAGTTGATCTTGTTTTCTTGAGAGTGTGGGTGGTACATTGTGCTCCTCCATGTACATTGGATCGAAATTGGATCCAGGTGCAATGCGGAAGATGGATACAAATGCTGGGTTGAATGCAAAGGCCAAGTGATGCACCAGCCATACACCTTTCACTGCATTGTAGAAAGCTGTAATAACTGAAACTGGCATATTCTTTTCACCGAGCTTCCCAAGTTGTGAGATCACCATCTCCATTCGCACAATGAAGAATCGGTGAAAACTGGAGCTCACAATCACACTTTGTGGGTCAATACTTAATGCTTTCTCTATTTCACCCCACTCCTGTTTCTTCAGCTCTTGAAAAGATTGCAAACTTGTTGCTCGCAGTGTGTCCTGGTTCAAGATATTCCTGGCTCCATTTGAGTCAAAATCCACATTTTCAAAGCTCTCAAACATCAGCTGGTTCACAAAAGCTTCAAAGTAAAGCACTTTCACAGCTCTTGGCATTTTTTTTCGACTTGCAGGGGGTTTGATCCCCAGATTCAGATGTTTCTCCAAAACAGAGTTTATCACATGTGTCAATGAGCCTCCAAGCTCCCAGATGTGATGACATATCACATTTGTTAACTTCTTCAAGCTCTGTCTCGCATTTTCAACTGTTGTTAAGAAAAGCTCGGATTTTACTTTTGGGTGCACACTGTAAGAAGAAGAAGCTGCTGCTGTTGCTGCTGCTCTCCGAGCTTGAACAGTAGTAGTAGCAGTCTCTGTAGTAGTGTTGTTGTCATCATCTTCATCTTCTTCACCTTGGGGGAAATTTTCTAGTTCCGATTTTGCAAGATTTAAATTCCTTTTGTGAACCATTGTTGTCATCCAGGCCTGAGAACTTCTTTCCTGTTGTTGTTGTAATTCTTGGCATTGCTGTTGCAGCTGCTTGAACTTCTCTTCTAGAATTTCCATGGCTATTTGCAAAGCCCTAGCTTCATAAACAGCTGCAGCCCTCTTCTTGTTGGATTCGTCAAGTTTTGACTGCAAGCTTTTCACTGTGTTTTCCAAGTTCATCACAATCGTGTCATGTTGGTCTGTGTTGTTGTTGTTGTTGTTGATGATTCTCCTACTTAGTTCAGATGTCATTGCATGGCTGCTGCCGCCCACCACCTTCAACCCTGGCTTCTTCTTATGTAAACCCCCCCATGCCAAAAAGTTGAAGTACCCACTTGGAGTTGCTGTTATTTCTGATTGCTCTCTACATGGCTGTGGCGGCAGCAGTACCTCATCAACTTCCTGTTGCCTTGCAGCAACAGTCTTTGGAGGATCAATGATCAAGCCTATGACAAGCCCGCCCAAATCCTTCCATCAGAAAATTGTGCACATGAGAAACAACAACACATATAGGTACCAATGTGCATGTGGGCAAAAAATAATAAAATCCACATTTCGTTTCCATGTTTTGACAAATTTCCAAGATCCAAGTTTTTTTTTCAGAAGAATGATGCCCAGAGTGGGGAAGAAGAAGAAGAAGAAGAAGAAAAGAAGTAGTACCAGTTGCAGCAGAACCACCACCACCACCAATCCCAGCAACTGGAACCACAGTAGAGCGTCCACCGCTGGTGCAATTGCCCCAGTTTGAAGTATTGGGTAGCACTGATGGATTGAGTACACTTCCTGGCAGATGTAATTTCCCTCGATGCTGGTTTCCCATGTCCCTTGCAAGCCCTGGCACCTCCATCGAAGAAGAACTACGAGTATTGGAAGTCTCAATAACATTGTTTGATGTCTGACGATGGTGATGGCCTGGAGACAGACTTCTTCTTCTTCTTCTTCTTCTTCTTCCCAGCTGGTCCTCGTCTAACTTCGAATCTTGCAAGAACTCTGGACGGTCACAGTTGTGATGATGAGATTTTTGCACCAAGTTCTGTAGTGGGCTTGTGAACAATGATCTGTTTAGCTGCTGCTGCCTCCGCCTTCTTGTTACATCATTTCCAGGGCTTAACCCAGCTGAGATCAGTGAGGGTGGTGGGATTGGACTGCTCAAGCTGCTTCTGACATGTGCAGGTAGTGACCGGAAGCTGTTCCCAGGAGTGACATTCAGATCCCCCTCACGAGGAGCCACAAATTGCAGCTCATGTTGTACAGATTGAGCAGCACTACAGTGATGCTGGAGGTGGAGGTGGTGTTCTTCGAGCCAAATTTGACCTGATGTGATTCGGTGGTGCTTTGTCGAGTGCAATTTCATGTGATTTAAATTGACCTCGTTGCCACTGTCGCCACCTCCAAGTCCTCCTCCTTCTGGGAGCAGTAAGTCTGGATCCCCATAGCTCTAGAAAATCACAAACCCCAATTGCAGACTGAGGACAACTTCAAGGACTTAGTCATGAGACCGAAGAGAGGAAAAACTGCACTATTCCAGCTGCTGGAGCAAGACTAGCCTTCAACCTCTTCACCTGGCAGAGAAAGCTGCATTGCCATGATCTGAGCAGGAGGAGCTTCACGCTCACCGGCTGCCAGGCAAAACTGGAGTATTGCTGGAGCAGCAGGAGCTTCATGAATGCCCACAAGCTAGTTGCCAGGCAAAACTGCATTGTAGCTAGAGGAGCAGCAGCAGCAGCAGGAAGCTTCATGCTCACCAGCTAGCTGCCAGTCTACCACAACCATGGACAACACAAAAGACCCCTTTGCAAAGCTCAGAGGAAAAATTGCTTGCTAGGAAATTCAGAAATCTAGATGAATCTTCTGAAGCAGCAGCAGCAGCAGCTGGGATGAAGGAAAAAAAAGACATGTGGAGGAACTGCAGTTCCTTGAAAAGTCTGACTTTCAAAGATCATGCATGCTTTCAGAAAAAGCGAGAAGCAGGGCAAAGACAGAGAGAAAGCAGAGAGAAAAGCTGGAGTCGCTAATCAGACATGAGGGAGAAAGAAAGAAAGAAAGAAAGATTGAGAATCAGACAGAGACAGAGACAGAGAGCTGCACATACTGGTGTGAAGATGGGATACTCCCTCCTGATCACCCGTCTTGACGTTGCTGCTACACGGGGAGGATGATGATCTGCTACTGCTGCTGCTGCTGCTGCTGCAGGTCCTACTGCTGTTGTTCCAGCTACTCCTCTAGCTCGGACCCCAGTTGCTGCTGCTACTTGTGCTCGCAACGCTACACTCTCCTTCCGCATTGCTGCTACCTGCTCCCAGCTCGTTGCCAGCTTCTTCGTGGTATTCTTGTTTCCTCCCAGCTGCTGCTCTTCTTCCTCCTCTTCCTCTTCTTCTTCTTCTTCTTCTTCCCCTCCTCCTCCTCTTCCTCCATCTCCACTTAAGGAGGACCCCACCATAGCCAGTCCTTGAGAAACAAAATTTCAGATTCAACTCACAAAAAGTAACTCTACACCCATGAGTTCTGTTCTGAAAACCTTAAGTCTAGATCTCCATGAATCTTGTTCTGAAAAACCTGAAGTCTACTAGATCCCCATGAATCTTGTTCTGAAAAACCAACTTTTGTGCATAATTTGCTGATCCAGATCGATCTAAGTGCATGTGCTTTGGTTGTTGCTTGCACACACACAAACACCCACACACACAAGATTTTCTTGCACACAAAAGATAATGAAACCCAAAACAAAAGACAAAAAAAAAGACACCAAAAAAGAAAAAGTGAAGCTGCTGCTGCTGCTTTTTATGGAAACCAACAACCACAAAGAAAAAAGTTATGTAATTGTGGCAGCAGCTGGCTGCTGTGTACAACAGCATGACAACAACTTCAAGTCTGCAATTTTACAGGACATACATAATGATGAGCCCAGCCAGGAACACATGTGATTCTGCTGTTGCTGCTGCTGCTGCAAAAACAAACAAACAAACAAACAAAAACTTTGCCAAAACTTCGAATCTTAATGATCCAACTGCAGCAGCTCTAAGCTAGCTTGATTAACTTGCAATGAAAATCACATCATCACACAAAGCAAAATAAATGCTTGCAATCATGTAATCCTCCTCCAAGAAGCTTCTCCTCCTCCTCCTCCTCCTCCTCCCCCTTTCCTCAATCAACTAACTACAAGAAAAAATGGGTTTTCTATATTACTTGTAGTTTGCAACTCAAAATTGAAATGGTTGAACACACTTTGCAACTACCATTTTTTTTTTGTTTTGCTTCTGCTGTTGTTGAACTTCTTCTTCTTCACTATAACTTTTTTTAAAAATGTAGCTATCACTACTTGAGATTTTTTTCATGCAAGATTTTTTAACAGCAAATTTGGAGATTGCAAGTAATGGAAAATTCATGGGAACTTTGTTTCCTCATGGGCAATCAAACAAACAAACAAACAAACAAACCAACCAACCAACCAAATATTATTATAAGAATTCCATGTCTAGTGTAAACCAGATCTACTTCAGAAGTTGCAATGACCCCAATTGTGATGGATTTTTTATTTTATTTATTTTTTGGGTTGGATCTATTTGGGTTGTGTTGCAAATTAACAGATGAGAGAGTGTAAGCTAATCACCCGGGCCACACTAACTAAGGACATCTTTCCATTAACCATGTCTGGTTAGGGAATCTGTCACGGAGTGATTAGTGTGATCCAAACATAACTAGCCTTATATTATACTTATTCATAATTAAAGTGGGCTGAGTTTACTCAGTTGATCCCCAATTCAGCTTCAAATTTCAGTTTTGGCTCAACTTTTTTTTAAAAAATATTTTATTTTATTTTATTTTATTTTTTGTGTCGGGGTTGTTTTTTTGGCTGAAAACAACCAAGTAAAGTGCTGAACTTTGGCAAACACTAAACAGTAACAATGAATTAAATGTGACATTGGTCTTGACTTGAACCAACCCATCACACTAAAACCAAAGGGTAATAATAATAATAATAATAATAATAATTTTTTGTCATAACTTCTTCCCTCTGAGGGAAAAAAAGTCTGTCAACTCTACCCTAGAGTTGCTGACCTAAAAATTGCTTTCCTTCTACTAAAATTTGCTCACTCATTTGTGGTCTGCACCATGAATTTTATAATAATGGCCCCACCCACTATGTACAGCAATTGCCTCATCAAACCCCACTTAAACTTCGTGTTTGGGGGTTATATAATGTAGGTATTCTTTAGTAGTAATTGTTGTTGTAGAGCATGAACCAACAATAAACAACCTAGCTAGCAAGCCCACAATCCATTACAAACCCATTCATGACTCTCGGTTAGTAGATGAACCCCAACTGGGTGGACACCAGATTTCACCTTTTGTACTCCAAATTGCCAAAAAATAGGTCTCGAAGGTAAAGTAGGTACATAGGTAGGCTCGTATGTGATGGCCACGTTAGTTAGTAGACACATTCGGTTTGGTTAATATGTAGATAATGCGATCTACTGACTTGTTAGTAGGTAGTTACTAGTAAGTAAAAATAGCAACCGAGCTAACCACTTTGGTTGGTTAGTGAACTCAAACCCTATAAAAAAATTAGATCCCCAAGCAAAAGGGAGTTGGGTAGGCAGGTGGGGACCATACATGATAAGGACTAGGTTAGTAAATGCAGGTATTTATGGTTAGTATGTAGTTAAGGGCTAGTGAGTTGTTAGTGAGTAGGTATAGAAAAACATGAACTTGGGAGTTAACCACATTGGTTAGTTTAGGGATGAACTTGAACTCAAACCAAAGTATTGTTTCTGTCCATCCACCATCCATCCCCTTGTTGTGCACTCTGGTGGCTGTTGGTTCTCTCTGGCCCAACACCAACCGGGCTCATCATCATCATCATCATCATCATCATCGAGAGTAGAGTACGTATTCAGGTGGTGTCGAGAACAGACATTTTGCATGTACTACTCGACACCACCCCCGTACCATGCATTAATTTTTTCCAGCTGTCAAATGATTTTAAACCGTACAAAAATGGGGTGATTGGATGAATTTTGTCGAGTGGTGAATGATGAACGGGGAATGAGAGATGGATGAATTTGTCGAGTGGTGAATGATGAACGGGGAATGAGAATTCTCCATAACCATTTCAATTTCTCATTAGCCTACCCATAAAGTTCTTTGAGTTGCATTTTGTTTATACACACTAGGGTAATGGAAATTTTCACACATATGTACCTACTCTTGATGGGGTTTTTTTTTTTTGGGGGGTATGTTTCTTCATTTTAAGTAAGTAGTACTTAATACAAGTTCATATTCTTTGTATTAGGAGGCTCTTAAAAAGACATTAATTGGACTCCATATGTACTAACATTGCCCCAACACATTTCCAAGCCAAAAAGAAGGGGATCAAACAAAATTTTAGGTTAATTTTTCACATAGATTTATTTTACCCTATTTTACCATGTTCTTGGGTCCTACATTCTCCACTTTCGATATAGGGTTGTCGTTGAGCTGAGAAAGTTGTTGGCGCCGCCTTTTGCATATTCTGAATTTTTTTTTTGGGTTTCCTATTCCTTCTTTTGTCGTTTGCTTTGTTACCATTCTTCGTATCTCCACTACCATATTCGGAGGCTTGTGCCTGAGCTGAAGAAGTGGGTGATGTTATGAGCAATTTTGATATGTACACTAGAGTGATCCGTAAAGTCAGGCGATTAGGGGGCAAGAACCGCCAGCTTCGGCACAATAGGACATCAAACCCATAACTGGGAATGAAAATTTCACAAAAAGAAATAACTGGGACCCAATCTAGTTTTTCCACCAATTTTGGTGGTAAACTGAGTTTCATCCTGTCCTTCCTTTTGCCTGAGCGCCTCCACTGCTGCTACATATATTTTCACTGCTCCTACCTGTATAACTACTGTAATTACTCTGGAACCTTGTGCATTAAATGCTGAGTTTCAGCATTTCATACCCAGATTTAATAAAATTTCCTTATTTTGCAGATACCACTGAAAGACGGGATGGGGGGCGGAAGCAGAGCAGATAGGGGGTGAAACAGAGGGTGACTTTACAGATAACTCTAATATTTGTATAACTTTCATAAAGTGACAATGTGTTTTTGAGGTTGAAAAAGTGTTACATGTATGTGATTGTGTAATGATACAAGGATCACCACATTAGCATAAACAAAGTCTAATTTCTTTTTTTAAGTGAAGAAGACAACAATTTTTTTTTGTTGCTCTAGATGTTTAAAATTCAACATCAATGTATCATAAGTTTCTCTTCATCCAAGTCCAACCCTTAAAAAACACATAATTGGATGATACATGTATTGGGGGGGCGCTTAAAAACACATAATTAGATTTAACATCAATGTATTCTAAGTTTCTCTTCACATAAAGCACTAATGGTGCATTCACACTTGATGTTAAATCAGTCAGTGTTAATGAAAATCTAGGTGGCATTCTAGGTGGCACCCAATGTTAAATGACGATTGCTTAATGTTAAATGAGTGTTAGCTTAACATAAAATTTTCATAGTAATTGGGCTTAAGTTCAAAATGGCTAGAATGGTGCAAAGGGACTCAACACTAGAGATTTGAAGATCAAGTGTAAATGCACCTTAACCTTTCTTTTCCTTTCTTACTTGTCAAGCAGAATATTTCAAGGACTTCAGTGGAAGAATTCTTCCACACCATAGACTCTCTCCTCTTGAGCTTTTAAAAATGCTTTTAGCAAAAAGAAATAAAGGCAAAAAAAAAGGTACCTCATTTTCCTGTAGCTTTAAAAGCTCTGCTCTCTTTTTTCAAGCTGGTTGCACTAGGCTACATGTGATGATGAGGTTCTTAAAAGGATAAAGAGATCTTTGAAATGGTGTGGAAAATTTGAGCTTTTAAAGCTACAGGAAAATGAGAAAACAATTGACAATGGTGGAGAGGGGACAAATAGATGGACTGAAAAGAATTTGAAAAGATAAAGATAAGAAACTCCCCAAAAAACAGCAGACATAACACTAGGACCATAACCTTGTGAGTCCACAACATCTTGGAACATCAGCTTAATCAAGTAAAGCGGCACTAACTTAAACTTGTTTTAACAC
>Ga0116229_10008385_pt1 | contig 16082 bp, 9 predicted proteins | sample S1TSphgellanicum_3_FD_87313 | JGI IMG/M metagenome (GOLD analysis project Ga0116229, IMG submission 87313) | Host-associated microbial communities from peat moss isolated from Minnesota, USA - S1T2_Fc - Sphagnum magellanicum MG | ecosystem: Host-associated > Plants > Peat moss > Unclassified...
GTGCCTCACTGATCAAGGATCAGAATTCAGGGGAGAATTCCAAGACCTACTTGACCATGCTCTCATTGACCATCGTCGGACTTCAAGAGATCATCCCCAAACTGATGGCCTTGCAGAAAGGATGGTTCAAACATGCAAGAAGGGACTTCGAAAGATTTGCCTCATTAAGAACAAAGAGGATTGGGACCTGGCCCTCCCTTACATCGCCATGGGTTACAGGATGTCCAAACACGCTTCTTTATCTCATTTCTCTCCTTACTTTTTACTTTTCGGGATACATCCCATTCCACCCTCTTCCATTGCTGCTTAAATGGACCAAGTTGTGGACTTGGACTCCCCAACCACTTGGGCTAAGGTCATTGCAGAAAGGGTCGTTATATTCAAGAGGGTTATGCCCATGGCCATGGAGAACCTGTCCATTGCACAACATCGAGACACCTTACGATATGCACACACACGAGGTGGCAATTATAAACCTAAGGTGAGACAATTTGATGTTGGTGATTTTGTGTATCTCCAGTGGCAACCCAATGATACTCTAGACATTTCTTTCGGTCACATTATCTTGAGGATTAAGACGATCAGGCCTTCAGTTGTGTTGGAATTGTAAGGAGCTGACGGATGCACAATTTGAGATCATTCCAAAAATTGTGCGCCTTGCCACGTGCCGAACTTGGATCCTACCATCATCACGTCAACTTGGATTCCTCCACTTGATTATCCATGTCAGGTATGTCAGAGGATAGACGATGTTGATCAGATGTTGTTTTGCGATAACTGTAATGGTGGATACCATCTCTTCTGCCTCAAGCCGGAGCTCACTCAAGTTCCCGTCGGCAATTGGTACTGTTCATCATGTTCTCCTATAACACCTTGATTCCTACTCAGACCATGCCACGCTTTTCCCGGCTCAAGTCTGGGGGGGGATACATGAGAATTTCATCTTAGCCTCCCTTGTGCATTATATATATGTGTGTGCTTGCATCTCTTTTTAGTTGATTAGTTTATACCTCTGATTGGCTTTAGTCTTTTTGTTTAGTAAAATTTACTACGTATTTACATCCTTATGACATCATATGTCATGACACTACACGTCACGACATTTAGTTTATGCCTAAGTAATTACCTTTCTAACCTATGCCTATTTAGCCCAAACCTATTTAGGTTAGGTGCCACGTAGGTAAACCTATGGCTAGGTGGCCTAAGCTTAGCCTAGCTCCCACGTGGCCTATCATAAGCTGCTTAGCCCTAAGTTAGGCTAGGTAGTTTAAGCACCTAAACTAGACTTATGGTTAGGTGGCTTAAGTGCCACATGGCATATTGTAAACGACTTAGTCCTATGTGAGCCTTAAATGATTAAGTGTCTTTTGGGACTACTGTTGGGTTGCCATATGGCAGGTAGTGTATGGTGGGAGAAAAATTAATTTTTTTTCAATTAAATACATTTTAAAACCTAGATGTTGCCATGTGTTGTTTAGTGAATGATTGTCTTGTTGCCCCATGTCAAATTTGCATTGGTGCATGTTATAGTTGCATGATAGTCATAAGTATAATTGTATGAACACATCCAAGTATGTATATATGATTGACATACATCTATTTTATGATGAAAAAGTTCATTAATTAGTAATTTGCAATTAGTGGCCATTAGTGTTTTGTTGTTTGATGTTAGGTTTTTTTTTATAGTTATAAGTGTTTTTTGCACCTAAAAATTAGTTGCAAATGATAGTTTTGTTTACTAGTGTATGCACCAAGTAAAAAACCTTGTCAATGGAAACTAAATACCCTAAACAAGGATTATTTAATGAAAGGAAACCCAATGCATAAGGACAAATAAAACAAAATACCCCAAATGGGAATTGTTGCATCAACTCATGATTTTATTGGATTATGCATAATCAAGCTTCTTTTTCCTTGTGGAGAAGAATACAATAAAAGAAACTCATAAGATGGAAAGTGAACAATGAGAAACCTTATTATTGCAACTAGTTAGAACTACAAGAAGATGGGCACCCTAATTTAATCAAGAATTCCAATCATATATTAAGATAGGAGTTGCAAATTTTTCAAATCCAAATAAACTTTCAATCAATATGAAATTTCTCCATACAAAGTAAAGGAAATTGACATGGAGGTAGAGGTTTGCACATTGTTGATTCACCTTTGAAAGTGAGATAACAATTAGACAACCTTAAAACATTTGGGAGATTAGGTTTGACAATACCTAGTTCACATGTGGTGTAAGAATGTTTTGTGTGTTCATTTTAACAAAGCCCTTCTAAATGCACCAACCCATTTGTAACATACCTTCCAATATTCTTGAGTTCAAAAAAATGATGGAACACACTTAATGCCATATACCTTGGCCGAGTCATTTAGGCAAAGGTGCCTTTTTTGTTGAAAAAATATTTTCCCATAAAGCCCCATTGAAATACATTATATGCTTCGACTTGGGGTGATGCCATATGAATATCAAAGGTACCATAAAATGTAGCTACATTTTTTCAAAATTGATGATTCATATGCAACCATCAACAATGGTTACAATACACATTTTTTGACATTGTTTTATGTTATCAAGATGAAGTGCACGTGGGTTGCACCTAGGGCATGCATGATAGCCTTTTGTGCTACAACCAAGCATGATGCCAAGTGCAAGAAAATCATGCATGCACCACATTAAGATTGTTCTTAAAATGAACTGAAAGGCCCCATTGTAATTGGTGACATCACGAATTTAAACCCCTTCATGCCATAAAAGTTGCAACTCCTTTAGTAAAGGCTCCAAGTATGTGTCCATATTGCCCCTTGTCATTGACTCTTCCCCAAGAATAATCAATGATAACATTATGAAATGCTTCTTTGTGGTTAACCATGGGGGAACGTTATAATTTAATAGGACTATAGGCCATGCGGTTCATGTGAAGTGTTTTTCAACAAAAGGGTTTATGCCATTTGTTGCAAGCCTTCATAAAATGTTGCAAGGCTCTTGAGCAAAGTTTGGCCATTATTCATCTATAAACTTCCATTGCTTTGAATTTGCAACATGCCATACAAGTTCATAAACACTTCGGTTATCTAGATGCCAATTCATTAATGATGTTTGTTTCAATATGTTGAACATTCTTGTTAATTGAATAATAAATGGGAAATGTGATAGGATTTTTTGTGGGATAAGTGATTCCCCCACCATTTTGAAATCGTGATAACCCACATTTGTGACAAGGTTGAATAGTCTCATATGCCCCATGAAACAACATGTGCCCCTTTGGACATGCATGAATAATGTCATATGCTAATCCAAGTTTTTTTAAAGTTTTGGACGCCTCATGTTCATTTGAAGGCAAGGTGTTTGGTTGGTGCAAGATGTTTCTATTTCAATAAAAGTAACATTTCATTAATGAATGCATTGCTAGTGCTATATGTACAACAACAATTGAGGATTAATAGATGGATGTTTGATAGTCCTTTGCTTTTTATATTTTTTAATCATTATATATTTTATTTTATTTGGGGTACATTATTCAAGTTGCCAATAGAGTTTCATCCTAAAATCTCTTTCAAAAGATTCAAGGGATGTCAATAACCTTTTCAATTTTGAAAGCTTGATGCTTATGCATGCCCCTTGATTTTTTCATCATGTATGAATATTAGTTGAATATGTTTCCTCTAATTTTTATTTGAAAATGAAGTTAATTTTCACCAATTTGTGAAAATCTAGAACTAGTTTTCAATAGCCATTTGATTTTTCAAATGTCCCTTGATTTTAAGCCCTTTGTATCCATAATATATGAATCCGACATGTTGATTTTAATTTAGCCAACTTTAACTCATCAATTTTCATAAAATTTGCTTTTCATTTGTTTGCCACATGCAATAGTTTGATGCTTTGAAATTCCAAGTATTGTGTATTGAACTTAGGATGTAATGTTTAATGAAAACATTGGAAGTGTTAATTGAAGGTAAAATTAAAAGTTCACCTATAGAATAATTGTGTAATATTGGAAAAACACCTATTTATTTGTTTAAGCTAGCACCAACTTTTTAATCTACCAATGGCTTAATGTTGTTATGGTTTGTTCAAATATGATTTGATTTGTTTTTCTAAGTTATTGAATTGAACAATGACACTAATGTGTTTTTATGTGAATTTGTTTTTCATAGGCATATATAAACTTAGTGGTACTAATCATCTCATGAATTTATAGTTAACAAATGGGTAAGAAGAAAACAACTTTGACCAAAATGTTAAGGGAAATATGTGGAATTAGTGAAGGGGAGAAATAAAAGGTAAAATTTTGGCTATGGGTACATGCTTGTTAATGGAATTTTAATACTTGATTTTCATTGATGGAAATTGTTTTCTTAAGGATGGAAAGGTGAATTTGTTGCAAGGGAAGGAGATGATGGTGAAGAGGAGGGAGATGAAAATGAAATAATTTTTTGGAGGTGATTACACCATGGACTACAAGTAAAAAGTTTAGTTGGTGAAATTTGATAATGTTGTTGACTATAACTTTGCATTGGATAAAATCAAGATGCAAATTTGTTGGCTTGTATCGTTATGTAAAATGGTAGATATGCAATTTATGTGAGGTCAACAATGGAAAAGGACATTAAAAGACTTGAAAAAGAATTTCATCAAATATATTGAAAGATTTTAATAAGTTTTTTCATCAAGTTTTGTTCCACATTGATGGGGATGAAATATTCCATCACTATTTCCATTCTTGAAAGTGCATTGATATTTGTTGGTCTAATTTTACTTAAGCTTGGGGTGGTGGATATTTGGATGATCACAATCATAGGTTTTTTGGATTGTAGATGAACCTAAAAAATTAAGTATAAAAATTGCAAGGTTATAACAAATGACTTTGACAAGCCAAAAGTGAATGACCTAATCATTTTTTTCCCTTTGCCGTATGATGTTTCTGCAACAGAAAAATAGGTGTAGATAATGCTTCCTTTGTTTTAAGGCATTGGAACCAAGGCTATTGTAAACTAGTTTCCCTTAATTAATCTTGTACTTAAAACATAAAATAAGTTCTCCATGGAAGAATTTTACACTACCTTGTTGGGACCTTACAAGTTTATAAAATGTTTGGTAACATAAGAGGAAGATTAAAACTATGTTTTGCACTCTTAATGCCAATTTCATGATTTGTGTGTTCCTTCTTCATTATGGCCATTTTGAGGTACCCTTGTAGTGTTCGAGTTTTATGAGTTTTTGGCCCCAATGCATATGACAATGGGCATTTGTGCTAATGAATGTGTGGAATGTTTTTAAGGTTAGAATTCAAATTTTGTGTAATCAAAAATGTGAAGTTATGGATGATTGTAAACATGCATTCACTAGAAGGAATTATGTCCTTTACAATTAAGAAATCTATGACTACAATTTTTAAATGACTATATGTATGACTTTAGTCATAAATTATTACTTTGAATCTTATGTGTAAAAAGTCATGGTCATATATTAGCGAGGCATGTGATTAGTAAATGATGAGGTGTTAACAAAATGGAAAATGTTAATTTTCATCACTTTTATTTCATTTATACAACATCCATAATTGATGACAAAATGATGTGGACATCCAATTGTCATTACAATGATAAAAAAATAATTATAAGTCATTTGATATGAACATAGACAAGTTCCTTACCTCCCATCTACCTACGTACCTACCTATTTATCTACCCACCCACCTACCTACCTATTTACCTACCCACCAATTCACCCACTTGCCTACTATTTAATTAACCACACACACACACACCCACCCATCTACATACCTACCTATTGCCTATTTGCCTACCCACCCACACACCCAATTACCTACCTATTTATTTTTTATTTAAATGCCAACCCACCCACACATGACCCACATACCCACCTACCTACCTACTTACACACCCACCCACCCATTTACTTACCTACCCACTCACCTAGTGCCCACTTACCTACCTTTTACAACTTGCTTATTGCCTATTTCATAGTCTTGTCGTGATATGAAATACATGTGAAATAAAAATACTTGACAAAAATTGGATACCTAGGTGTGATCATAATCAAACAAACCAAAAAACACGTTGGGTGACCAAAAAAATTGTAATTTTGTTACAAATATTTATGTGATGTCATTTTAATCATAAGAAGTTGTGTTAAATGAGTAATATGAATGTCTAGGAATTCAAATGGTGTGTAATACACATGACATACAAAACAAAGGTATAACTTATGATAAAAAAAAAGCTAAAACCCAAAAACTTTAACATATATTGGAAGGAATTGAAATTATAATAATGTTTTAAGATGAAATGTAGAATCTAGTAAAAATTTTACACTTTTAACAAAATCATAGTTATTTGAAAAAAATTAATGTAAAAAAAATGATGTATTAGAGAAGTTATAAGTATTTTTCATAACAAGTTACAAAAGATTTCATTTAAAAATTCCTTTATATGCAAAAGTCATGAGAACTAAAAAAAGGGCCACAGTCCTTTTGCAAAGTAATTATGTTGGCTCGTTTGATTTTGATCGCACCCACCTTTTAATGTTATAATCCATTGGTAAAGACTTGGGTATCATTGTGAAGGTGAAGGGTTCAATTCCTAAGATTTGCAACCTATGTGTATTCTTAAAGGGCTAAGGTAAGTAGGTTAGATTAAGGTAGTTAAGTAGGTTACGTAGGTTAAGTTAGGTACATGTTAAACTACCACCTACCTACCTACCTTTTTCAACCTATCTAGACCTATTACCTACCTACATACCTACCTATTAAATTTTATTTTTTATAATAATCTAGAAAAATGATTTCAATCTAGGTATAAATTCAAGTATTCAAATGGTCTACTATCTACTGATCATATTCTAATCATTCGTTATATGACACCTCAGCATTATATATGACTTACACCTGTCCTTTATGACTTGTCCTTAATGATTATATGATGATAAGTGCCACGTTGAACATTCAATGACTTTTTGTCCTTTACAACTTGTCCGTCATGACTAAAAACCCTTTTGTTATGTAATGTTTGGTATGATTACAAAATCATATATGGAGTCATACATTTAAGAAATTCTTTTAGTGATTGGAGAACTTTAACAAAAAATATTTCAAGTAAAATTTTGATTAGTATTAGTTGTACTTCATTGCTAGAGGTAATTAAATAATTGTTTTGCAAAATTGGATAAGTCCACTAGTTGTTAATATGTACTAACCGCATTTTAGAACATATCTATGTTATTGTTTTCTTTCACTAAACCAATGAGCAATAAAAATTTCAACTATCAAAGTTTTTTGTCTTCCATTTCATGATTTTGAAGTCTAAGCATTCTTGTTTCATTGCTCATTATAATGTAAGAAAAATTCATTGCTTCAAGTAGGGATGAAGAAATTTGATGAAAATTTGTTACAATATGGTGGGGTGTTCAATAACTAGTAGTTGATTACATTTGAAAAGCCTAGGTGAGAACATGCATGTGTAATGAGTAAGGATTTATACATCTATGTTGATTCACATTTTAAACATGTTATGCATTGATGTTGTTTCTCATCTAGATGAACCCTTTTTAGGTAGAAAAGCTTGTCTTTTTGTTTGGATTGGTAGGAACTTTGAGATGTTAATGGAATGGGAAATGGAAAAAGTTAATTATCTTTGAATGAACATGGTCAGGGTGAAACATACTATTGTTGCCTTTGTTAATACATACATGTTCAAGTTATGAAAATATGAATAGGTAGATTAACATGATCCCTTTTGGTGAACTTGACGAAAATTTTATTTGAAAACATGTTCTTCACTTTAGGATTTGATGAAAAATCTATGTACATGAAATATATTGGACTCGGTGTACGCACATTATAATGGTTTATTTTTGGTAGATTTAAAAGTTCTAAGAGTTTCTAACATGTTTTTAATATATCATCCATATGGATATGATTTTAAATTCTAAGATTTTATTAGTGTAATCTTTGACTACTACAATTTTATTCATTCATAAAACTTTTTAAAAACTAAGTGAAAACCCATATTGAAAAATGTTGTTGTTAGCTGGTATGGTGAATTCACTTTGAAAATCCTAAAAGAAAACCCCATAAAGTGCATAAGAATAAAAGCCCACTTAAATATTTTAATTATGGACCCATTGGGCATAAATATTTTGATAAACATAAAAAACTTCATTTCAAAAGGACTTTTGAAAATAAGGTTCAATTTTGACCCTTCAAAAGTTCATAATTACCATTGGTTAAGGTTTCACAAAAAAAGATTTCACACTTAACTTTATCATTTCATTCTTCAACTTGTCTTAGTCCCTATAACCAATTTGGAATGAAATTCAATATGAATTCTTGAATTTCTTAACAATCCAACCAATTGATTAGTCCACATTTTTCTACTTCAAAAGTCCATTATTTGATAATGAATGCATGAAAAATAATAATTATGCAAATGTTTCCATAATCAAGTTGTTAGTTTAGAATGATTCATCATTTAATGTACTTGAACTTAAATTATTCATCATAAATGTTTAAACACAAAACAACATGTAGAAATTACCACTTTGACACCAAAAGTGAGCCACTATAACTTACATTCACTCGATTACTATCATATTTATCTACTATCAAAATATTTGGGGTAGATCCCAAACTTATTGGGCTTGGTGGTTTAGCTATTCAAATCATTCACAATGGTTTAAGGGTTTAGGGTACATTCATATAAAGATTTGGATGAAAAGAGTGATAAATCTTACATTTATTCAAAGCTCTACAAACATTATTTTGCTTCATGTGTCATCCAACATTAATGAGGAAATCAAGAACAAAGAACAACCATTATTGTTTTACGCTTTAAAAGACATTTAGATTTCAATATCAATTGATGATGTAGGGAAGTTTTTTAATTTACTTATCAGGGATTGAAGAAATGTTTAGAATGGGCAATTGAATTTTATGAATAAAAATGATGTGTATAATCTTAAGTTACAAGTACATTCCAAAACCTTCTTCACCACACATGCATGCTATCACCCATGTTCTTCAAATGCAATTAGCTACAAATTTTTAACTTTTCATTCAATTTACCACCACAACAACATTTTCATCAATTTCCTACATCCTTAATTCATTGAAGTAGTTTATTTCTATTTCATAGAACTATGAGACAAATGATATTCAGATTTGAAAATCACATAACAAAAGAAAAGACTAAAACAATTGAAAGTTCCATCTTTAATTAAAAGTGAAAAAATATATATTAATATATCCATTTGAAATTTTAGTAGTGCATGAGCCTTGTACATCCTACAATGGATAGATACACTCATTCCAAGATGTGCTCCAAGATACCTTGCATTAAAGATTAACTATGTGCAATTGGATAAAAATAATTGAGAAATACATTCCATTTTAGGGCCAAGACTTCCCTTGTAGTTGTGTCAAAAAGTTATGAAATAAATTGTGAAACTTATTTCAACTTGCCTTATTTCAAATTTATTATTTTTGTGTGAACTTTCAATATATTTTCTTTACAAAAAACTACTAAATGCTATTTCAAAACCACTTTTTAATGGTAGAGCAATGCCAACAATGACATAATTCACAAGCATAATCTTCCCAAGAAACATGTAGTTGATTTTTGAGAAAAATCCCAACAATGAGAGGCATGTTTCTTCAAGAAGGCATCCACCCATTTTCATTTTAAGGTCTTCCATGTCAAAAGAACCATATAAAATCTAGGGCCTAGGCCCCGACATTTCCTTATAGTTCCAAATTCCATATAGAGTCTAGTTGTCCTAAGTTATGAAGGGTGTTATGCATCACGTATGGAGCAACTATGCTTCAATTTCAAATATTCATAATTTATTCATACAGTCTTGAAAAAATATGAAACAAATTGTGGGAGATGCATTTACAAAGATTGACTGCTTGTATGTCAAAAGCACTTCAATTCATACTAGGAAGTGGCCCAAAGCTTAAAGTTGCAGTAATATGGCATCCTATCTTATGCAAGTTCAGGCTCCCTTCCTTCACTTGCGTCATAAAACAAATGCATACCCATTAGAGCTATTGTGGAATTTCAAGAATATATACAAATATTGTAAGTGCCTGAAAAAACTGTATTGTGTTCATTGGTCATCTCAACCATATCTAGGAAGGGCAGGTCTGATCATATCCTCAAGAAGCCCTTCATCAGTGCGGCAAGCTGCTTGCAAACTTCGGCAAAGAGTAGTTGTTGGTGGTCTCAATAGACCATCTCGACCTCCAACAAAATCCTGGCCACTTGACCATAGCTTTGCTGGCTCAATGAATTTGTTGTCACCAAATTGCTGTAAGGCAGCGGCTTCGGCAATTCGACCTTGAGTGGCTCTCACAGCCTCCCACACTTGGGGGCTTGCATCTTGAAGCATTGGTTGGCTCCCACTTGATGGATGAGTACTGAAATCTATCATGGGTCCTGCTTGTGGGCTTTGCATTTCTGACTGGGTCCCTAAAACTGAGTTTGGTGTTTCTGATCTCAAATTGTATTCCATGTGCTGGAGCTTGAGTAGCAGAGGGTCTATAAGCTGACCACCTCCAAATTGCTGAGAGGCTGGTATAGGACTTGGTGGGGGTACAGCACCAATTCTAGAATAGTATGAATTTAAGGCTTCTCTATGTGACAACATTGAACTGGACAAGCTCCCAACATAATTTGGATTACAAGTAAGGTCTCTTTGAGCCAACAAGGGAAGTAAGCTTGCTGCAGAGGTCCCAAGGCTATGAATGTAAGCAGCAGTTTGGGACAAGGGATCCATAAATGGTTGACCAAAGCCTCCAAAGTAGGCACCAATGGGGAGGCGAGCAAAAGCTGGAGATTGGTGAGTGTGAGTGCCTTCATAAGTTGTTAACACAAAGCCTGGGTCATCTGCACACCTCTCAACTCTTTTCCTCACAGGGCAATTCTGTGTACTGCACCTGTAGTAATTCCTGCAAATGACCATTTTTGGGGGCATAAGATTACATCTTTGATTGCAATATACACATAATAGAGTACATACACCTGATGGATTAATATCAGTTCAAATCAAGAGGTTAGTGGCTATTCCTACAGATCCTCTAATGGGGGTTTGCCACTTTGCAAAGAATTGAACTAACCCATGAGTACAGCTACCAAAGGGTAGTCTGTCCATGATTGAACCCATCATCCTATCCATATCCAATACTATCCATCCTACCCCATTTCTGTTACTAGTCTTAATGTCAAATTTTGTTTCCATCCCATCCACTCAAGCCTTCATCCCTTCTTATGCAAGGGATGAAAGGCAGATGAACAATCGGGGTAACTTTAAGGACCATCATTACTAAGGTTTTCTAACACTATGTATAGACATGCGAATTAGAAAATCAATATGCATTCAGGTAGCAGACATTATTTGAGAGTAAAAAATGCATAAGATTTAAGAGCCAGCAGCAACTCACCATGGGCACTTGTGTTTTCTCAACGAATATATGCCACAAAAAAAAAATACCAAAAACTAATTAATTGCTCGCCTCTGATTCTTCTATAGTTGAGTTATAGTAGTCTGTAAGGATATCTTACCTCGGATAAGGGCTGTTTTTGACAGCTTTTTGACCATATTTGCGCCATTTGAAGTTATCATCCATGATCTCTACATCAGTTCTGGTCTTGATGCAGTATTTAGGCTGTTTCACTCTTTTCATCTGCCCTTTCTTCCTTACTCGGAGTCTATACACAATAACACCAACCCATGTTAGCTTACTACACACAGGTTACCCACAATCCCATCGTACCAGCCTGGTCCCAGTAGCCTGCCTATTGGGTCTCAGCCTGGTTAGTATGAGACATGTATATATGTATATATATATCAGTTCTTTACTCACTTTTGTGAAGAAGAACCTCCAGAACTTTGGTTTCTGGAAAATCAATTATAACTGTCTTTTGTTCTAGTTTCACACATAAATAAAACCAGGAATTTGGTTTCGAGTTTGGTTCTTCCCAAGAAAAAATAAATTCCAATTCTGGTTTCAATCCTGGTTCTGAAAACCAGAGCTGGGTTTGATCCAGAGTTGGGTTCTTTAGAAAAACAATCTATCTGATTTCCAAATGGCCAAATGTTTAGAAAATTGAATTTTTTTGGGGCCACATTTGGACTCTGATTTTAGTTTGGTAGCCATAATTTTAAAAACTGATTTAGACAAGGTTTTATTGGATTATTTTTTTTGTTGATTTCGATTAGACAGGTTCTAAAAACCTGTAGCCATATAATGCTAAATCCCTCTTGGGATGCTAGCCAGCCAAATGATGCAACATCAAAAAAATTGAGAAAAAAAAAAGGAAAAAATCAGGGTTAATAAGAAGAAGAAGAAGAAGAAGAAGGTTAATCATGAAGATTAAGAATAAGTAATGACTTACGTGGGAGACTGCAGCTGCTTTTTGGTCTTGCAGGTCTTGTTCTGATCTTCTTCTTCTTCTTCTTCTGCTTCTTCTTCTTCTTCAACAGCAGCTGCAGCTCCCTTCTCCACTCCAGCTCCACCATCTGCCTGTGACGTCGTCGTCTTGCCGGACTCGTCGACTACATCACAACCAACTAGTTGGAGCTCCTGCTCCTGCTGTTGTTGTTGTTGTAGGATTGTGCTGCCAGAATTAGACGTCCAGTCCGCAGAACCATCGCTGACTGATGATGAGAGAGATTGACCTGAGTTGGGTGTTCCAGGCTGCTTAGTCGATGATGTGCGTCGTCTTTTATTAACTGTTTCATGGGATCCATGTGATGCAGTGAAATCGGGCCGAGAATTCCGCCAGATTTTTTTTCCAACCAGCATAGTCTGATCACAACTAGCAGCTACTAATGAGCTCATCTGATCGGAAGGTAATGGCTCGTGAGTTGATGCAGCAGCTTCGACTTCTTGTGACATCATCGTTGCTGAATTCAGTTCATCATCAAAATCAATCCAAGAGAGTTCATGCTCCTGCTCTCCTGGAACTTTGATCAGATTATAGTCCTCCCCTGCAACTGAAGATGTTAATCCTGGCGCAGATTGAAATTGATGCAGCATCATCCCATGTGATCTGATAACGGTGTCAGCTGCCAATGGATCAACAAAACTTGAAAAGCTTGCAGGACATGAAGCTGTGACTGATCTTGAAGGAGTAATGTTGTTGGTGTCAATCGATCTGTGATCATAACTCATCATCATCGGCTGCAGCTCCAGACTTTCTTCCACCAATGTAGAAAAATCAGAGCAGTACTCGGGCCACATGGATGTTCCGGAGGTGATCGACAGCTGCTGCTGCTCAGTGCTATAGCGATCAGCTTGCGAACTTAGGTTTTCACAAGTATTGGTACCTGTGTAAAATGCGGCTGCAGATTGCCCCCTGAGCACCGATAGTTCCTCCAATAGATTCGACGATTCACGGGGTGGATCTTCATGACCGGCGTGAAGTGATCTTAGAATCCTCTCCATGTAGCTTCTCTGCCCAGCAAGCTCCTGGCCGTGACAGTTTGAATCTTCCATTGGAATCCTGATCCTATAGAAATTTACTCCGAGAGAATTATGCAGACAAAGATTGGGACGATTGACTGAGCGAAAACGCTGGGAAAAAGGAGTCACATACAAAGACTAGGAGAATGTGATGCTGGCTCTAAGTGCGCAAAGAACAGAAAGAAGACGGCCTATGTTTCATGAGATTCACAGAAATGTGCTAAACTTCGCAATGAATATGCTGTCTCTTGAGCTATGACCTTATCAAACCCAGTGTACTGCTTTTGACAGAATGGCATTGAGCTTCTTCAAGGTTATAAATCCCATGAACACATCTGGAAAATATTGCACTGGAAACTTGGGGGACGGATCGACCCAGCCAGGTCTAAAGCTTGGCGCTTATGTTAAGACAATCCCAGCTGCTGCACACACAGACTTGTCAGCTTCCGGTGATCCCGAGCTGCTGATCTGATCTGATCTGTAAAGAAAATGGTAGAGAAGAATCAACCAAGTGGAACAAACCTAGATTCAAAGACTCTATAAGCATGAAATCTCAACACAAATGTCGACCCAAAAACCAGATCTACCCAAACTCAAGTGCAGAAACTTCAAACTCTATGCATCAGCAGCAAAAACTCTGATTTCCCAATATGTCTGATTCAACTCTTAGTTGATCCTCAGATCCTATGAGCAAAGCTCGTGATCACCAGAAAACTACTAGCTGCTGATGAGGCCGATCAGCAATGCCAAAAAAAATTCTAAGACTCAAGCAAAATGTTACTCAAAAAAATGTATCAAAACCGTTCATGGTTGAAGCTTCTAGATCACATAATGCATTACAATCTGGTCGATCCGACCACGGAATGACCACTTATAATTCCCAAAAACACGAGTTAGACAACAAGAAAAAATACAACAAACAAACAAACAAACGGGAAACAAAGATGTGAAGAAACTACATGAAGACTAAATTCTCCAAAAACGTTCACATTTCACGGCAGAATCTGAGCTATATGAAACAAACACGTGAGGCAGGAAGCTACTGACGACTATGATGCCAGCCATGAACTTCAATAATATAAAAAATTTAAGAAACACAAACACACACACAAACAAGTTGATGTTATTGAATTCCCCTCATGAGCTGACTTTGAAAAGAAGAGTTCGTGGATGTCAAGATTCCACCTCCCCTGTTCTTGTTCTTTGTTGATGTTGTTGTTGTTTCCTTGTTCTCGGTGTCTGTGTGTGTGTATGTGACCCAACACGTCCTTTTTCTTTGGCGAAGAAGAAGACGATAGGAAGGCGCAAGCGTCTGGAACAACACGCGGGAGTCAACATTGCGGCTCCTACTCACGTCGTTGCGTTGCGGCTGCGCTCTTTGACTTCCGCCACCTACGGAAAAACAGAAATAGCAGCCACTGTACACATGGAGCGTTACCTGTGTGTGAATGGGCCCCCCCTCCTCCCCTCCCTGTGTGAATACGGCCCCCCATTGGCCTGCAAATATGGTATGAATGGGAATACATAGTGGATCACGTTTTAGCACCTCATTAATATCTCTCCAGTCTCTTCTCCCCCCGCCCCCTCCCCCACCCCCCAAAACGTTCCCCTCTTTTTTTGGCCTTTTCTTTTTCTTTTTTTCAAGCTGACTTTTGGTTTATATTTTCCAACTGGGCTTGAGCTGGGCGACAGTGAACCAGCAACCCACCAGCGCACCATCCACTGGATGCTCGGTATTTACTCGGTTGTGGATGAACCTCAACCGAGTTAATATTTGGTTTCACCTTGGTAACCCACTTCTGTGTGAAATAGGTCCCACAGATAGGTAGATAGGTAGGTAAAATAGGTAACTATTAGGTTAGTAGATGGTCTATACATAATAGGCAAAGGGTTGCTTTTACTACTTACCTACTACCAACCTGCTTGTGGGTAAGTAGTAGATAGGTAGAAAAGAAAAGCACTGATCTGATCTGATCTGATCTAACCACCATGGTTAGTTCGGGAACTGCAACCCAACCGAAAATTGTTTTCCTGACCAGTTACCATTCATCCATCCTTCATGCTGCACTGATGGGTGCTGATTCACTGTGGCCCTTGAGCTGCACCTTTGCCAGGCATTAATGCCAAAAGGTCCAACCAGCACCCCACCAGCTCTTCTTACCAGTTCGTTATGCATGATGGATGGTGTGTGTGAACAGGAAAACACCCCTCGTTCTTACTATTCACCAAGTGCCTTACCTCCTTTACATACCCTAAATGGTAACCACTTACATTCCCTACCTGCTTACCTACTTACATAGTGAGTGCTTTGCTTATATTTCCTACTTATTTAGGTAATATATAATACTTACACATTACATATAGTAAAGAAATGAAGTGATTACACGTCGGGATGAGAAATGAAGCCTCCCCTGAATCCGTGCGTCCCGTCATCCTCCCTCTGTCCATCCGTCCGGTCGTCCATGTGGATGGACACCCTGGAAGCTCCGAGGTTGCCAGCTGCACACCATCCCTCTGCTGAGTCTGACACTGCAGCTTTCTGCCCACCAAGAATGGGAAGGAAATAAACCAGGAATGAAATAATAATAA
>Ga0116229_10008387_pt1 | contig 16076 bp, 11 predicted proteins | sample S1TSphgellanicum_3_FD_87313 | JGI IMG/M metagenome (GOLD analysis project Ga0116229, IMG submission 87313) | Host-associated microbial communities from peat moss isolated from Minnesota, USA - S1T2_Fc - Sphagnum magellanicum MG | ecosystem: Host-associated > Plants > Peat moss > Unclassified...
ACCCAGCGACAAGAATTATTTAATATGTTTATTTTTTTTTATTATAAATTGGAATTGTAAAATTTTTTTTTTTTTTTTTTTTTTTGTGTATTTTTTTCCCCCCATTTTGCTATAGCCAAAGTGGCAATGATTAAAAGGAATATTTAGCCAAATTTGGCTACAAGCTAAATATGAAAGTAAAATTTTTAAACATCCTTCTATATTTTGGGCTACCTTACTTAAACCATATATAGAAATCTGGCAAATTTTCTTAAATTTTGGTCAAATTCTGGCTATTGAAAATCTCAAAAAGCACATGATTTTAGCACTTTTTATAACAAACATAGAAATTTGACTATATATATAAATATATATAAATAGCCAGAAATAAAAGAGAAAAAGCCTGGATAGCAACATGGGGGAAATTGGGATCATCAAATTCCTTCCCCCCCTCCCCCCCCTTTCCAATTGGGCCTATGGAAAGCACTGGTGCAACTGATAATCTGCCAGACATCTGTTCAGTCCAGAGGGCAAAAAAGGGTTTTTGTACTGAATTCATGTCATGCAGCATGAGCAGCATGAGCAGCATCTGAGGATCAACTGACCCCATTGGCAACAAATTGTTGGGCTAACAGGAGTTCCAAGGCCATGAATCCAAAGCAACTAAGTCCAGGCTTCCATTATTGGTCTGTAGAAGCCAAACCCAGAAGCTCTGCATGTGCATAGTTGTATGTACTTCTTCACCCGAGCTTTGCTTTTGGATGTTACTACTGGGGGTGGGTCATAAAAAGTTATATAATAGGTTACCCTTTTCTCTACATCCATCCATGGGGTTAGTTCTAGCATTGTGAGTTTTTTTTTAATATTTCCCAAAGTTATCATCCATTTTCTTCCGGGTCATTAGTAGAGATATTCGTGAAGTCACCTTGACTTTGGGCCATAGTTTGACCCTCTAATCCCCTCTTTCATCCCTTTTTTTGGTCCCCAGTTTTTTCTATACCGGTGTGTATTAGAGTTATCTGTAAAATATCGTGATTAAGGGGGTGAGAACGACCAGTTTCGACATAATTGGGCATCAAACGTGTAACTGGGAATGAAGTTTTACTAAGCAAAATAATTGGGATCCAAACTAGTTTTTCCACCAATTTTGGTGGTAAACTGAGTTTCATCCTGTCTTTCCTTTTTTCCTGACCGCCTGCACTGGTGCTACATATATTTTCACTGCTCGTACCCGTACAACTATTATAATTACTCTCGAACCTTGTGCATTAAATGCTGAGTTTCAGCATTTCACGCTGAGATTTAATGGAATTTCATTACTTTGCAGATACCATTGAAAGAGGGGATAGGGGGTGAGAGCAGGCCCAAAGACAGGGTGAAGACAGGATGACTTTACGGATAAGTCTATTGTTTTTCATTTTGACTTTTCATTTCGTCCCGACTTTTGGCAAAACTGGTCTTTGTAATATCCCCAGTTTGGAGTACTTTGCAGATAACTCTTTCTCACAAAATTATTGTAGTCTCCCATTTTCCAGTTCTTCCAAAGTGGAATTGGAAAGTTTGTGACTTGGGGTTAGTTTCAATGAAGTTAGGATCATAGAAAGTGTTATGTTCACTTTGGTTTTTTTTTTTTTTTTTGAGTCTGGAACCAAACTTTGTGCTGTTTTCTTTCAACACTTATATTCCACAATATGAGAGAGAAAGGGGGGATTTGGAATACCAGAAAGTGGCTTTGATTGAGTGACTACCCTTTTTTGACTTTCATTCAATGCTTTGAAACTCTTGAATTTTTGCATCCTCTTTTGTATGAATGATTGGATTGGGGGGGGGGGTGTTGGGAACCATTCAAGCCTGGGATGCTCTTGCATGAAACCTTGGGCACTTTTAGATAGATGATCATGAGTCTAGCTTGTCTCTATTCTAAATTGGTAAAGATCGATAATATCTCAAAAAAACATTCTTGGCACAATGTTGAATACTACTCATTCATGTGTAAAAAGCTTGCACTCATCCCTCAAAGTGAATCCATAATATTGCCGCACCATACTTCCATTACTTCCAGAGTGGATGATGATGTATACATACACAAGAAGAAATCATTCAGTTGAGGACTACCCACACTTAGAAAGAAATTCAAAGCATCCAGATTTGACAACTGAATTCACCATACATTCATGTATATCTATCTATCTGGCTTCGGAAGTGCCATGAACCCCAAGTATTCTACAGGAACCCACAAACAAAAAAGTGTTGAGACATAGGACACCAACAAGAGTTGCCACAAGCAAAAATGGTCTTCAATCTCTGGGGATCATCAGATTATGAGAAGTGCTGATGAAAAAAAAACACAGAAAAACAAAAGAAAAAAGAAAGAAAGATTTCAATTATACCCTAAGGAGGAGTGTTGCTCTGATGATTGATATCCGTTTGCCTGAGTATCATTCATCACAGATTAGATGATGACAAAGCCAAAATTGAAGTCTCTAGTCGAAGAGGAAAATAACACTTACTTATGTTTGGAATTTCTGATAACGATGTAAAGGTTCAAATTTCATTACATGGATATATAATAAATCCTTGAAAGATGTGGTACTTTTCTACTACTTGTTTTTTTCTTTTTCAATTTTGTGATGTAGCTGAAGTGGTGATCATCCATGAGAGGATTTAGCCAAATCTGGCTATTTATTTTTTAAAATTAAAAAATTAAAAAAAAGTGAGCATCCTTTCATATATCTGGATACCTACCAATTATTTGGTAACCGATTACTATATATAACTTTGGTTCTCAATTTTTTGAAAAAGTCAAATAACTGCCTAGAAACCTGGCTGTTCACTTTTGGTTTCTTTCTTGAGAGCTGGCAGTTCATTCAGGTTAATTTTTGAACATACCCAGTTCAAACCCAAACCATTGGCTCTTTTATTCTGCACCGGATACAATGAAAAAGTTTCACACTTGATAACCATGGTTATATATATATATAAATATTTTTTTAAATTTTTTTTTTTTTTTGAAATGGGTATTTGATGTTTGATAATCTCAGTTATTCCAATACCTGGCCCTGTGACCATGCTGGCCCCAGGGGGTCGGCGGGGGAGGGAGTTTTTAATACTTGCCCCACACGGGTATGGAATCCAGACTGCAGCTAGCTAGCTTGTGAAGGAGAAAAGGCAGCATCTTTCAAAGGTATAATTGAAATCTTTGTTTTCAAAATGTGAGTGCAATTCATTAGTCCTTTTTCCATTAGACAAGTGAATTCATTACTTTTCAACTAGTCATAATTCATTACAATCCTTTTTCATTAGACAAGTGAATTCAGTACTTTTCAACTAGTCGTCATTCATTATGATCCTTTTTCATTTTCAACTAGTTCTCATTCATTACAATCCTTTTTCATTAGACAAGTGAATTCATCACTTTTCAACTAGTCGTCATTCATTACAATCCTTTTTCATTTTCAACTAGTTCTCATTCATTACAATCCTTTTTCATTAGACAAGTGAATTCATCACTTTTCAACTAGTCCTTATTCATTATAATCTTTTTTTCATTTTCAACTAGTCGTCATTCATTCCAATCCTTTTTCATTAGACAAATGAATTCATTACTTTTCAACTAGTCCTTATTCATTACAATCAGTGAATTCACTTTACTAAAATCACTCACTTGGCATTCAGGGACCACTTTTGTTGTAGTGGGTGAAACTTTTTCATTAGCTTTAGAACTGTGGTTGCTTATGATCTGGGAAATGAAATAACTACAGTTAAAAAGCAGGTAAGGGGGGAAGGAAGAAAAGCTCTTTGTGAGGAGGAGGAAGAGGAGGAGGAGGAGGAGGAAGAGGAGGCCTGCTCCACCAAGGTCCTAGCTAGCTTCAGAGCACAATGACTGGTTTCAAGGCTAGTTTTGTACAGAGACTTGCAACAACTGCAGTGTATTTTAATAAGACTAGGGTTACAATTGTGCCATTGCAGTTGTGCAGCAGCTAGCAGTTACAGTAAGTAGTAGCCTAGCAATGGCAGTCTGATTTTACAACAAAGTTCTGACCAGTCACATTGTGCCAGAAAAAATTCAGATCCTTTCACAGTGACCCCTCATGATCACCTCAAGATTCTAGAGTCTCACATACTTGCAAAACAAAATTGCATTCAATTATCTAGAGATGATCTCATTGGACATCTATCAATGCACAAAAAAAATTTCAGAAATTTAGTACTAATTTAATTTTGCCTTGCAAGAAGATCACAAGTTTGAAATCTTGATTCTTCTCACAGCTGCAAACAATTTCCTCCATTAAAGTCTTCAAACAAATCTGTTGTAGACATTACATAGACTAGTGGACTTAATTAGTTCTGAAGCAACAAGGTGAAGCTCAGGATAGTCCTCTGAATAACTAGTAGTACTCGCTTACAAAGGAGACTCATTCTCTTTGAGTGTAAGATAGCTACATGCAACTAACAGCAGCTGTGATTTCTGTTTGGTTTCATGATGTGTGTTTTGTGATTCTTCTTCTTCAGGAAAGATTGCAGCAGCTGTCAAGCTACAATTTTGTTATGGGGTTGTAGCAACTGCAGCAGCTGGTAGGCAAGAATTCATGGTGGGATCTATAAGACTAGCAATAGAGAGAGTTTCAAAGATCTAAGTGCTGCAGCAGCAGCAGCAGCAGCTGCTTGGACTCTGCGGGAGCTGATTCAGGGGTGCTTGAGAAAGTGATTTAGAAACCAAATGGGAGAATATTCAGCAGCTGCAGCTGCTTGCAGGAGAAGCTGGGAAGAAAAAGAAGAAGGAGGAGGAATTGTATTAGCGCCCAGGCTGATCAGGACTTCAAGACCAGCTGGAGCAGCAGCAGCAGCTGCGAGCTGTAGTTGCAGGAATATTGGGAGTTTGCTTTCTCTACAAAGTCTGTGTATCCTCCTCCTCCTCCTCCTTGTGCTACCGGCCTTTTGCCAAACTGATGATGCTGATCCGGATCAAGCTGCAAATTCTGGTACGTAAGACTCAAGATGAGTTGCTAATATATATCGGCTCTGGTTTTTACTGCCTAGATCATCTTGTTGTATCTTTCAACCCTAGTGGCAGGATCGACATTAATGCGTCTGTAATCTGTTACACGTAAGTATATGTTGTTGTTGAAGAGGAAGCGAGCTTGCTTAGTAGTAGTGTGCACACTGCCATTGATGGTTGCTCACAACAACTTGGATTGCTTGCTTGTTTGCTTGCTGCTTGCAAACAGGGTCGTACCCAAAAGAGGCAAACACAATAGGAATCAACTACGGGCGCATTGCAGACAATCTCCCGACACCAGAGGAAGTAGTAGTGTTGATCCAGAGCATGAAGATAGGACGAGTGAAGCTGTTCGACTCAGATCCAACAGTACTGACAGCACTAGCCCACACGGGATTACAAGTCATCTCGGCACTCCCGAACGAAGACATCGCCGCAGTAGCCGCCAGCAATGCGACTGCCGAGCTTTGGGTCCAGGAGAACGTCCTGGCGTATTACCCGGCCACAGATATCACCACCATCCATGTAGGAAACGAGCTGTGGGCGGATCCAGGGTTCCAGCCACTGTGGGACCAGCTCATGCCGTGCATCTGGAACATCCATGCGAGCTTGACAAACCATAACTTGTCGCAGACCATCAAGATCTCCACAGCAGTTGCATTGAGTGCCTTGGGGAGTTCCTATCCACCATCAGCTGGAGCTTTCGACGAAGACATTGCTGTTCCTTATGTACAACCACTGTTGCAATTCTTGTCTACCACTTACTCCTACTTCTATATCAATGCGTATCCCTACTTCGCATGGGCTAGCGACTCCGGACAGATTCCATTGCAATACGCGCTCTTCGAGAGTCCTGTTGCCGGGGTGCTAGACACGGGATTGAAGTACTACAACATGCTAGATGCTCAGCTTGATGCCGTGAATGCAGCCATGACCAGATTGGGTTACGGGGATGTGAGACTCGCCATCAGTGAGACTGGATGGCCTACTGCGGGTGATCCAGATCAACTGGGTTGCAATATAGCCAACGCTGAGAATTATAACAGGAGATTGGTGGACAAGATGCTGTCCACTTCTTCCGTGGGTACTCCTTCTCGACCTGGGGTCTTCATCCCCACTTTCATTTTCGCTCTCTTCAACGAGGATCTGAAACCGGGTCCTGGCACCGAGCGACACTGGGGTATCTTATACCCCAATGGTACCAATGTGTATAGCATCGATATGACTGGACAGCAGAGTGGTGGTGGTGGATCATCTCCTGCTGGAACCACTCTGCCTAATTCCAACAACGATCCTGTCCAACCGGATTCCAGTGCTGAAGCATCTGCCCCAGGTTTTGAAATCCCTTTTGACATGAGTAGTGCTGCTGGATCACTACTACTGGGCTCTTGGTCATCATCATCATCATATTCATCATCACCAAGAAGCTTTCAGAAGAAGACACTACTTACAATGTTAAATCTGTCAAGATCAACTACCTCTTCCTCAAATCTTCCTCTGATGATTATCTGCAATCAACTCTTGATCAAATTCCCATTCTTGTTACTCACCATCACATTCTTAACCAGCTTGTCATTGATCTCTCTCTCTCTCTAGTCCTCCAGTTCCTTTTGGATATTTGAATCCCAGTGAAGTACTTAGTTCTTCCCTCGTTGATGCAAAATTTTGCAACAAATCAGACCTAGTACTAGTAGAAGCAGTACTACTAGTGCCAGACTTTAAACTGGTCCTAGTTCCTCAGCATGGAATTGAAGCTAGTGGAACCCTAATGAAACCCTAAACCTGCAGAGTTTGATCATCATGGTGGCAACCTTGTTGTTGAGCAGATTCTGCATCAGACAAATTCTAGAGGTTGATTTTAGGGTTAGTTCAAATGGCAAGAACTTAGTACCATGATCATCATGATCATCTTCTAACTACTTGCCAGGGGAGTTAGAACTTCTTAGCTCTTGAATTTCTGGAAAAACAGAAATTTCTACAAGATTAATGTAGTAGAAAGTTGTCTAGATCTGCATTAAATTCTAGTTGGCAGATCATCTATCTAGATCTATCTGCTCCCCAGCCAGCCAGCCAGCCAGCCAGCCAGCAACTTCTCTCAAATTTTTTTGAGCAGATTCTTTCCAGTTACATTGTAGCTCAGGATTAGAGGATTCTAATCTCACCACTCAGAGGATTAGAGGAGGTATTAGTAGTCTGGTAGAATACTAGATGCCATAATTCTTCAATCTGCACACAGTATCTGATTAAGCAGATTTCAAACAATATAGCCTACTGGGTGTGGGTGCATCTACTCTTATCTACCAGGATCATTCGAAATCATTTGGTGTACAGGGACACCTTTTGTTGTATTGCTATCAGTGTCTAGAACATCCTGGTACCTTCTTATCGTGCAGGAGCTATAACTTTAGTATTTGACTCCTAATAAGGTAGGTAGGTAGTCCATTTTTCTCTTTTTTTTTTTCACAAAACTTCAAACTTTTCATTTGGGAAATTTAATCGCAAATTACAATTGGGTTGCAATTTGCAACACTTGATAATAAGGGACTCATGAGATTGGCAGTCATGGACATCATAGAAATACTGTGAAATTCTCATCAGCAGTGCTTTGCTTGCTTGCTTGCTTGCTGATGATCATATTTTACTAAAGTCTTAATTGCAATTGTAGCTTTGAACACATCACTTTTTTTGTAAGCAGGATTTGGTTTTTTTATTAAGATGTTAAGTTAGAAGAACAAATTGTAGTTTGCTTGGGAGTTGACAAGCTTCGGCCAGAACTTGAAATTGATTTGCATAGTAATAGTCAAAAATATCTGAAAGTCATAACAAGCTCAGAAGAATCCTGGATCAGGTGGGTGTTTCATTTAATGGGTGTGATGTGTGGGGTAGTCTTCGCTTGTGGACTTGTACAAAAGATGCCAAGAACATTAGAGGTACATATATACTCTTGGCTGGGTATTAGAAGCAAAAACAGACCACCGTAGTTGCAACGGACATGATTTTCTCATAGTGGTTATTACCATGATTCTCAGAATTTGCACTTGCAATAAACCTGTTCTGATATATGACCACGATTCTCAAAATGATCATGATTCTCAAAAGAATTGAAAAGATCAAATACTCGCCCATAACCCGCTGGTTCTTTCATAAAAACTGCTGGTTTCTCTAACATTTTTCAAATAACCAGGATCGGTGGTTCTTTGATTCTGAATTATTTTTCGCAGAGAATTGAAACCAAGGGTCCTCTGATTCTGAAATATATTTATAAAAAAACTGGAAGCAGCAATTTCTTTATAAATTCAAATATCCACACCAGACACTGATTTTTACGCTGGACCAAGCTTTAATTTACTTGATCATATACAGTGAACTATTATGTGCGACATGGACAAGATTAGCAAAGAACATCTGTATTGCTACAAAATGTAATGGCAGCCAAGTTCCAGTCACTTTTGGGAAGAACTGTCTTAGTTTACAGTAGGATGATTTGTTTTTGGTGTGGGGTGTTAATATCGCAAAACATGGAGTTGCATGTGATTGACTAGAACCATGTAAGAAGTGGCACAGACACCCACAAATTTTGTTTGGGGTGTTTAAACCAGTGGGTGGGTGGTTCTTAGAATCAGGGACAGATACTCACAGGTTATCAACCCACGTATATATATATATCCGCTTACCCATCGATTCTCGAAAATTCAAAGAACCAATTTTTAGTATATAATCGTGATTCTCCAAAAGATGAAAATGTCAAAGAACCAGCCAGAGATCTGTCAGTTCTTTCTGAAAACCGCCGGTTCTTTGATGTTTTTTTGTGGGGGGTGGGGGGGTGCAAATTACCGCAACCAATCGAATGGTTCTTTGGTCTGAATTTTCCTGGAAGAACAGGAACCGATGGTTGTATGATTATGAAATGTTTAAAGAACCAATCTAAACTTGCGATTTGTTAGAAATGCAAAGAACTGCTGAACAACACTGAATGAAAGGTAGCCTGTCAACAGAGCAAAGCAAATTACAGACCCAAATCCCACATTGGAAAATTATACTATACAGAAGGTATAGAGAGAGAGAGAGAGAGAGAGAGAGAGAGAGGTACATAGTACCAAATTAAGGGAGTCCCAAAAACTATTAGAAAGTAGATGTCATCAGAGTAAGGTGGGTGGCCAACAGTTAGTTGCAAGGAAGAATGTGCCACTACTAACTAACAAGTGGGTTTTACAAGTTCAATGGGTTGACACTTTCTTGGGCTCCCCCTTCTTCTTTCTTTTTTTTCTTCCACTGACAAAATGCAAACTGACTCCCCCAATTCTTGCAAAAAAGACAAGAAAGAAAGAGCCAGTGACCAGATCAGTGATGGAATCACCAATTTGGAGATCTATGTCTAAACCAGTGTTGTACTGATGTATAGGGTGGAAGATCCTTAGTATGGTACAATGGCATGTGTAAAAGCGTGTTAGAACTCACTTGTTGGGTCTGTTTCAAAGCACATATTTAGGTTGTTTTTAGAATCTAAGGTTTTTTTTTTCTGTGGACCTACCTGGGTTTGAAACATACTAGCCAAGGTTTACTCAAATTTCGTACTCCGATGAGACCAATACTCTGGATAAAAGATTCAAGTTGGGAGGGGTAGGTATAATGGTCAGTAGGGTAGAGCATCTCTTGTTTCTACTTTAAAGAGATCATAGAGTTTGTAGTTGAGACATTGATAGATGATGGAGGTGGAACAACTTTTTAAAAATCAACATTAATATTGTAGTGGGCGTTCATTAAGGTAAGTGTCAATATTTCTCCTTTCGTTGTTTATGTAAAGATTAACTGCACATTTATTGTAAATTGTGCAAACATACTTTGTGAAAAAAAATTCTGAAATTCAACATTTTAATAGCCTACTTTTATGAATATACCCCTGGTATATCAAGTCGATTTTGATATACTCATGCTAAGGACCAGGGTGTTTAAAGATTCAAGAATATTCATATCATGAAAATATCCTACCTTGGAACAATTTTCCTACCTAGGATCCTACCCATTTAACCATATAAAACCCTTAAACATACAATAAACCCCCTTTATAATCATGACCATCTTAGTAACATTCTTGTTTGTGTCACACATGTTTTGGTAACCATCCATTTTAGCAATAAACACCATTTTTTAGAGTCACTATCACACTCCTTAGTAGCACAAACTATTTGCAAAGGTTTTTTTTTGTAAATGTGATTATAATAGGAGAAATCTAAAGCAAATATTAGGGTTTTATAAGTTATAGTTCCCTTTGGCATTGTTAGTGTTGTTTTGTGTTCAAGTTGTGCAAACTAATAACAATGAATCCAATTGAACAGAAAACAACTTTCTAATGTAGACAAGCAAAAGATGTGCGAACTTGCCAAGAAAGCAAAAAATCTTAATTAAAAAATTCTAATTCAATACACAAGCTAATAGTTAAAGAACTCAAACTCAATGTAAATCATAACATTAAAATAGACAAAAATCACAACCTTCTTCAAGTCTAATAATGTATAGTAGAGTTCAGAATTGTTTTATAAAGTTTTTTTTGCGTATGGTCACAATCTTATAAAGGTTTATATGGAATGTGATTATACATGTATAAATCACAAAAAAAGTAGTCACCAAGGGCTTGATCATAAAAGGGGTTTACTGTATAAATATAAGGTATGTATAAAATGACATACCAGTACAACATTAATCTAAACCCCTTCCCACCGAATTTGGTTTCTGCACTTTTGGGTTTTCATCCTTTTAGATTCCATTAACTCAAGAATGAAACAGAGTTATGGTGTAACCAAAAAGAAGGGCATAACAATTCCTCTTATTATAAAGCTTTAAGCAAATACAAACATTTGTCACCAGAACATGTTGAAGAAACACAATATTGAACAATCATACAGTGCAACCATAACCCAATTAAAAATGTCAAGACCTGGACCTAATAGCATCAAATAGATCAAATCATTCTGAATCTTCTCTCAAATGGACTATCATGGTCTTTTATTGTGGCAACCTTTCTAACACCAAATGCCCACTAATGTGCACCTTTAATGATTCTGCAAACAAACAACTTGCCAATCACGCTAAACTAGAACAATGAAAATGTAGACAAACATAGATTGTGAACTACTAGATATCTCAAGAAGGAACCTAGCCATAATGCCCCAAAATTTCCGATAGCCAAAACCTTGCCCAGGGCTCCTAAAAAACTAAATATTCAATCCCCGACTCCTTTTACAATAGCAATGCTGACATAAGGAAATGAATACAACCTTAGATCTTGATTGCCACACAAACTAGTCCTTTCTTAACCCCCTAGAACTTGTCATCAATTCTATTGATGTTCCTAAATAGAGGTAGACCTATAGGCTTTGCAATTATCTATGCAGTGAAAAGATTAGAAGATTGTCTACCAGAATATCTAAATTTGACCTTCGGGCACTCTTCCAAGAGATCTCATTACAAACAAACCTAAAACAAACACAACTTGTTGAATTTTCATAAAAACAACAACACAATGCTAAGTCAAAAAAATTGACTTACCTTCTCCACCCCTCCATCTATTGTACTTTCTCCTTCCATCCATCTCTAGCTTCAAGAATTCTTGCAACCACACAAACATCAAGCAAAACAACAACTAAGTTTTATCTCAAAAACATCGCTCCTTCATAAACCTATGCCATCATCACCATAACTTCAATGAATAGAATCCCACTTAAGTGAATGGTAAAGGACAAAACAAAAGTTGGTTGTTGGCGCATAAACAAAAATAGGCCATCCTTTGTTCACCTTGTAAACCTTTAAATCAATAAAGTTATTTGCAAGCCATAGTGGGACATACAATCAGTGCCCCATTTTATAAAGCCATTTTCAAATAAATAAATAAATTATATATATATATTCTAATTTTTAACTTATTTTTTAATAAATATTTATAAATTTGTATAGAAAATTGCTGGGGTTGGTTCTCACAAAAAGTTCTGAGAGCTAGCTTAGTTCTTGAATTTTTTTTTAAAAAAATCTTTTGTAATGCCTTAGGGATTAGATTTTTCAAGAAAAAATTATAGAATATGTTTCCAAATAGGCCAATTTTCAAATTTTTGATACTAATCAATCATCATACATTGATTTTTTTATGTCATTAAAATTTTTAATTAATTTTTAAAATTACAAATTCATTAATTCTCCAATTGATTTTTTTTCTTAAAATTATGTTAAAAAAGTAAAACAATTTAAGCAAAACAAACCAAATACACACATTTTCAAAATACATTAAACTTCATCATGTTCAAATGCATTTTCAATTCCTCTAATTATTATTAGATTTTTGGAATGAAAATTTTGAATTAGTGCTAAAACAAGGTCGAGATGAAATCTTCAATGTCGAATCTTGCACGTAGAACAAATAAAATAAGGGGGTAAAAGGAGAATAAAGGAATAAGAGGAAAATAGAAAAAATAACAAACTTCAAAACAAAGTAAGAAAATAAAGGGACTTGAAGAAAACAAAAAAGAAACAAAGAACAAAATAACAATCTTACACACACACAAAACTTGAATTTGGAAAAGAGCTTGCATTCATAACTCACACACATTCAACTTCCAAAAGGGAACTCATAACATAAGATGGGGGTGTGGACTCAAAACTAGTCTAACCAATTTCCCAACACTTTAGGGTTTAAGGGTTTTAGGGTTTCAAAAAAAATTGTTGGTGATGGGTAATTTTGATATTTTTGTCTTTGGACTCATGAAGGGTGTCGATGATTTGGTCATATGAGTTTCTTTAAAGATGTAGTAGGTATAATTGTTGTTTTCTTATTATGGGTGGTAATGTGGGGCTAAAAATTTTGTGATGATGTTAGCATTGCATCATCATTGAAAAGATGGTGATGGAGATAATGTAAATGGAAGAAAATAAATGGCTTAAAGGAGGAAGTGACCGATGTTGCAATTGGGTTGTTCTATCTATGAATGTATAAAAGTAAATATTTTTCTTTTGGTGTGAAGCTTTTGAAGTTCATGGTTTGGATCCTTTCTTTTTCGTTGTGCAAGATGCATGACTATGTAAAGACAAATGCAAATGTTTGCAAGTTCTTTTTTTTAATATTGGCATGAAGGTTGGAAATGATGATTGAATCTAGGTCCATGATCAACTAAGTCCCAATTATTGCCAAGAAAATGTAAAGTGGGTTATGAAGTTTGGGATGTTTTTGTTTGTTTTTAGTGTGTGCTCATTTGTGTGTTGGCAAACTCAATGAATAATTTTTTTTTGGTTTAGGATTGGGGGTATTGTTTGGGAAAAAGATATATGAGAAAGGTACTTCAAAGTATTGTGCAAAATAGGAGAGGGGAAAAAGTTACCGGGTTTTGGATTTGGAAAGAAAGGAATGTTTAGAAAGAAAAAAATTATGTGCAAAAAGCTTACGTTTTGGGAAATTGTAAGGAGCTTAACAATTTGGGATGATACTTGGATAAGAAAATTGGAAAGGTGAATAATGGAAAGTTTAGTCCATCTTCATGGGTAGAGTCTGTGTGTTTACTTGTTGTCTGTAGGCCACTTGACAACTTGACACTCATGTCATTGCCATGGTGAATTGCAAGTTATTGGCATATAGTGATGTTGTGAGGTTCCTTTGTAAATTGTAAAATGTATTGTGATTAATAAAAAAATGGTCTAAGTATGATGATCTTGTCCACTTGATTTTTTTGTTAAATTTCAAGCCCTTCCTTTTTTGGTTTAAAGGGCGTTTATTTGAATTAGAACAAAAGGAATAACAATACAATAATAACAACATTTGAAAAGTTTGGTAGTAGCGTCGGAGGAACAAGAAGACACCAAAGATATGTGGGCCCAAATATTGGAATTGGTTGTTTTATGCAAGCCATGGTTTGACCTAACCTTGAACCTTAATGTTGTTGTCCTACACCCTAATCAAACCACCCCAAACCTTGAAGCCCCATTAACCTAAAACCTAGCACCACAAAAACACTTTGAATTCAACCACATTAAAAGGAACCAAAGGCTCTAAGGTCAAAGTCTTTTCCAAGGATTGCATTTGAGATGTGGCATTCAAGTGACAATCTATTTTAAAATTTTTTTCATTTTTCATACTAAATTTACAACTATGTGTTAAATATAAATATTTTGACTATATTTTGATCTTATATCATTTATATTATGCAACCATATTTAAAGTCACTTTTGTTGAAAACACATTCTCAAAATTCATAAATTTCTAAGGTTAAAAACACATTTGAACCAAACACCCTTGAAATATAGTTTTTTGCTTTCAAGATAAGTAATTTCTTCTCTATGGATTAACATAAAAGTTGAAACTTTAAATTCTAAGGAAGTTTGGCAACATGCACTTGAAAGACTTTTTTTTGCCAATTTTGTTGGGGATGGGGGAAAGGGAGGGAGGGAGGGGCTAGGGGCAAAGGGAAAATTTGTATCTCAAGTCATTTGCCAACATTTGCACTATTGTAACCCATACAACTAGGTGAAAGGAGAGAATTACAAACAATCTTCTTTGAAATTGTGAATAATTTTGATGATGTTCATCCTTAAACAAAAAAAAAGGATTTTGGGTGGAACTACAGACCTTCCTAAAAAGGCATTAAAACTTGAACCTTGTCAAAAGGGCCTTCAAACCCACAAGTTAATTCTAGAATTAGGGTTCAATTGAAATTTACATTTCTTGAGTTGGTTTGAAATTTTGGTCTTGGGACTTGGGGCTTGACCTACAGTAAGTCTTGTGATTAATCTTGTCCCATGTATACTCATTGGGACCAATTTTTAAAACTAAGTTAATTTAGAAACTTATAACCAAACAATACTATTATATAAACCTTGTCTTATGAATGTCATTTGGATGTTCCAACAAATTATATTTAATTGGTTTGGGGTTGTGAGTTCAATCACACATAAAATCATGTTACATGACTTTAGGTACTATAACCAAACTAACTATGAATCAAGGGTTACCGGGTAAATCCACATGTCATGTTATAAACAACCATAAAATTTTGTGAGTGTTAATGTAATATTCATGTAGTTTTCTACATGGTTTGACTTCAATTGTATGAAAATTTGTTTACATCTAGATTTTAAAATGTTTAGAACATAAGGTTGGGAACTAGATTAAATAGTAGTTACTAGTTCTTGTTCATAGTTCATATGGTCATAAGTTAAAGATCAACTATGATATTTTGAAACATTTTTGGACACTAGTCAATGGTCATCTTCTTTTATACCCACACACCAAGCCATGTTCAAAAATGACTTCATTGAAAATGACATTTAAACAATTAAAATAATGTAGGCCATATATTACAATCATAAGACCTTTACATGTTCCCCAACCTCCCCAACTTTTGATCAAATCTTCATTGCAAGACTTCATACAACACATTCAATATTCATTACCTATTTTCATTAATCAAATAATAGGTTTATTTTTGGTGGTTACAACAATATGTTTACATAAAACATTCACTACATAAATAATAAGAGTGATTGCCTTTGTCCCAAAGTTTGCTTTTGTGAGGAATCAACCTACACACTTATAACTATAAAAGCAGTTCCATTGCAAATTTGCTTGATAAACAAATTTTTTAGAGACTTTATAAGTTGTAGCTATGTTTCAAATTGTTGTAAGAACATTGTAGTTGTTATGGACACAAATAACCACAAGAACAAAGGTTAAAAGGAAAGGTATAAATCTAACTTTCAAGAAGGAATAAGACAAAATAATGTGATTCAAAATTAAAATCACTAAAAACAAGAACATGAGATGTGCAAGATGAACATGAAAACAAATCTTTTTTATGCTAACATATATAAACATGAGCATGAAAAAAACATGACAAGGCTATGGTGCAAGATTGTACCTAAAATTGATGTTGAATAGGTTGAAAGAAATGAAGGGTCCTATTTCTATTTATACCCTTTTGGGGATTTAGTTCAAGGAAGCTTCTAAGGAAGTTTATATGTGTGCATCAAGTAAAGAAGCTTCTTGAGAACCTTCCTAACTAAAAGTCAATTATGAATTAATTAAAATTTAATTGAAAGTTAACTTGGATTTAACTTGAAGTTG
>Ga0116229_10008388_pt1 | contig 16073 bp, 11 predicted proteins | sample S1TSphgellanicum_3_FD_87313 | JGI IMG/M metagenome (GOLD analysis project Ga0116229, IMG submission 87313) | Host-associated microbial communities from peat moss isolated from Minnesota, USA - S1T2_Fc - Sphagnum magellanicum MG | ecosystem: Host-associated > Plants > Peat moss > Unclassified...
AAAAAAAATTTAATATCAAGACATTGGAAGCCCTTGGCATCTTTTATGAAAAGGAGGGCATGGTATTCATCACCATGAATTTGAAGGGCAGAGGCCAAGTTCATCTCCAGACCCACATCCACTTTCATTGCCTATTCCACCCAAACACACAAGTTGTTTTATTAGACAACTTCTAACAACCAAATCATTGAACTAAATTTCTTAAGTTAATTTATCTAAAACTTTCAAGATTTTCATTGTTTACAACATTGTTTTTTTTTCAAAAGAACATTCATATATACAAAATCCCTAAGAAATTTACATGCATAAGTTATGTTGTATTCAATGGAAAACTTGAGACCATGTTTAACAAAGAAATAAACCATGAGCCTGGGGATGGGATCTATGAACATTGTAGCATCCTCATCATCAAGGCAATCTCCTTGATCATCTAGTTGTCAAGTTCTATTTTTCAATTAATTGCAAGCTTGTCATCTTCACCATCACTATCACTTTTGTGATTAGATTTATGTTTGTTTAACCTTATTTCGACATCTTCAACGAATTAAGAAGTCCAAGAGCTCCACCCATCCTCACCCATGGTTGGCCATGCTGAATCATACTTAGTTACCCCATCAACATATGCAACATTTAAGAATGAATTCATTAAGGCAATTTTTGAAAGCAATCCAAAACACCAATTTTAATAATCTCATGGCCAAGATCTTTTTCTTCAAGCCCAATGCACAAGCTTATGAGGCTATTGCAACATTGAAATGCTAATTTCCCATAAAAAACTTGATTCAAAACAATTCAAGGTTCCCCCAATTTCATTGGTCATGTAGGTTTTTTTTCACCTTTAAACACCATCCCATTCCACAAGCCTTGTATAGTTTGTGTATGTTTTCTACACTAACAATATAACCATTGTCTATATATAGAACATTTTGAAGTAATCAAAATTCATGTATCCAGTAAATTCTCAAGAAGATATTTTATTCACCATGTATAAATTTGTTCCAAAAAACCAAGCACCTTGAAAAAACTATCTAGTCTCGTGGTGGTTCCACATTTGGTGCAATCACAATTTAAATGGTATTGAAAAAAAATGTTATATATATAGTGTACCAATATTATATATAAAGATAATTACAACCACGATGTTATGTGATGGTCCATAAGTTTGTAACTATATTGAAGATCTATACAAGACTATTGTCTTTAATTATAAATCACTTCCATTGTTAACCAATGAGTTTGCTTTTTCCCACATGGTATTAGATTGTCCAAAAAAATAAGTTTAATGAATCTCTTATGGGTGTTTTCTTTAATAAAATTATTCTACATTAAATGGGAATGTGAATTGTGAATACTTTGATTGTCAATAATTAATGAAATGTGTCAATCTCTAAATAAATAAAATGAAGAAATTTTTTATGAAAGCTATATGATTTGATTGAAATAAAAAAACATCTAAAAGTTTCAATTTCAAGAAATAATTACAACATTGAAATTTATGATAATGTTAACTAAACTCCTACACAAGACATTTTCACAAATTTAGATTTTTCTTTTAATCATAATATTTGTAATTTATTTTTAACATTAAAAGAATGGATTAATTTTAATTTTATGGTTAGAAAATAATGGATGTTCTAATTTTGCTTATAATGTATGGATCCAAAAGAATGGATCAAAATTAAAACTTGTCATCCCATAATCTGAATTGTTGCACAAATTGCTATTGGGATCCAAATTACACTTATTAATGGGGTAGATAGTATAAAATTTGAGAAGAATGAAACAATATAGCTTTTACAATTCTAAACAATTGTTTGGATAACAATGTCATCTTTCATGTACAATCAAAATGGACATCTAAAGAGGCATGAGAAGAATTTAAAAATATGTTTGAGTCTAAAGATATTCTAACAAAAATGGGCTTGAAAGATAAATTATTCAAACCTTAAAATTGAAAGAAAGGGATAATATGACAAATTGAAATCATTGTTTGAAAATTATCATTAACTAGAGCATTGGTTTTTTATGATGATATTTTGCTTTCATAATGCGAAACATGTTTATGAATTTTTTTTTAAATTACTTTTTGGCAAAGGCAACAACATTGAACAAAATTATACCACGATTGAAAAGGAGGCCCTCGCAATGGTGTATGCTCTCCATAAATTTTGTCATTACTTGTTGGACAACAAATTTATCTTCTATGTGGATCATATGGCATTATTATACTTGGTCCAAAAACCAAAAGTTTTAGGTTTAATAACACGGTGGCTACTTTTCTTCTTAAAATATGATTTTTTGGTAATCTATAAACCAAGGAAATTTCACTCTGTGGTAGATGCCTTATCCCAAATGCCTAATCTCACATAAGAAAGTGGAGTACCACATCAAACAACGGATGCTTTTTTTTCTTATTATAACCGATGTGGTTATAGGAGATTTTCAAGTACTTCACTACTAGAATTTTTTTGGTTCAATATGACCACGAGCAAAAGAAAAAGCTAGCTTTGAGAGCTTTGTGCTTTTATTTGATGCAAGGAAAATTATATTGTCTAGGTCAAGACCAAGTTTTGAAGCATTGCCTACAAGACTCGAAAATCCCCACAATGCTACAAGAAATGCATGAAGGAGTCGATGGTGGACATTTCTCATTTGAAATCATAGTTTGCAAGATTTTGGATACAAAGTATTGGTGGCCAACAATGCACAAAGATGTTTTCCAATATTGTTAAGCTTGTGACAACTATCAACAAACAGGGAATCTAATACAAAACATCATAATGAAACTAGTAACATCTTTATTAACAAAACCCTTCATGAAATGCGGATTGGTTTCATAGGCCTAATCAAACCCATAAGCAACATTAGAAGGAATGTTGTCCATTTTGACCATATTTTTGTGACTACTATACAATTAATGTCCAAACCAATTGATTTAACAACTAGTAGTGTGTTTAGTCCTATGTGTCCATGTAGTTGCAACTTGTTGTAGTCACATATGCAACTACATGAAGGGTTGAACCAAATTCTAATTGTAAATGTGATTACAACTTATGACTAACATGATTTTCATTGAAAATGTAGATGAAAAATGAACAATGTCATCCAATTTTGATTATATTCATCGATGGATGATAAGGTAGTTGTTTTTGCAACTACAAATGAAAGGTTTCTCAATTGCAATAATATATTCTATCACATGAACAAAGAAACATAGACCACATATGGCAAACTTTGTTATTTCAATTAGACTATTATCCTTTCAATGTACTTGTCTATGGGTCTTCCATATTATAATATTTAATAGCTAATAGTTTGCTTAAAAAGGCTATTATAACCTAGTTGGTAAATTAAGCTAGCTAAGCTTAATAAGTTACATTAAACTAAATAAGCCTATGTACATTGGTAGCCTAGCCTAGCTTACATATTTAATTAATTGGCATAATTTATCTATAGCTAATAATAGGCTAGTCTATTAGGTGTAACTAATAAGCATGGCTATGAATATTAAACCTACTTAGGCTAGGTAAGGTAGGTAGGTAGTTGGTAGGCTAGGTCATTAATTAATTGGTAAACTAGGTAGTAGGTAGTAAGTAGAATAGGTAGTAGGTAGGTTTATTAATTTATTGCACGTGAATATGTGATCATGTTTTCATAATAATTAATTAATTAATTAGGCTAGGTACTTAATCAATAAATTAGTTAGGCTAGGTAGTATGTAATAAGTAGGATAGGTACTAGTAGGTAGTAGGTAGGTAGGTAAGCTAAGCAAAAGGTATTTTATTTTGTGGATATGTCATAATGTTTTTATATTAATTGATAAGATGATTAGTTATGTTAAAAAAATTATTTATTAAATGTAGGATAGGTAATTAATTTATTAAGTAGGCTAGGTAGTAAATAGTAAATATGTAACCTAGGTAGTATGTAATAAATAGGATAACTACTAGTAGGTAGTTAGTAGGTAGGTTATAAGTTAAGCAAGAGGTATTTTATTTTGTGGATATGTCATAGTGTTTTTGTATTAATTGATTATTAATTAGCTATGTTAAACAATTAATTTATTAAATGTAGGCTAGGATATTAATTTATTAAGTAGCTTAGTAATAGATGGTAAGTATGGAACCTAGGTAGTATGTGATAAGTAAGATAGGTAGTAGGTAATAAGTAGTTAAGTCAAGTAGTAAGTATTTTATTGTGTGGATATATGAAAATGTTTTTGTATGGGACAAAGGATGTGATAGTGTTATAGTGTTTCCTTTTCATTATAATTGTCCAATATCTTTTGTCTACAACTTCAAACTTGTAAAGTATATAACTAGGTGAAGGAATGGATTAGATTCATGGTGTGCACTATAAACATAGTGCATGTGCCATGTGGGATGAGCCAATCAAAAATCTTGTCCCCAAAAAAATAAATAGAATCCTATCTACCTACTTAGCCTATGCTAGCTAACTTATTCTACTATAACCTAGCCTAAAAATAATTACCTATTATGTTTTAGCCTAGGATATATTATAATTAATTAATTAAAATAATTAATTACTATAATTATATTATTAAAACTTTTAATTTCAAATTTTAATTACTTTAATTATAATATATCTTTTTTGAACAAATGGAAAATTACCATGTGTTTTATGGCCATTGGTTCTTTGAATTACCATGTGGTTAAATCCTAACCACCTATTAATGAAACATTTGGTAGCATGCGACTATCCCAAATGTAGTCACAAATGCAATCGCAAATTGGGGTTCCACGTCATAGTAAGGATTATCCATGGCAATGGATGAGAAATTTTGGCCTAGTCGTAAGGTTTGCGACTACACTTTCAATTTCATGGCCATGCCGTGTCTTTTGCAACTGATTGTCTTATGGCACTTGTCCAAGGCAATTAGGTTATTTTCAGTTGCATGTGTCCATTACAACTATAATGAATCACAAATTCAATTGTTGATTTTCAAATTTCTTCTAATGTGGGTATATTGGAAATTAATACATTATGGTAACTACTAACTATGCCACCAAGTGGGTGGAAATAAAGGCATTACGCACAAATATAGCAATTGTGATGGCAAAATTCATTTCCGAATTCATTTTTACACGATTTGGTTGTCCATTTACTTTGGTAAGTGATAAGGGAATCCGCTTTATTAATAAGGCCATTAAGATTCTTACAAACCATTTTCTATTATAACATATGACCTCGACCACTTATTATGCACAAGGTAATGGATAGGTATAATCCACCAACAAAATGATTGGTTCATTGCTTGTTACGTTGATGAATGATAATTGCATCAATTGGGATGAGCATTTCCACATGGTTCTATATGTTTACCGCACAACATTCAAGGTAACCATTGGACACATTCTGTCTCAATTGGTTTATGGCCTTTACCTTTTGATACAAATGGAATATCTATTACCCATGAACAACTCACATCCTGACCTAGATTTCTCTCCTACTTGTATCGTAACCAGTTACATGGCAGAATTGGAGCATTTGGATGAGACTTGCCAGGAGGCAACAAAAAGGACCGGTATAAGGCAATGGAACACAACATTATGGGCACAACAAAACCACAAAATAAAAACTTTTTTTTATGGGGGACACAATTCTTTGGTTCCCAAAAAACAAAAAGGAACACACCAAAAAAAATTTAAACAATGGTTTGGCTCATATAAAATAAATATTGTTCCCCAACAATATTGTACTTCTCATCAATATCAACAAGTTTGAACCAAATCCCATTTTGGTGAACATTAACAAGCTCAAACCTTACCGATACTTGGGACAAGCTCCTAGACGACTGGAAGCTACCATCGAAGGGGGAGGATAGCACAAGGAGGATCTAAGAAAAGATGTTTAGGATGAAGTGGACTCAAAAAACAAGGATGACTTAATTTGCAAGGAGGACTCAAAAGAAAATGTTTTGGGTGCTTCTACCAAAAAATCATTCAACCAAAAATCACAGTCAATAAAAAAATTCAATTATTGACATCAAATAACCAATATATGAATCTACTGAACTAAAAAGGAGTTTCGATTTAGCAAATTTTGGTAAAGACGAATTGAAAAATTGGACTCCACCGAAAGAGACAGAAATTTTGGTTCAACAATAAATTCCAACTTGGAATTAACCAAGACCAATTCCGGTTTGGAATACTCAATGAAAGATTCCACCCCAAAATCAATAGGGGTATATTTTTAATTTTTCAAGGTGGAATCCTCAAAGGTTGATTCCAATTTGGAATCTACACATCAAGATTATATCCCATAATCAGTAGGGGAAAATTTTGGAATCGAGGTAATCATGATCGGTTGTGTCTTCACCCAAATCAACAAACTGACACTGAAAGGACAAAAATCCATTTGTATTTTCAAAACGGTTTGTACAATCAACATTAGGTTTAGGCACCTAAACTTTGGTATAAAAGAGGGAACTATTCATTCAATTTCTCCTCTTTATTTTCAATATCATTATGCTACATGAATTTTTACCGATTCCTTGTTAGTGAAGATGAAGGGAAACATTAACAAAAAGATGGCAAAAAAAATGAAAAGGAGAGAGAAATTAGATGTCGCAACCCTAGCCTTTGGCTTGCGACCAAGGCAAGGGTTGGCAAAAGTGCGGGACAAGAGGGAGGCTTGAGAGACACATCTTATATTCCTGGGAGTGCAGGAAAGTGTGAGAGAATGAACCCTCACACTCTCAAGGCAATTCCCACTTGGGGAGTTGGAGTCCCAATGGACTCCCAAATTTTTAGGGAGCAATTGTAAGGGTCAAAATCCATTGGATTGAAAAAAAATTTATATCATTGGAAAGTTATTGAGACGTAGATGTCTGAAATGGGCTCGTATCACCCATTTGGACATCTGAAACACAAGTTATGGCCAAAAGAAAGGCCAAGAGTCAAATTGGCAATTTGACTCCCAACCACTAAAAGTTTGGAATCGACCCGATCTCCTTTCGTGCAGGTGGCGTGCGACATACCATTGGAAAGCTCTTGATGAGGGCTACAACTTTTCTCTAGACCTCATATCAATCAAAAGTCTTCACACAAAGTTATGGATCCCCAAAGTCGCAGGAGTCCCAACTTTAGGAATTTTGGGACTCCCATTTGGGAGTCCCGGGATAAAATGCCATTTGGATGTGGGCCTCGTGGAGAGGCATAGAGTATACTATAAGGGGGAAGGTGGTGGCTTCCCCCAAGTTTGAACCATGATGAGTCTTGTGAGTTCGAGTTTGCATGTGGCTCGTCTTAGCACCAAAAGTGCTCCAACTATGCACTAACCAATTCGTTGTTTGGTTTTGTGCAGGTTCATGTGAGTGATTAAATGCTTGTCATTCATCCTAGTCCCATCCCAAAGCTCCAACACGCCCCTTACCCCCAAAGTGTTACGAATTAAGGAACGTGCCCCAACTCCTTACTCTTCCGCTAGTTTCACTTCAGACTCACATTTGAGTCTATCAAGGAGCTTGGGGGTGCGTCATTAGAATTTGAACTGGGCAACAACCAAGCTGCACCAAAATTTGATCGTGAGAATAGAAAGAGGGAGAAAATGGTTGTAACTATTTTCGATAAAAGAAAGAGTATCTTTTTGAAAATGGAAAAAATTCAAAGGTGGATAGATGGTAGAGATTTAGAGTGGGTTCGGCACGTTGGCGTTTTTTATTTGCTAGACATGCAGTTGAATCTGATTTGATCATTAGTAAAGGAATTTTTCTAGGCCATTACCCAATTTGATTTAAAAATTATAGAATCAATTGTGCAAGGAGTTTCGATTTTTATAACCAAGAAAACAATGGCGAAAATGTTCTATTATCATAAATAGGCTTTAGCAATTTATCAATCAAGCCTACTAGGGAAAAGGAGAAAGAAAAATATGTAACTATTTATCGAAAAATTATGCCACTTGAAACACTTATCAACTGGGAAGGTTAGAAGGTTTCCTTTCTAAAGGGAATGTATGCAACCAAATTACCGACATTAATCTAGGTAATTTAGTTGAAGGGCACCCAATTCACCTACATGGCAAAAAAATTGATGAACTTTGTGGTGTTGGCCGAGTAGGGAGTGAAAGTGAATTGATCTACTATAATCTTCAACAACCTCTACATCAAGCTGCAAGATCTTTTTGCACCAACAAAACATGGCACAAGTAAGGACAACACCAAATTTGAAGCTACCCAAATGGTGGACATCCTATTCTGATAGTAGTTTTTGATAGACCCAACACTCATTCTACCAAAATAAAACAAAGAGGAAGGAACTGCCAAACCTCAATCAAAAGTTCAAGCTGCAGGAACTAGTAGAGTTTCAAGAGCACATTTTTAGTGCACCCCCATTGATGTTGGTGAGGAGATGGAGGACGTTGAAGAAATCAGTGGGACGAATATCGAATCGAAAACCTCAAAGCAATCGAAAATATCATCGACATTATTATTGGCCTTGCGATTTTAAAATTTGGGATGGCTTCATCCTTAAAATCCTATATAGTCCCTAGGGAAATGCACTTTAGTAGAGTGATCGTCAAAAGCGTTAAGTCCTCAAAAGAAGGGAAGAATGCGAAGTTTAAATCCAGATCTGACTCAACAAGTTTCCAATGCAAGACCTCAACCAAAACCGCATGCAAGGTCTGCATGTACAATAGAAACCCTTGCAAATCTTTCTAACCAACTACATCAACGACTAAAGGGAGAATTGATTTTGGTAGGTGACCTACTGGAAATGGATACTCCATTAGATTATTTTCCAGTGGAAACTTTGTATAAAGTTCAAGTGAGGAGCTAAGGAACATTACCCTCTTGATACCTCATTTTTGGTACGGGGTGGATGTTTTCCTCCACCAACCGAAACTAAAAAGGTTTTAGTTCCTTCAATTTTGTCTTCACTAAAAGATTTGGAAAACCACCTACTTTGGTTGATAGAGTTTTCCTAGATAGTGGGTATCTTGACATCATTTCGGTTGGCCACAACTGAAAAGGAGGCTATAGAGGAAATGTTGCAAAAGAACTTGCAAGAGGTAACAAGTTTGAAAGGACAATTGTTACAATTGCAAAATTCCAACCGGCAAGACGCCCTTACCATACAACATTTGTAGACGGAGTTGCAAAACCTAGAAGGCATAAGAAAGAGAGTCCTCAAGTTGGAAATTGAAAACTCCAATTACTATAATGAATTATTGAATCTCCACAAACGCCTTATCAAAATCAGTAAAACATTGGGCACCATTGATTTGGAACGAGCCAAGCTCAAGGAGGCTTTGGAGTAGGAGTAGGCCAACTTGAAGGTGATGGAGTAGTCGATAACCCTTGTTGAAAAATTACTTGTTTCAACAAAAGGGAAGGTAGAGTGGTTGGAGGAGCAAAATGAAACTTTTACCAAAACCACACAAAAGCAAGTGGAATTGCAACGGTTAATAAAAAAAATCTAGTTGTTGTAGCAAGATTTGGAGGAGGTCTAAAAGAATCCTATTGTGGTTTAGGAGGAGCTAGATATGCTAGCAAAGGAAATGATGATGCTTAAGTCGAAGGTGAAGCTCATAGACCTCTACCATTACCGAATGGAGGAGTTTGACAATTTGAAGATGGAGCATGCTTTTATGAAAGCTGAACTTTTTCATCTATCAAAATAGGAATAAGAGTAGCCAAGCCGAGTAGTTGGAGTTGTACAAGGAACAAATCAGTGAGATCATCTGAAAGGCATTTGAATCCTATCGAAAAGATGAAGAGTTGTACTAATTGCGTATTGAGACTTATCGATGCATGATGCTACATCTAGTGATGCTACCTTTCGAGCTCAACAAAGCGCAAACCCACTTTGAGTTTGCATTCAAATCTAGTTCATAGAGGAGTGAAGAACAAAATGAAAGCGGTAAGATGGAGGTAGATTTGATGGTTGCATTAGAACCATGACCTACCGAATTGGAAGTAATTTCCACTATTGGGATACTTTATGATACTACAGATAGTTCCAATGAAACCGAAGGTGTTGCCCCTATTATAGTTGTTACACCTCCTAAGGTTGTAGCACATTCTAATGAAACAACCGATCCAATGTTCTCCAACACAACAGCCAAGGAGGAGCAAAAAAAATCCAGTGGTAGAAATCGGTATGGAAGGAAGGATTTCAATTTTAGCACAATCATAACAAACTATGGCCCCTATTGCCACTACACTGAGTTTTGACCAGTGTTGGGTGGGTATCACAATTTCATGATACCCACTGAATATGATTTTTCACAAAGTAATTTACAAAAAGGTCTAGTTCTCCCCCAATTTTTTTAATAAAATTTATATGTTGTACAAGGGTATCAACATTTTTTTAAAAAATTAAACCGATTTTCACAATGCCGATTCTAAAAAATTTGAAAACAATCGATTATCCTTTGTCGATTTTCACAAACTAGGTATTACTTTTTTTAAATTTAAACTTTTAAAATTTTAAATTAAATTAAGATTATTTTATTTTATTTTTAACAATAGCTTTAGCTTTTTGAAAAAATTCAAAATCAAAGGATTTCTGGTTCAAGGTTTTTGAAATATTCCTAAAATAAATCATCATTTAAAATAAACTTTCCAAACATCATTACCATTTGACTTGGCCTACCATTAATAAATACTTACCACCAAATACTAACCCTCATTTGGATCTCCCATCTCCCAAGGCAAATTAAACTTGATAAGAAAATTTTGATGTGGGTCTAATGATGAAAGTGTCCTTTCTTTAACCCTAGTTAATTAGGCTAACTTAACACCATACCTCCAAAGTTCAAATCCATGGTCCATGACTGATTAGCAAGATCTAGTAATTAAAACATTGTTCCATTCTACATAGAAACATAATTAAGTTTGATGCTCATAACTTCTTTCTCATTGTTTGTATTAAATTTTTTTTACGGCTAAACCTTGAGACCTTGACCTTGGTAAGGGGTCAGACCTTACCTAGTTTTAAAAATGAAAAAAATGAAAAAATATAAATTAGTTCTCACATCTAATTGTCACATAAGTGAGAACTAATAGTTTGATTTTCAGTCAGGGTATCATTCATCGTGGTACCATGAGGGGATCAGACTTGGATGCCCAAGTGATGTTCGGGGGTATTTGTGATACCCACCCAACACTGGTTTTGACGTCGCAACGATAGATTTAAAAGTAGATGTTAAGGTAGAAGAAACAAAGGTCGCAAATATGGAAGAATAATGTAGAAAGTGTAATGACAAGGACATAATCCCAATTAGAAAAGGAGATGATGTTGAAGGTAGATTATTACTGAAACTTTTTTTTTTTTACCAAAATTGGTTTTTTACCAGATGTTTATTGAAATGAAAATTGAAATTACTTTATCGAAAAGCTTTTTACCAAAACTGATTTTACTTTTGGTTTATATTGTTTAATTTTAGGACCGATTTTTTGGGGGATTATGTTAATTGTCTATTCCACCATTTTTGATTTTTTTCTTTTGAAGTATTTAAGCCTTTGTCCCTATGTGGACTATATAAGAGAATATTTTATGAAGAAAAATCATTTTTTCTTGCCATACCTTTTGTATGTAGAATTGTATGTGTGGTTGTTTTCCATCATGTTTTAAGTTTAAAGTTGTATGTTTCTTCACAAGTTTGAAGTGTTTGCACGATAGAAACATGTAGTCTATTTGAATTATCGGTTTTATAAACTTTTGGTAACTATTTGGACCACTTAATGTTGCAAAATTGAAATGTTAATTTTCTACTCCTACTTCATTTAAGTACCTAAAACCCGGTAGTTCACCAAGTGGCCTTAACATAAGACTTGGGTCAAAAACATTTATTTTTCCAATATGTAACCTCACAACACTTTTTACTTGTGTTTCTTAACCCATCAAAATATTGCAATGTTAAAAGTCCTAAATCTTGCAACTAGTCTTATTAAGTTAATATATATCATATCACTTACCCATAATGTCCTCTTGGAAGTTGGAACTTGTTGTTTAGTGGCTAGAGGATAAAGGAACTCATATTTCAAAAAATCGTGTATGTTGGGGAGCCTGCACAATTTTTCTTGGGGTCTTGTTTGAATTTTGTATGTGTTGGGCCAATCATAATGATTCATTGCTAGAAGGATAAAAACAAACAACTTAGCCATGAAAGGCTATGTCATGAAAGAATGTTTGAGATGGAATCAAGTTAATGAATTTAGAATGAACCTTAACTTTCCAATATTTAATTAATTAATTGAAAGAAATGAAAATATATTACAAAATGCACCAATTTGACACCGAGCCAACAATCGAATGACTCCAAATAAAATGTGGAATGTGCGCAATTGTAGAAAGATGCGTTAAGTTAATCCAACAAATTTGGTTTTGAATCTTTGTCTTGACATTGTTGATGAAATATGCAAGTACTTCCTATCGTAAAAAAAGGGCAAAATTTCAAGCATAAATCTATTAAATTTTGATTTGGATTTTACTCTTCACATTATCGATGGTATAATCATGTAATTACCATAGTTACAAAATTCTACAAAATGTCCTAGGCTAATGCAACAAAGTTTGTTTTGGATCTTAGTCTTGATGTTATCGATGGTATAATCATGTATTTACCATAGTTCCAAATTTGAAAAAGATGTCCTAGACTAATGAAAGAAAATTGGTTTTGGATTTTAATCTTGACATTGTTGATGAACTATTGAAAACATCCTTATGGTGAAATTATTGTGCACAATGTTAGCCATAGATCATCACCAAATTTGGTTTGAATTTTAGTCTTCACATTATTAACAATATCATTGCAAAAGTGTAAAAAGATGTCTTAAGTTAATGTAAGAAATTTGGTTTTGGATCTTCATCTTGACATTTTTGATGAAATATTCAAGTATTCACTAAGGTGAAATAAATATGCATAATGTCAAACATAAATCTATTAAAAATTGACTTGCATCTTAATCTTCACATCATGGGTGGTCAAGATGGAAATTCATAGAAAGATGTCCTAAGCTAATGCAAGAAATTTGGTTTTGGATCTTCAACTTGACATTGTTGATGAAATATTCAAGTACTCCCTATGGTGAAATAAATGTGCATAATGTCAAGCATGAATTTATTAAAAATTGGCATGGATCATAGTCTTCACATTATGGATGGTCTAGATGGAAAATTATAGAAAAATGTCCTAAACTAATGTAAGAAATTTAGTTTTAGATCTTTGTCTTGATTAGTGTTGTGTGGCTACTCAGATCATTAGGTAGGAACCAATTGTTCCTAATTAGCATACCTAAACTCTACCCAAAATTGGCCCCTAATTGGCCCGACTTGGAACTGCCCTTGGTTTAGAAATGTTTTGTAATCAAATTTGGACCTAGACATGGGGTCTGGTTCCAACATGGGTTGAGAATTGGAACTTTTGAAAAATCTAGTTCTAGTTTAAAGTTTTAGGGTTATAGAATATGGTGTGGGTTGTTTGTGGGGGAATTTGAAGGTGGAAATAGGGAGTTTGGGTGACAAAATTTAGGGCAAATATGGGAAATTCTACAAGTGAATTATAGGGCCACAAGAGGCCATATTTCAAGATGATAATTACAACTGCTAAAAATCTTAAGCATGAAACCACATGGTAGTGGATGATATTGGTTGTGATCCTCTAAAACCTAGAAACTTAGTAGAATGTTTTAGAAATTAAAAATAGGTTACTTTTTATGGCTTTTGATGTTGTCAAACCTTTGTAATAGTTTTTTTTCCCCTTTACAATAAAAGTTTGATTTTTTCAAATTGAAACTTTTGGTGTTTTTAAACTTTAAAACCGAAATCAATTAAGATTCGAAATTGGAGGTTCTAACATTGATAGAACTAGTAACTAGCCTAATTTGAAAATAGGAAAAAAATCAAATTAGGATTTGCCCCCTAAATTAAAGTCCATGGATCTAAAAGTGCATCCAATTTTTGGAAAAAAAAAAGGATTAAAATCATTCCAAGCCAAGTGCCTTGAAGAATGTAGGAACCTAAACCTAATATACTTTTGCCTAGAACCTAGAAACTGCCCAACATTAGTCTTGACATTGTTGATGAAATATTCACGAACTCCATATGATAATATAAATGGGTGGAATGTCTCAATATCGATAGAAATTACACTCCCTATAAGTCCATACAAGATTTTTTTAAATGATTCAAATGGACATGGTTTTTATTTTTTAAACGTTATTGTTTTAATTTTTGAATAATACATGTTCAATCACTTACAAACCTTCCCAAATCTATGTGATAACTTGTTATTAATGTAGGAACTCATATGGACTCATGAAAATATGGTCAAATATTAACTATTCAAAAGTCCTTAATTACCAAACGATTAAGGTTTTCAAATAAATTTATCATCTTGTATTACATCATATATTGAGTCCCAACAACAAATTTGGAATGTGAATCCATATAATTTTTTCCATTTTGTGATGGTCCAATTAGACGACCAATCCATATTTTTTGACTTCAAAAGTCCATTACTACTAACAAATGAGTTGTTTATTAATAAATAACCACACAATTCTTTTTGTAATGAAAATGTTAGTTTAGATCCAAGTCCCAATTAGTAAATCTAAAGATATATCAATCACCATATGCATTTGAATAAAAGGTACCTAGGAAAAAAAAACACCATTTCATCACAATAGTGAAACACTTGATTGTGTAATTACCCAAATGTGCATAATGTTAACCCTAATTTATTAAAATTTTGTTTGGATCCTGGTCTTCACATTATGGATGGTATAATTACAAGATTGTAAAAACACTTCCTAAGCTAATGCAAGCAATTTGGTTTTGGATATTTGTGAATGAAACATTCAAATATTCCCTATGGTGTGCACAATGTTAAGCATAAATACAAAAAAATTGGTTTTGGGGTTATTAATGTTTTCATTATCGATGGTATGGTTGGAAAATTATAAAAAAATGTTTTAAGCCTATGTAAAAATTTTGGTTTTGGATTTTTATTTTGACATTGTCAATGAAATATTTAAACATTCCTTATAACACTAGTACAAAAGTGGGGTGTAGTTCATTAACTTAAATCACTATGGGACTTTAAAAGTGAAATAAGTTCATTGCATTTTACTAATTTCACCCTAGTGAAAATTATTTCACTATAATATCATTATGTAAACATCATGTTTCATTACTAATAAACATAATTCATTATTTTGATTTATTGTAATGAATAGGTTTATTTCTATGTTTTTTGAAAAAAACTATATATGTTATTTTATGATATACCCTATATTATTTTAAGCTACTTTAGTTATTTTAATTTATACCTTATGTTATTATAAATTATTTTATCCTAAGTATAATAACTTAAAGTAATTTGAAATAAAATATAATGACCTAAGGTAAATTAACTTAAAATAGAAAAAAATAGCCTATGAAAATAATTTTAAATAACTTACAACATAATGACTACCAATAACCTATGATATTATAACATAGAATATCCAACAATAATTTATAATAGAATAATCACCAATAGTTGTAATATAACATATAATAACATATAATAACATATAATACAAAAACCACCAATAACCATTAATAAATAGCCATTAATACCCACCAATAGAATAGCCATCAATAACCACAAATAAAATAATCACCAATGGTTTACAATGCAATAACCACTAATATCCACTAATAAAATATCCACCAATAACCACTAATATAATAACCATTAATAACCACCAATAACCACTAATATAATAGCCATTAATAACCACCAATAAAATATCCACCAATAACCACTAATATAATAATCATTAATAACCACCAATATCCACCAATAGCTAATAATATAATAACCATCAATAACCACTAATAGAATAACCACTAATAACTATTAATATAATAGTCATTAATAGAATAAGCACCAATAGCCATTAATAGAATAACCATCAATAACCACTAATAGACTAGCTACTAATAGCCATTAAAAGAATAGCCACCAATAACCATTAATAAAATAACCATTAATAACCATCAATAGTCATTAATATAATAACCATTAATAAGCACCAATAGCCATTAATAGAATAAGCA
>Ga0116229_10008391_pt1 | contig 16067 bp, 9 predicted proteins | sample S1TSphgellanicum_3_FD_87313 | JGI IMG/M metagenome (GOLD analysis project Ga0116229, IMG submission 87313) | Host-associated microbial communities from peat moss isolated from Minnesota, USA - S1T2_Fc - Sphagnum magellanicum MG | ecosystem: Host-associated > Plants > Peat moss > Unclassified...
AAAGCCCCCAAAATCTTCGCCCACGCCCTCAAGGAGCTGGTGGGGACGTAAAGCGTCTAACCGCCGGCAAGCGCGCCCGTCGACAAGCTCACCCTTCGACAAGCTCAGGATGACAATGCGAATGGCGCCAGCCGTCACCCTGAGCCTGTCGAAGGGCGACAAGCACAGGGTGGTAGTGGTGGACCGTCACCCTGAGCCGGTCGAAGGGCCTAAGCGGGGGCAGAAACGCGGACCGCTTCGATCACCGTGTTCGCGACGCGCTCCAACTCCTCGTCCGTGATCTCCGGGAACATCGGCAGCGAGAGGATTTCCGGGGCGAGGCGCTCCGTGACGGGCAGGTGGCCCCGCAGGCCGTGCAGCTCCGCGTAAGCGCCCTGCTGGTGGATCGGAATCGGATAGTGGATGCCGCTTTGGATGTCGGCGGCCGCGAGCGACTGCATGACGTGCGCGCGGTCGGGCACGCGCACCACGTAGAGGTGCCAGACGCTGTCTTCGCCGCTCGCGAGCGCGGGCGTGACGACCTCGGAGCCGGAGAACAGCCGCTCGTAGGTCTTGGCGGCGGCGCGGCGCCGCTCGTTCCAAGCATCCAGCCGCTCGAGCTTCACGCCGAGAATCGCGGCCTGGACCGTATCGAGCCGGCTGTTGGTGCCCTTGGTCTCGTGATGGTACTTGCGGGTCTGACCGAAATCGCGCAACTGCAGCAGCCGCTCGTAGAGGGCCGCGTCGTCGGTCGTGATCGCGCCGCCGTCGCCGTAGGCGCCGAGGTTCTTGCCGGGATAGAAACTGAACGCGGCGGCTTTGCCGAACGTGCCGACCCGCTTGCCCAGCGCGCGCGCGCCGTGCGCTTGGCAGGCGTCCTCGAGCACGAAGAGTCCGTGCTTCTGCGCGATCGCCAGGATCTCGCCGATGGCGGCGGGCCGGCCGTAGAGGTGTACGGGCAGGATGCCGACCGTGCGCGGCGTGATCGCGGCTTCGATGAGCGCGGGATCGATGTTCGAGGTGCGCTCGTCGACGTCGACCAGCACGGGCTTCCCGCCGGCCGACGAGACGGCGATCGCCGTCGCGATGTAGGTGTTCGCGGGCAGGATCACTTCGTCGCCCGGCTCGAGTCCGAGCCCCAGGAGCGCGAGTTCGAGCGCGGCCGTGCCCGAGCCCACGCCGACGCAGTACTTGGCGCCGCAATAGGCGGCGAAGTCCGCTTCGAACTTCCGCAACTGCGGACCCATGATGAACGCGCCGGTTTCGAGCACGTCGTCGATCGCCGCGCGGATTTCGTCTCGAATATCCCGATACTGGCGACCGAGATCGACGAACTTGATGGTCAACGATTTCTCCATTCGTAAGGCTTGGCATAGATGCCGGCAAAGCACGTGAGTTCGTCGACGTTCTTCTTGAACGTGGCTGGATTGCCGGCGACGACGGTGTTGGGCAACACGTCGCGCGTGACGACGCTGCCCGCGCCGATCAGCGCGCCGTCGCCGATTTTCACGCCGGGCAGAATCGTCGAGTTGGCGCCGATGCTAACGAAGTTGCCGACCTTCGCGCCGAGCACGCACTGTTCGTACGACGGACACATCGGGTGCGGATCGTCGGTGAACACGACGTTGGGACCCACGAAGACGTCGTCGCCCAAGGTGACGTTTTCCAAGAAACAGCCGGTGTGGATGCGCACGCGGTTACCGATGCGGTTGCCCGGCTCCAGGACCGCGTTCGTACCGATGCTGACGTCGTCGCCGAGCACGTTGTTCTCGCGGACCATCGAGCCGTGCCCGGTATTGAAACGCGCACCCGCCACGACGCCCGCGTAAATCACCGTGTGCGAGCGAATCGTCGATCCGGCGCCGATGGCCGGCGGCGGAACGTCGTCGCGTCCGCGCGGTTTGACGCCGATCAAGCATCCTTCCCCGAAGGTCACGTCTTCGTATAGCGACGCAGGCAGGGACTGCGGCAGCGGCTTGGGTTCGATCATGCTCTCATGTTCCTTACGGACTGGGTTAGCCACGCCCGCGCCAAAGCCGGCGCGACGCGTACGACTTCGCGCACGCAGCAACACGCCATCGCGATGGTGATAACGGGATGGTAGAGCCAGAGCGGCTCGCGGGCTTTGAGCGCCATGATCAAGCCGGTCGCCACCGGCAGCACGACCGAGAACGCGTAGAACGGCCACAGGATGCGCCGCACCCGCCGCGCCGGGTTGAGCAGCGGTCCGCGCGTCATGTAGGGCGAGTCGGGGAAGAGCTTCTGGCGGATGCGCGAGCCGTACTTGGCGAGCAATTCGGCCAGACTGCGCACCTGCGCGTGCCCGAGACTCACGTCGGCAACGTACGCGGTCAAGCCGGTCCGCGCCAAGTCGACGAACGGGGCCACGTCGTCCTCTTCCGTCGCCGGCCGGCGCGCGTGCGGCGCGCGAAACGCAACGCCTTGCGCGAGCGCGATCAGCGGGCAATCGACCCCATCGAAACGGAAGAAGTAGCTCTCACCCTCGCGCCGCTCGAGGGCGGCAGCCTGCGTTCGCGGCAGGTGCGGGTAATCGGCGCCGCTCCAATATACGAAGTGGTTGAACGGATCCGTGAAGCGGTTGAGGTAGCGGCTCGATAGGGAGCCTTGAGTCCGGTCGCTCGCGACGCGGCAAAACGATGCGACCACGCGCGGATCGTCGAACGCGGACGTAACGCGCGTCAACCAATTCCGCTCGATCAGCGTGTTGTCGGCCGCGAACACGACGATCAACCCTTCCTTCACTTGATCGATCAGCATCGCGATCCCGGGTTCGCAACGGACGAGCGGATTGGGCTGCACGCGCGCGCCGTGCCGTTCGCAGCGCGCCACCGTGTCGTCGGTCGAAGCGCCGTCCGCGACGAGGATGTCGATCGCGCGCTGATCGTAATCTTGATCGCGGATGCTCTGCAAACAGCGGTCGATGCGATGCGCCTCGTTCAGCGTCGCCAAAACGAAGGTGACGCGGGTCGGAAGCATGGCGGCAGGTGGACTCACGGAAAGGCTATCGCTCATAAGAATACGCGAAGTCGCTACCGTACACGCTTCTTATAAGCGTTCGATCGATCTCCGGGTTCGCTACCTGTTCCGGGGCAACCAGCATTCCGCTGAGATCGTTCGGTACGAAAATGAATCCTGTAAAGGGCGCGTCGCGGTACAGATTATAGGCCGATAGGTCGACGACCGCAACCGTAAGTCGCGGAAAGCCGAGGTCCTCGGGTTCGAGGCGGTCGGTGGCCGGCAAGGGGCGGATGAAAGCCCGCGCGGCGGCGGGCGACAACCCGAAGAGCGCCTCCACTTGGGCCTGCGCCAGCCGGGCGCGCGGATCGTCCTCGTAGAGCGAGGCCATGAGCGCGGCATGCCCTGGGTCGGCCTGTGACTCGCGCAGGGCCCCGGCGGCGGGCGAGGCGGGCAGGTTCGGAAAGAGCGCGGCCGACGGGCAGGCGTCGAGCAGAACCAGCACGAGGCCCGCCGCAGCGGCGAGCCGCCGGCCCCGCCGCCCGGCGAAGAACTCGACCACGGCGGCACCGGCCAGCGCGGCCACGGCCACCAACGCCAGCGCCGCGCTCGATGCGAGCCAGCCGCTGCCGCCCGCGACGTACGCCGCCTCGGCGGGCGTGGGCAGCGGAACGGAAAAGATGTGCGAGGGTAGCGCGAGATACACGACCGCCAACACGACGGCCGAGGCGGCTCGCAGAGCGCGCGGCGCGGTTCGACCGAGCGTGAGTCCGGCAACGATCAGCGCCGCCACGAGCGCCCAACCTGGGGCCGCCGTGACCCAAAGCGCGTTGCCCGCGAAGCCGGACGCACCGAGCAGTAGGCTGGCCAGTCCGCCGTAGATCCCCGAGGTCACGGACGGCAGGAACAGCAGCCACGGCCAGACCCCGTCCGCACCGAGCAAGCGCAGCGGACCGTCCAGCGGTGCGGCAACCAAGGTCGCCGGCGGCCGGATTAGCGAACCCGGCAGCAGCGCCAGGATCGCGCCGGCGAGCGCCCCGAACGCAAACGCGCGGCCGACGTCGCGACGCTCCGCGGCATCGGGCATCCACAGCCACCAGCCGAAGGTGAGCACGCTCAGCGGGACGAGCAGCGGCCAGTACAGGAGCCCAGCGAAGGCGGCGACGAGCCCCGCGCCGAGCCGGCGGCGGCTCGGACCGGCCGGCGAGAGCACGAAAACGTACAAGGGCACCACGAACGTGGGCGTCGCATTCCACAGGACCGGACCCAGCCGCGCGTAGGCCGCGATCCATGCGACGCCGGCGGCGACCGCGAACGCGCGCCGCGCGCCGAACGCGCTCGCGGCAGCCCCGAGCAGAATCCCGCCTGCGAGCGAGTCCGCGATGATCGCGACCTTCGCGGCGCCCAAGCCGAGCGAAACGACGTTGCCGCCGAACCTGAGGTCGAGCGAGGCGACCGTGAAGATCCCGGCCTGCGGGCGAAGCGCTCCGCCCAGCACGACCGCCAAGACCAGCGCGGCCGCCGCGGCCAGGCCGGCATAGATCCATCCGAAGGCGGCCTCAGCGGCCCGCTCGCGCGCCGCGTTCGGGGCGGTCGCGGGGGCACCCGGGCCGGCGTCCCGCCGGAAGCGTACGCCGGCGAGGCCCCGCGCCGCGAACGCGGCGACCAGGAAAACCAGTGCGATGAGCGAGGCTCCGGAAACCAGCGGATCGCCGAACGGGGCGAGGACCGCGCAGAGGCAGGCGAAGCCGACGGCAGCCCAGAGGAACGTCGCGGTGAAGGGGATGGTCCGCGTTCGCCCGCCGCGTAGCGCGAGGACGACCAACAGAACGAGACAGGCGGCCAGCGCTGCGAGCGACCACGGACTGAGCGGTCCCAGCGCGTTGACCAGACCGATCGCCACGGCCGGCACCAGCACCACGAAGGCCTGGTCGAGCCGCGGCAGCGCCCGCCGCGGCACCCACCGGAACAGGAATTCAGCGCGCTGCAGCACGGCGTCTCACGAAGATTGCGAGCAGAATCAGCAGGGCGACGGCTTCGAGCAGGGCGCCCAGTTCGCCGAACGCCGTCGGAAGGAACACGAACGCGACCGTCCCGTCGAAGCGCGGCACGTACCAGCCGTTGAAGATGTCGTTGACGCTGACGTGATCGTTCCCCCGCACGAAGAACGGCGCCAGCCGCACCAGGTCCAGCAGTCCGTCTCCGGTCGGCGCGACGCCGGGCGGGAGGAGCGCGGCAGCCCAGCCGGTGCCGTACGTCTTCGGAAAAACCAGCAGGCCGCCGCCGGTGCGCAGCCGGCCCGCCACCTCGGAAGCCGAGGGCGAGGTGGCCGCTTGCAGCGCGGAAAACGGCGTCTCGACCGGCCGGCCGAAGCTCAGGAAGGCGGAGGCGATCGTGCTGTCGGTTCCGTTGGTCGCGGAAACCACGTGCGGCGGTCCCGCGGCGACGGGCTCGCGGGCGTAGGCGAAGAGCGTCGGGTACATCTGCGACATGCCGGCCAGCCGGTAATTCAGGGGATGCGCGTCGATTTGCGTCCGCGGCAGCAGCCCGTGATCGCGGTCGAAGAGCCAATCGTAGGTCCAGCGCTTCAACTCGACGTTCGCCACCGTGATGTCGGCCGGCGTGGGACTCGTGACCGAAGCGTTGCCCGAGAGCGCGAATTCCAAGTGCAGCGCGACCAGCTGCGGCCGGCGCACGAGCGGAAGTTCGGAAGCGTAGACCGACGGCAGGTCGAGCGCGTAATGCTGGAAGTCGACGGCTTCGAGCGAGTCGGGCCGGTCGCCCGCGAACCACGGCACGCCCAGCGGCACCGGCACGACCTCGGCCAGGTTGGTCAGCGTGCTGACCCACTCGGGCGGAATGCGCGGTTCGCTCGATTGTAAGAGGCCGCGGTCCTGCGGAAACACCGAGTAGAGGCGCCGGGTGTCCGGGTCGCGGACCAGCAGCGTGACCTTCGTCGTGAAGAGCGGGTTGGCGGCCAGGAGAAACGAGAGCTGGCGCCCCTGCTCGCCGTTGGCGACGGGCACGTCGAAAGCGACGCCGCCCCGCACGTCGGGGAGGAGCTGGCTGATCGTGGCGATGCTCGAGCGCTGGATGCCGATGGTCGACGCGACGAGATCGTTCGTGGTGCCTTGGCGCAGCACGATCGCGTCGGGCGTCGTTTCGATGACGGTGCCGCTGTACGCCGTGCCGTTGGCCAGTTGCAGGGTGACGTGGTCGCCGGGATGCGGATCGTTCGGAAGGGCGAGCTGCGGCGGCGGTTCGACGGTCAGGTTCAGGTGCAGGCGCGAGCCGCTCGAGTCGATCCGCTCGACGTGCACGTTGGTCACGTTGAGTCCGGCGAACGACCGCGGGTGCGAAAAATCGCTAACGAAGACGTCGCGGATGATCGGAGCGCCGACGGTCGATTTCGGAATGGCCAAAGTCGCGCTGCGGATGACGGCGGTCGAGGCCGCCGCGGCCTCGTTCCCCGCTTTGACGATCTCGAGCTGGACGTCGTGCAGGACGTAGGTCGACGCGTCGTCGTGGGCGGTCGAGGCGAATTCGATCAGCGAGCGCACGTCGAGCGCGTGTTCGCGCCGTTCCTCGGCGCGGCGGTCGTCGAGGGCGCGCTGCACCGCCGGCGTGAGGTCCGAGGTAATCAGGTCGCTGGATTGCGGAACCGTCAACTTGAACTCGACGTGGTCCGCGTCGTGGGTCAGCCCGAAGACCAGGCGTAACGAGTACGGCGAGCGCGGCGCGACGTAGCGCAACGATACCTGCGGCTGTTGCGCGAGCGGGATCGCGAGACCGTTCATCAGCCGGAAACGCCGGTGTCCGGGCTGGCCGCTCGGATACGGTTCCGAGAGGGCGAGTTTCGTTCCCAACACCGACCGGCTGATCCCGACGTTGAGCGTCGACCAGCGCTGTTCGAAACGCGTGGCCGCCGATTTGTTGGTGATCTTGATCCCGGTGCTCACCGCGAAGCGGCGCTCGTTCGCCGCCGCGGCTTCGACCGCAGGCCCGACGTGCAACGTGCTCACGCCCAGCGGCAGCAGCACGTGGCGCAACGAAACGCTCGGTGCGTAGTTTAGCACGTCGAGGACGAGCCGCGGCGGGGCCCAGGCGAGCGCGCGGGACTCGCCCAGCGTCACCTCGAGCGGCATCCCGTCGGTCTGCATCGAGACGATGCCGGGCAACTCGACGTCGGCGAAGGCCGGCACGGAAAGCGGGTTGATCACGTCGAGCGTCAGGCCGGCGCTACCGCCGGTCATCCACGGGATCCCCGGCCGGCCGAGCGACACGACCGTCGGACCGCTGGTCGGTTCGTCGACCGTAAACCCGTTGGGATCGACCAGTTCTTGTTCGAACGAGTTCGCGAGTTGCGCGAGCCCGCCGCGTTGAAAATCTTCGGCGAGCAGCGTGCCCTTGACGTCCGAGCGCGGTTCGATGCGCAGCAGCACGTTCGCAACGTCCGCGTGCGTGCGCAGGAACGAAAAGCTAAACGATTGGAGGTCGCGGCTGAAGATGTCGTTCGTGGCGCCTTGGTCGAAGGCGAAGCCCTCGAAGGGTTTGGGCACGTGGAGCGCGATCGACGACGTTTGCGCCAGCCGCGTGCGCAGCGTGCGGGTCGCGGCATCGTCGATCTTGGTTTGATCCTTCGAAACGAATGGGACGCCGTTGACCACGTTGGCGGCCCGCCGGAACGTGCGCGGGTCCTGCTGTTCCGCCAGCAGCACGGCGGCGTGATTGTTCCATAGGTTCGTGCCGACCAGCGACGTCAGCGAATCGGCGCTGCCGTTGAACGCGACGGGAAACGGCGCCACGAACGCGGCTTCGGTGCTGGGCTCGCAGCCGCGCAGACGGAAGACGAAATAGTCGCCCGAGGTGTCGGTCAAGCCCGCCGGTTGCGGGACTTCCGCGAGCCACGCGACGCTGCGAAAATACGCGAGCGCTTCGCCGCGTGTCGTGACGCGGTTGAAGGGCGTATAGAGCGACGAATAGCGATCGGGGACGACCGTCACGTAGCGCACGCCGCCTTGGCACAGTAACGCCTCGATCAACGGCGAGTGGAAGAAGGCCAGGATGCTCGCGGGGTTGGGATTGAGCTCGGCCAAACCCTCGGGCGCGTACGCTTGCGCCACGTGAAAGGCCTCGACGCCGGGATGCGTCACGTCCGGCGTGAACGCGGAGGGCATCGACGGGAAGTACAGGACGCGGCCGGGCGTTTTCTCCGCCGCCAAGAAGCTTCGATAGCGAAGGTCGCCCGCGGTCGGCTCGGTCGCGCTAAAATTCGAGAAGCGCAGCGGATTGAACGCATCGCTCATGGCCGCGACCCAAAACGCCGCCAGCAACACGGCGAGCGCCGGCCCGACGCGGCGCCGCCGGCTCGCGCGCACGCGAACGCCGACGGCGTGAACGAAGGTCGCGACGCCGACCGCCTGCGCGAACTCGACCAGGGCCAGCCACTTCGTCGAATCGCGGAAGCCGGCCATGCCGGGGACGTGCACGAAGATCCAAACGTTCAAGGGGCCGGCGATGCTGTGCGCGCCGCTTGCGAGGATCACGGCTCCGGCCCACAACGGTACGAACGAGCGCACGACGGGCGACCGCCAGCCCAAAGCGAACCCCGCGACCGCGCACGCCGCGATGATGAGAAACGGCCATTCCACGGGATAGGTCGCGAACGGATCGTTCGAAATGATATGGTGGTAATACGGATAGAAGCCCGCGAAGCCGTGGACGAAGTCTTCCATGCCGACGAGGCTCAGGTATGAGTCGAGTCCGGATTCACTTTGTGGTAGTGAAATCGGGCTCAGCGCCGTCGGCACGATCCAATAGAGATTGAGGACGAGCGTTCCGGCCACGAACGTCGCCCAGAACGCGGCGCACGCGCGCCACGCCGGCCGCTTCTTCGTTTGCGCGAGGCCGGTCAACCAGAGCGCGCCGCCCGCGAGTACGGCCATGTACGTGTAGCGCGGCTCGAGCATCGTCGACGCGAATCCCGCGAGCGCGAGCAGCGCGCCCAGTCGCGCGCTCGGGCGTTCGATCGCGCGAATGCAGACCAGCACGACCGGAGGGATGAGCGCGTAGGCGATCAGCGACGGCAGATGCCCGCGTTCGATCAGCCCGATCGTCCAGGTGTTGACGGAAAACAGCAGCGCTGCCGCAGCCGCGGCCCAGCGGTCGCGCAAGAGCCGGTAGACGAACGCATAGGGCACGCAGACGATCAAGGCAACGAGGGGAAACAGGAAGAGAACGCGCTCGATCACGCTCCACCCGGCGCCCGCGTGCGCGAGCATTCCGGCCACCGTGAGGATCGGAAACATCGTCGACCAGAGCTGCGTGTTGAGGCCGAATCCGTAGGTCGGATCCCAGGAACTCGGCCACAGGGCGCCGGCTCGCAAATAATCGATGTCCGACCAGCCGAACGCGCCGAAATCCTCACCCGCGATCAAGCCCGGCATGAACCAGGCGCGGACGATCGTGGCGAAAACCGCGAGCGGAATCAAGAGCGGCCAATGCCGCCGCGCGAAGGCCGGCGCCAGCCGGCTCAAACGCGGTCGCGGCGCCCGGTTCGGGTCTGCCGGCGTTGCGCCGTCGCGGCGCTCGAGGGTGGCGGTCGCCGTCAAACCGCGGGCTTGTCCGCGACGACGATCAGGTTGCTCGCGAGCCCGGTTACGTTGGAAAACATCCGCTCGAAAGGCGCGGCCGGCGCGATACCCAGCATCTTATCGAAACACGCGCCGCGCACGCGGCGGATGCGAAAGCCGATGTCCTCGATCAATTCGACTAACGCGCGCTTCGTGTAGATTCGCAAGTGGCCTTCGACCATCGGATTGCGATTGCCCAGCGCCGCGAACACGCGCCCGTATTTCTTGCGCGTGCTCGTCTCGGTGAAGAAGGGTTGAATACCAGCCAGCAGCAGCAGGCGATTCGACCAGCTGGCGAGGTTGGGCGTCGTCAAGATCAGCGTGCCGCCGGGTGCGAGCACGCGTTTGATCTCGTCGAGCGCGGCGTCGGGATCGAAGAGATGTTCGATGACCTCGCCCATGATCACCAATTGCATCGAGCCGTCGGGTAGCGGCAAGCCGTCGGCGATGCTGGCGGCGAAGACGCGTACGCCCAAGGCGGCCGCTTCGGCTGCCGACGGGGCCGAGATTTCCACGCCGAACAGGTCGCACGCCGGGCAGGACTGCTGCAGCCGGCGGAGCAGCGTACCGCGGCCGCAGCCGATGTCGAGCGCCGAGCGCGGGTTTACGGCAATCGCCTCGTGCAGCACTTTGTTGAGACGGTCGTCGTCGAAATCGTCGGTTTGACGCGTCTGATAAAATGCCGCGATGTCAGTCATGGCCACCGTAGCGCACATTGGCGGGCCCGCGCGAACGAACCTCGTCAACGCGCGATCGACCGTATCGCAGGCAGAATCGATTCGTCGATCGAGCCGGGACGCAGCCGGGAATCCCACGCGTAGTAAAGCATGCTTCCGCTGACGATCCAGCCGGGCTCCGACCCCGCTTCCTCGCGCCAGCCCGATTCATAACCCGGATAGATAACGGTGCTATCCGAGGGCACGTAACAGCAAGCGTCGTTTACGTACCCGGCCAACCACGTCTTGCCGGGGATGCCCAGCGCGCCGCGTTTGAAGGCAAGCGACCAGTGGACGAGCGGCTCGCCCGCCATCGCGATCAGGTAGAGGGGCGTGCCGCCGGTACTCGCCGGCGCGAAGTGCCAAACGCCCAGGGCCAGCGGTGCGGCCGACGGCAGATTACCGTTTTCCGCGTAATCCGCGACCATCACTTTCGCTTGCCTGCCCCACGGATTGTTCTGCCCTTGGATCGATTTGAAATACGCGAGGCTATACGAATCCAGCGGCACCGACGCGCTGCCCGCCGCGGCCGCAACGATCGGTCCGAGAGGGCGCAGCGACGGCAGCGCGGCTTCGACCGCGCGCGCGATGTGGGTGCCGGGAAGCAGCGCCGGATCCGAGCCCGCCATCACGTCCGGATTCGGATTGAGGTCGCCGCTGGCGCCGGTCACGTAGAATGCGGTGGCTCCGGGGTAGTCGCTCTCGAGCGCGCTCTCCGCCGCACCGGGAAAGTCCGAATCGTACTGGTAGAAGAGGGGGCCCGGCTCGAACGGCGCGCCGGCACCCGTACCGGCCACGATCAGCGCGTGCGCGGCGTAGCCGAATAGCACCGCGGCGAGGCCGCCCTGGCCGTTCACGGCCAGGACCGGGATATCGGTGAGCCCCGAACCGCTGGTTCCCGCGTCGACGTCCCGTTCGGGCGCGCCGACGGCTCGCCGGTTGACGGCGAAGTCTTCGTTCGCGGGCAGATGCGTGACCCCGTACGCCAGCGTGACCGGTTGCTGCGCGGCGGCGACGGCTTTCTTTATCGTCGCGACCGTCGCGGTTGCGAGCCAGTCCGTGTAGCGTCCGGAGAGCGCTTGCTGCGGCGTGGAGAGGCCGTACATGATGAACGGGTTCGGCTGCTCGCCGACGACGGGACCGCTGTGCGTGTGCGTCGCCTGCAGCAGAACGTCGCTCGCGGCCAAATGCAGTGAGGCGATGCCGGCGATCACCGCGTCGTGAAAGGAATGCGGGATCGTTAAGACGTCGAGCGAGACGAAGACGAACGTGGCCTTGGTCGAGCGCAGCGCGAGCGCGCGGACGTAGAGCGGATGCCCGACGCTCATCGCGGGCAACGTGCGATAATTGAACCCGCCCAGGTACATCGTGGGAAAGCCGTGATTGGGCGGCGTGATGTCGGCCTTTGCCGTTCCCGCGAGCATCGTCGTCGCCGCGGGCTCGGCGGCCGCGCGGGCGCCGCCCGAATTCGCGCCGAGGAACATCGCCAGCACCCAGGCGGCAGGCCACAGCAGGCGGTTCACGGTGCGTTCCGCGCAGCGCATGTTACGCGAACCGGCGCCGGCCGGCGAATGCGCCCCGGATCGCCGCCAGCAGGCCGCAGAACGCGGCCAACTCGAGGACCAGCTGGGCCACGGAGGTGGCGTGGATCAGGAAGATGCGCCGGCGCGAGGCGCGCGCGGGCAAGAGCCAGCCGTTGAGCGCGGCGTCCAGCCGCACGTGCGGCAACAGCGACGCCCCGGCTAGCCCGATCCAGCCGGGGTCGTATTCGGTCAGGAAGCGTAGGACGGGCTCCGAGCCGCCGGGGACTTCGACTGAAATCAGCCATGGCGCGACGACCGTGGCCGCGGCCGCGCGGAAAGCCGGCGGCGGCGCTTCCGGCGGAACGCGGCCGGCGTCGCCGCTCATGACGACCGCGCAGGCGCCCTCGCAACGCAGCGTCGTGGTCGCCCCGGTTCGGCCGACCGTCCGGTCCGGCACCGCGATCCACGCGTAGTCGCCGGTATCGCGGGCCAGCACGCGGCCGCCGGCGTCCAGAAGCCGGCCCCGGACGGCCGCGAGGACCGAGGCGCCGCCCGGTACGGTGAGTCGTGCGCCGCTGCGCGTGTAGGCGCCGCCGAACGCCTGCCCAAGCTCCGGCTCGCGCGCGAACGCCAGGCGCGCGTCGATCCAGCCCGTATCGGCGTCCACGCCGAGGCGCGGCGCGGCGACGGTGACCAGCGGGGCGCCGGCCGCGCGATCGCCGACGAACTCGTTTCCGGCGCCGGTCATGGCGCAGAGCGAGCAGAGCCGCGGCGCGGCTTGAACGGCCACCAGCGGCGCCCCCGGCAAGGACTCGCTCCGGCAGGCGGCGGAACCGCCGCGGCCCGGCGCGCCATAGACGGCGTTGGCCGTTCGCGATTCCGCGAATCCGCCACGGCAGACGACGGACGTTACGCCGAGCCGCATCGCGGCCGACGCGTCGCCGGTCCAATCCAGTTGCTCGAGCGCGGTCCCTTCGGGGAAGCCGGCGAGGTACGTGTTGAGGGGCGTCGCCGCCAAGCCCGGTGGCGCGAGAGCCGGGTCGAGTCCCGACCCGCGGTCCAGATAGTGCTGAGGTTGCAGCGGGGGCAGGAGGGCATAGCGGCCGGCCGGGACCGGCGGCAAGGGCGCGATCGCGCGGGCCGGCACCCAGTAGGCGTCGAGCGGGCCGAGCCACCACGCGGCCGTCAGCAGGACGCCCCCCGCGAACAGCGGGAAACGCCAGCGCGGCCCGGCGCCTACGGCGGTGGCCGAAAGCACGGCATACCCCGCCGCGGCCAGACCGACCAGATCGTAGAGCTCCCGATAGAAACCCGCCGCCGGCACCCGCGCGAACGCGAAGCCGAGCACGGGCCCGAGCGGTCCTTGGATACCGGCGGCCAAAACGAGCATCAGGACGACCGCAACCGGCACGACGCGCGCGGCGGCCCCCCGGGCCAGAACCATCCCCGCTGCCGCGGTCACGGCGACGAGCGCCACGCCGAGCGTTCCGAGCCAGCCGCGAAATACGGCGTCGTAGTCCGCGAAGTATCCGCGCAACAAGACCGCGTCGAGCGGCGGCACCGACTGGATCCGTTCCCACTGCACGGTGAGCGGAGTCGCGGCGAGGGCCCCGGCGTGGGTTGCCACTCCGAGCGCGTAGGGCAGCATCGCCAAACTTCCGTACGCGAGCACCGCCCGGGCGGCCGGCCGGCGGATCAGCGCGAGCGCCGTCAGGGCGACGATGACGAAGAACTGCGGCTGGAACGCGACGCCGAAGGCGGCCAAACCCGCGATGCGCGGATCGGGATCGGGAGCGCTGAGCTCGGCCCAGACGAGTGCGGTCGCGCCGAACGCGACGAGCATCGCGAGATGACCCGCGACGAGCTCAGCGTACGCCCAAGGGTTACAGGAGAGGAACAGCGCTAGCCCGGCCGCTCCAAGCGGCGTGACGCGATGCCGCAGGGCCAGCCGGTGCGCCGCGGCTCCCGCCACCGCACCCGCGGCCAGCAAGTAAGCCGCTAAGCCGGCTGCCGGCCCGGCGAGTCCCGCGAATAGAACTAAGGGCGCGAAGAGATACTGCGTCACGTAGGGCGAGGCGTGACCGATGCCGCCCGCGTCCCAACCACTCGTCCAACCCAGCACGCTCGTTACGAATGCGGCGCGATCGACCGGCCATAACCAATCGTGACGAACCGCCGGCACGCCGTTCATCAAGGTGGCGAGGGACCAGGCGCCCGCGCAAACGGCGTAGGTCAACCACCATGGAAAAGTAATGGCGCCGCGCGCCGTCCCGCCCGAAAACGCTCTGCTTAAAAGGGTCTCCTCCGGACGCGATGGAACGGCGCGCACGATGCATGTCTTTAACCCACCGACGGAGACGCTCCTCGGGCTGCCGGTTCTCGACCTTCATTATGAAAGATAAATTAGAAAATGTTTAAGGTCGGAATGTTCGGCGTGGGCTACGTCGGTTTGGTTACCGGAGCGTGCTTCGCGGAGCTCGGTAATCGCGTCATCTGTTTCGATACGGACGAACGCAAGATCGCGATGCTCGAGCGCAACGAAGTGCCGTTTTACGAGCCCGGTCTCGCGGAGATGATCGAACGCAACGTGGCGGCGGGCCGGCTGACGTTCACCGTCGATGCGCGCGTTGCCGTCCAATCGTCGGACATCATTTTCATCGCGGTCGGCACGCCGATGAGCGAGTCGGGGCATGCCGATCTCACGTACGTCCGGCAAGCGGCCACGAAGATCGCCACGTTACTCGACGGCCCGAAGATCGTCGTCAACAAGTCGACGGTGCCGGTCGAAACCGGCGACGTCGTCGCGGGCTTGATCGAAGAGCACCGCACGGGCCCGCACAAGGTCGCGGTGGTCTCGAATCCGGAGTTCGTGCGCGAAGGGTCGGCGATCTCCGATTTCATGTCGCCCGATCGCATCGTGCTGGGGACGAACGATCCGGAGGTCGGCGAGACGATGCGCCGCCTCTACGCGCCGCTGAACGCTCCGGTCATCCTGACCAACGTGCGCACCGCCGAGATGATCAAGTACGCCGCGAACGCATTCTTGGCTTCGAAGGTCTCGTTCATCAACGAGATCTCGCGTCTGTGCGAAAAACTCGGAGCCGACGTGGCCGACGTCGTGCAGGCCGTCGGAGCCGATCACCGGATCGGCAAGACGTTTTTCCAGCCGGGACTCGGTTTCGGCGGATCGTGCTTTCCCAAGGACGTGATGGCGCTGCGTCGGATCGCGGAAACCAACGGCGTCGAGCCGCACATTTTGCGGGCCGTGCTCGACACGAACGAAGAGCAGCAGGATCACTGCCTGCAGAAGATCGACACGCATTTCGAGGGCCGGCTGGCGGGCAAGCGGATCGGATTTCTCGGGCTCTCGTTCAAAGCCAATACCGACGACGTGCGCGAATCGCCGTCGTTGCGGTTGGCGTTGCGCCTGGTCGAGGCCGGCGCGCGCGTCGTGGCCCACGACCCGATCGCGACCGATAACGCTAAGCGCGCGGCGGCCGGCGCCGATCTGAGCTACGTCGACTCGCCGTACGTGGCGGCCGATGGCGCCGAAGCGCTGGTCATCGCGACGGAGTGGAACCAGTTCAAGCACCTCGACCTCGCGCGCCTGCGCGCCACGATGGCGGCCCCGGTCATCTTCGATCTGCGTAACATCGTGAATCTCGATGACGCGCGCGAAGCGGGCTTCAAGGTCGTCGGCGTCGGCCGCGGCAGCAATTCCATCGCTTCCGTTCTCCAGCGCGCCCCGGGCGCGTAGCGCGTGCGCGTTCTCGTGACCGGCGGCGGGGGCTTCATCGGCTCGCACCTCGTCGACTACTATCTCGCGCGCGGTCACGAGGTCGCGGCGGCCGATAACTTCATTACCGGGTCGCCCGCGAACCTCGCGGAAGCGTCGACCAGCGACCGCTTCCGCCTGATCGAAGCCGACGTGGCCGATCAGTGGGAGCGCGTGGAAGCGGCCTTCGCGGCGGACGCCAAGCCCGACTTGATCCTCCATTTCGCGTCGCCCGCGAGTCCGGTCGATTACGCGAATCGGCCGATCGAGACGATGGCCGTCAACAGCCGGGGCACGGAGAACTGTCTGCGCGCGGCGCTCGCCTGGAACTGCCGCGTGCTCTACGCCTCGACGTCGGAAACCTACGGCGACCCGCTCGAACATCCGCAGCGCGAAGAGTATTGGGGCAACGTCAACCCGGTCGGTCCGCGCTCCTGTTACGACGAGTCCAAGCGATTCGGCGAAG
>Ga0116229_10008394_pt1 | contig 16061 bp, 10 predicted proteins | sample S1TSphgellanicum_3_FD_87313 | JGI IMG/M metagenome (GOLD analysis project Ga0116229, IMG submission 87313) | Host-associated microbial communities from peat moss isolated from Minnesota, USA - S1T2_Fc - Sphagnum magellanicum MG | ecosystem: Host-associated > Plants > Peat moss > Unclassified...
GCATCTCGCCACGTTGCAGCGCGTACGCGATCGTCTGCTCGCCGATCCGCAGATCGCGCCGCTCTGGGAAGCCTATGAAGTCAGCGATCCGCTCGCTCCGAATACGTGTACCATCGAATCGCCGATCGGGCGCTTTTCGTACGAGGCGTTGACGCTCGCGAATCCGGGGGAGAGTAGCGGTCTCGTCGTGCAGGTTCCCGATGAGGCGAGCCGGGCGCGGCTTGCCGATGTGCTCGGCGGATAAGGGGTTTTCTCGCGCCCATCCTTCGACAAGGCTCAGGATGACACGGTGGCGCGCGACAGGCTCAGACACGGTGGCGCGCGACAGGCTCAGGATGACATGGTGGCGCGGCCGCGCTTGAGGCACGGCGGGTTGGGCCGCCGTGCCTTTTGGCGTGCTACGCGGGGGCGGGCGTGGTGCCTTGGGCCGGCGGTTCCGGCGGGCGCTCTTTGTCGCTTGCGAAGATCTTTTCGTCCTTGAGTTCCTTGGGTGCGAGCCACGAGTACATGATCGGAACGATGAAGAGCGTCAGCACGAGCGAGCTGATCAGACCGCCGATCACGGCGATCGCGAGCGACGCGCGCGCCTGACCGCCCGGTTCGAGCCCGAGCGCCAGCGGCAGCATTCCGGCGACCATTGCGATCGTCGTCATCATGATCGGACGGAATCGCGTCTCGGCCGCTTCGGTCATGCCTTCTTCGCGCGTGCGGCCTTCGCGTTTGCGCACGGTGTCGGCGTAGTCGACGAGCAGGATGCCGTTCTTCGTCACGAGACCGACCAAGAGCACCATGCCGATGAGTGAATAGAGATTGAGCGTGGAGTGCGTGATCCACAGCGCGCTGAACGCGCCGATCGTGGCCAGCGGGATCGCGAAGAGCGTTACGAACGGCGTGCGATAGCTATTATAGAGCGCCACGATCATCAGAAAAACCAAGACGATCGAGATGGCAAGCGAACCGCCGAGCGTTACCAGCGCCTGACCCATCAGATCTTGCTGGCCGAGCGCGGCCGGATGGACCGTCACGCTCTTCGGAAGATGCAAGTTCTGCACGTTCTTGAGAAAGGCGTTCGTGACGTCGGAGAGGTTCGAGCCCGGCGCGACGTTTGCGGAGACGTGAACGACTTGCTGGCGGTTCTCGCGGGTGAGGATGAGCGGTGCCGGCGACCAATACAAATGCGCGACGTCGCCGAGCCGCACGATGCCGGTCGTCGAATTCTGCGAGCGGATCGGGATGTTGAGCAGCGCGGCGAGCGAGTTCTGGAACGGCAGCGGATACTCGACGAGAATCTCCGTGAGCCCGTTCGCGGGGGTCTCGATCTGCGTCGCCTGATCGCCGCCGAACGCCGCTTCGATCGCTTGCGCGGCCGTCCCGTCGCTGACGTCGAGCGCTTGAAGTTTCGCCCGGTCGAAATCGACTTCGACTTGCGGTGCGGCGTTGCTCGCGCTGTCCTGTGCGCCCACCGCGCCGGGTGTCGCTTTGAGCGCCGCATAGACGCGCTGCGCGTACGCGGTCGGATCGCTGCCGTTCGTCGTCGAAACGAGCTCATCGATCGGCTGCTGCACGCCGCCGCCCTGCTGGGTCGCTTGGACGACGCTCAGCGTGTTCGGCGGGACCATCGGCGTGAGGACCTGCTGCAGTTTCGTGACGTAGTCGGCCGTCGGCGTCTTGTGATCGGTCGCTAGGTAGATCGAAATCTGACCGACGTTGCCTTCCTGCACGAAGCCGCCGAACTCGGCGGAATAGCCGCCCGAGATCGTTTGTTCGCTCGCAAAATCCGGTCCCGTGATCGTCTGTCGAACCTTCGCTTCGATTTGCTCCATGAGGGCATGCGTTGCGGCGAGCGGGTGGCCCGGCGCAAGCGTGACCTGCGCGTAGATGATGCCCTGATCTTGCGTGGGCTGATATTCTTCGCCGATGAAGCCTGTGGGCACGAGCAGAAAAGTGAGCACGCAGAGCACGACCGAGACGATGACGATCGGCCACGGCGTGCGCATGGCCGCCGGCAGCCAACGGCGCTGGTATTGGCCGCGAAAGGCCTCGAAGCGGCCGTCGAACCAGCGAATGACGGGCCACGGACGCCAGGTCGATTTCATCGACCAGAGTCCGGCGAGCACCGGCGTGACCGTGAACGAGATGAAGAGCGAGGTGAGCGTCGCGACCGACACGACGATTCCGAATTCGGAGAGTTGCACGCCGACCTGACCGCTCGCGAACGCGATCGGCAGAAACACGACGACGTCGACCATCGTGATGACGATCGCGGCGAGACCGATTTCGCTACGGCCGTTGAGCGCGGCGTCGGCCGGCTCTTCGCCCATCGAGCGATGACGCTCGATGTTCTCGAGGACGACGGTCGAGTCGTCGATGAGAATGCCGATCACGAGCGTCATCGCCATCAGCGAAATCGTATCGAGCGTGAGATTCATGAGCTTCATCGCGAAGAGCGTGACCCCAAGCGAGGTCGGAATGGCGACCATGACGACGACGGCGTTGCGCCACGACTTGAGGAAGAACAGCATCACGACGGCGGTCAGCACGATGCCCTCGATCAGCGTATGCTCGACGCCTTCGAGTTGCTGCTGCGTGAACGTCGACTGATTGTGCGCGACCTCGAAATCGATGCCGGGAAATTGGGCGCGCAGCTTGGGAAGTGCGGCGATCACTTCGTTTGCGACGGTGACCTCGGAGGCGGTCGCGTTCTTCTGGATATTGAGCGCGACGCCGGATTGCCCGTCGAGTGAGGCATACACGCGCTGCACGACGCTGCCGCTGAGCACTTGCGCGACATCGGAGATGCGTTTGTCCGCCGAGGGCACGGCCCACGGATTGAGGCTGCCGACGAAGGGTGAGAGCGAGGTGCCGCTGCCGCTGCCGTACTCGCCGGACGACGCGGAGGGCAGCGTTCCGGCTTCTGCTGACGTCGTCGCGGGCGACGTCGTCGACGCGCTATTCGAGGTCGACGCGACCGAACTCACTTGCACCGGCGTGTCCGTGCCGACGGTCGCGCTGGCGCTCTGTCCGCCCCCAATCGTCGTCGTGTTCGACACCGGCGAGAGCGTCGTCGGCACCGAAACACCGGAGGCGCCGGGGCCCGACGTTCCCGACGAAGGTTGACTCGCGCCGGTCTGCGCCAGCTTCGGCGTCGACGGTGGCGCGGATGCCGCGATGGTGGAGTTGCTGCCGGGACTGAGCGCCGCGACACCGCTGCCGCCGCTCCCTCCGCCGGCGCTGGTTCCCGATGTCCCGCCGGCTCCGGATCCGGCCGCGCCGCCGCCGCCCCCGCCGCTCCCCGATCCGGATGCGCCGCTCGCTCCGGCCGTCGATCCCGACCCGCCCGTTCCGGTCGTGGCGCTCGCGGTTCCCGAATATGCGACGTGGATCGGCAAATTTGCGATCGAGGCCTGATCGAAGACGTCGCCGCGCACGTCGATTTGCGTCTCGCGGCCGGGCTGATAGACGATGCCGCCCGGTGCGCGCAAGTTGTTCGGCGCGATCGCGTTGACGACGTCGGTGATCGTGAGATTATCGGCCGCGAGCAGATTCGGATTCACGAGAACTTCATACGCGGCTTGGGTGGTGCCGAGTACCGACGCCTGCGAGATGCCCTGATACTGCTCGAGCGCCGGGACGATCTGGTTGTTGGCAAGCGCACCGAGTGCGATTTGCGTGTATTTTTTCGAGACCAGCGAGAGCGTGATGACGTTCGGTTCGCTCGGATCGGCGACGCGGATCGTCGGCGCTTGGATCGTAGTGGGCAGCTGCCGCTGCGCGGCTTGCAGCGCTTTCTCGACGTTCGCGATGTTCTCGGTGTCGGTGGAATTGAGCGTGAACGCCGCGGCGATCGAGACGCTGCCGGTTTCGATCGTCGTGTCGATGTGATCGAGATACGGCGCGCCCGCGATCTGATCTTCGATCGGCTCGGCCACTTCGGTCTGCAGATCGGTCGTCGAGGCGCCGCTGTACGAGACCTGGACGCTGATCGTCGGCTGGCCGGTGTTGGGCTGCTGCTGCACGACGAGCGTACGCAGCGCAAAGATGCCGGCCAGAAACGTGAGCGCGACGAGCACGAACGTGAGCGTCGGGCGGCGCAGAAACGAGCGAGTGAGATTCATCGCTTACGGCTTGGCGCCGGCCGAGGGCGAAGGCTCGGGCGTGGGCGACGGGTTGACCCGGTCGCCGTTGCCGGCCGTCGTGTTGTTGACGTTCTGGATCAGAACGGTCCCCGCCGCGATCCCGGTGACGACGGCGTTCGTCCCGTCGTCGGCGACCTCCGTGACCGCCTGCTGGTGCACGACGCCGTCGCTCGTGATGGTGTACACCGTCGAACGCGTGTCGTCAATGAACGCCGTCATCGGGATGACGACGCCGCGCACCGCCGGCTGATCGACAAATGCATTCACCGGCATCCCGGCGCGCAAGTGCCCGTCGGCGTTGTGCACGAGCACTTTGATCGTGAAGTTCGTCGTGCCGGGCTGCACTTGATCGAGCACGGCCTGAACCGTGCCGTGATCTTTGTGCCACTGCGGGTTGGCGCTATAGCTCGTGTTGATCTCGATCGAGGCGCCCGCGCCGACCTGCACGTTCAGCACCTGCGCGCTCGAAGCCGGCAGAATCGCATAGACGTCGGTGTTCTGCTCGATCGTGAACAGCTGGCGTCCCGACGGATACTCACCGGGATTCGCGTTGACCGAATCGACGACACCGGCAACCGGCGCGACGATCACCGCGCGCGCGATCTCGGCTTTGAGCTGCGTGACCGACGCTTGCGCTGCGTCCACGGCGGCGCGGGCGGCGGCAATGTCTTGTTGCTGGGCGCCCGAATTCGAGCCGTTGCCGTTGGCGGCGTCATTGGCGCGCGCCGATGCCAGCGTCGCTTGCGCGGCGGCGACGGCTTGCTGGTCGGTCAGTACGACCACGCGCTGCTGATCGAGCGTTTGCGCGGGCAAGTAGCCTTGGCTCGCCAGCGACGCATACCGCTTCAAATCGGTTTCCGCGCCGGAAAGGTTCGTCTGCGCTTCATGTAAGGACTGCGCCGCGGCGGCGACGCTCGTCGCGTTCTGGGCCGTCGTGGCGACGGTCGTATATAAGGTTTGCTGGAGCCGCGCTTCGTCTTCGCCGACCACGCGCTCGGAGGAAGCCAGCTGCGCCTCGAGGTCATCGACGAGTTGGCGAGCGAGCACCTGACCGGCGCGAACCCGCTGCCCCTCGACCACGTCGACTTCCGTGAGCGGCTCGGAGAGGTTCGCGGTGACCGCGACTTGCCGGTAGGGTGCGATGACGCCGGCGACCTCGACGCTCGGCGCGATCGCGCCGTCGCGCGCCGTGACCGATTGCACGGCGGTGGGGGCCGGGGTCGCCGCCGGGGCGGGTTTCCCCGCACAGCCCGAGCACGCGACGGCAAGCAAGAGAGCGCAAAAGCAAGCGAATGTCTGGCGTATCACGGTTCTAGGGCGGTGTGCCCGCGCAAGCGCCAGCTAAAACGCCCGGTCAGATACCCAGCCCTCCCTCAGGAAGTTATCAGGGAAGATGGATGTCGCGACATGACATTCAGTGTCGTGGCATCTTCTTTACTTCGGCCAAACAGTTCGGCGAATGAGCGAAACGTGGGAGCCGAAAATACAGCGACGGCGCCTGCTTCGGTCGGCGCATAGCGATTCGGTGTTCGCAGAGGTCGGGTGGGCTGCGGCGGGTTTCGTCTTAACGAACTCTCGGCGTTCTTCTCAGAACGTCGCCGCCTGAAATGAGTTTATCAATGAAGCCCATCGTGTGGGTCGTCTTTGCCTCGGTTCTCGCAGTTGCCGGTTGCGCTTCCGGCGGATCGCGCGCGTCGCAAGCGCCCAGCGTACCCGTACAAACGCAAGGTACCGGTGCGCGATTGATCCCGTACTCGCTGCCGTTTCGAACCGACGCTGGGGTTGAATCGGCATTGAAGACGGCACGTAACACGCAGAACTCGGTCGGCAGTATTCCGACCGTCGCGGACGTGCCAGTCACGGTCGGTCTCGTGGATGCACCGCTCTACAATCTTACGCAGGTCAATCTCTCGATCGAGCGGATCAATGCGATCTCGAATCTGAACACGCCGTCGCAAAGCGAAACGGCGATGTCGATCTTTCCCGGCGATGCCGTCGTGAACGTGCTCGATTATCAGAGCTTCGCTGCGATCGTCGCGGCCGCGATGATTTCGCCGGGCAACTACGATGCGCTCGAACTCGTCTGCGACCCGAGTAATAGCACCGTCGTAACTGCCTCCGGCCAGACGCTGCCGATCGTCTACGGGAATTTCTCCAACGGTTCGTTCACCCCGACGACGAGCAGCCATTACTCGGTGGTGGTCCCGTTCAAATTCGACGCAACGGTGGGGATCAACAACGAACTCATCGATTTCAACGTCGAGAATTCGATCAACGTGCAGGGCAAAGCCGCACTTGTCGGCGCCTCGACGTTCGCCGCCGACGGCGACACGGCCGGCGCGATCGGGGGAACGCTGACCACTCCCAGCGGCTCGCCGGTGGAAAATGCGACCGCGGTGGTGACGAATGCGAAGGGGACGCTGATGGGCCTCGCGCCGACCGATGAGAAAGGAAACTTCCTCGTCCACGCGCTCCCGCCCGGTACGTATACGCTGACGATCTACGAAAAATACGTTACCGCCGCCGCCGTCACGGTCACGGCAAGTGACGGCAAGACGGGGACGCTCGCGCCGCTGAGCGTCAACGTTCCGGCCGGCTTCGAAGCGTTCGTCGGAACGCTCAAAGACTAGTTCGTACGGAGCCGCCCAGCGGGTGTCACGACGCGCGTCGCACGTCGCGCGTCGTGGCACGATCTTTACCTCGCGCATACATCCAAGACAAAGTCTGAACAAGACGCATCGAACGCTTCGTGCAGTAATCACTGCTTGCGTCGCTTACGAAAGCGACAGTCCTAGAACGATACGGTGTTCGCGGAGACGGGTTCTCTCCGCGGCGAGTTTCGGCACACACGATAACTCTCGGCTCCCATTCGGGTTCGCCGCCGCCAGAAATGAGACAACGTCATCAAGCCTGCTGCTTCTATCGCCCTATTCATGTCGCTCCTCATTACGGGTTGCGCGGGCGGCGGTTCGACCGCGCACGTGACCGCGACGGCGAGCTCGACTCACCGCTTGATCAAATACAGCGTTCCGTTCGTAACGTCGCGTGCGGTGCAATCCGCCGTCAATCGTGTGGATGCGACGCGCACGACGCAGAACTCCGTCGGGAGCATCCCGACCGTCGATGCGTCGATCGGACTCATCGATGCGCCGCTCTTCGGCGTCAGCCAGATCAACCTCGCGATCATGGGCGTCAACGCATTGCAAGGCAATGTCTCGACGCCGATCGTCGACTATGACGCGGACGTGATCGTGAACGTCTTGGCCTACCAGACGTCGGCCCTCACGCTCGGAAACGGATCGATTCCGCTCCAGGCCTACGACGGTCTGCAACTGGTCATCGATCCGACCCAGAGCACGGTCGTTGCCAACGGTCAGACCTACCCGTTGGTGTTCGGATCCATGTCCGGCAGAACGTTCGTTCCCTCCGGCGCAAGCGTGCAGTCGCTCGACTTCCCGCTGGCCATCAATCCGACGAGCAACACCCTCCAACTGCTGGTCGACTTCAATGCCCAGCAATCGATCCGTTATGTCGACGGGACGTATGCCGTCGCCCCGGTCTTACACGGCGTCCGGCAAGCCGACGCCGCCGTCATCAGTGGTTCGCTGATTTCGGCGAGCGGCGCGCCCGTCCAAGGTGCAACGGCCGTCGTTACCGATGCAAACGGAAACGTGGTCGGCGCTTCGCCGAGCGACCAGAACGGAAACTTCCAAATCCATGCCATTGCCGCGGGTAGCTATACCGTCTCCATCGAGAACGCGTATACGACCCCGGCGGGCATGCAAGTGGTCGCCAGCGACGGCCGGACCGATACGTTACCTGCGATCCCGGTCAACGTACCGGCAGGTTTCGAGATCGATCTCGGACAGATCTCGGACTAAGCGGACGCTGCGAAGAGACATGGGTTGTAGGACGTGACGGATGCCGGAGCCGGGTGATCTCCGGGCCTCGCTGGCCAGTGCCGCACAAGCACTGACGGAGGCTCGATGGGACGAAGCGCTAGCCCTCCTCGAAGGCTGTGAAGCCTGGCCGGTCGAGGTGGCGGAGCATGCCGTGCTGGTCAAAGCCGACGCCCTCACGCGGCGCGACCCGGCGAACGCCCTTGCCTGGCTCTCCTCGACCGACGATCTCGTCGAGACCGACGAGGCGCGTTTCCAACGCGAACTGCTCACCGGCCGCGCGTATGCGAACGCGCGTAACTTCGACTCCGCGTCGGCGCGATTCGAGCGCGCGCGGCGCGTCGCCGACCGCGTCGAGAACGGACCCGCGCGCCTGGCCTACCATCTCGCGCGCATGCGCTGGTTCCGGCGCACCGGTACGGCCGACGGACCCGATATCGCGCTCGCGCTCACCAATCCCGATCCGACGGGCCGCGCGGCCGCGCTCGCGATTCGGGGTTGGCTCCACGCCAGCGCCGGCAATTTCGCGCTGCAGATCGCCGATTTTCGCGCCGCCCTCGAGATCGCGACGAGCGCGCAGGGCGCCTGCGACGTCGGCACGGCGGCGAGCATCGTCCACGCACTCGCTCGGGTCGCGTTCGAAACCGCCGATGCCGACGGCGTCGAGGCGGCGCGCCGCGCGTATGAGTTTCTGCGCTGGACGCCCTGCGTGCGCGTCGACCAGTTTCAAACCGTCCGCATCCTGGGGATGGACGCCTACGTGCGCGGCGATATCGTGCGCGCGCAGTGGCTGCTGCGCGAGGCGACGCACTTTGCTCCCTCGCCCGCCTGGCAAGCGCTCGCCCACCTCGACCGCGCGCTCGTCGCGCAGTTCGCCGGCAACGATGCGTGGGCGCTCGATGAAATCGAGACGGCGGCCGAGCTTGCCAAGGGCGTCCCGTGGGGTGAGATGTTCGGTGAGGAGCGCTTCGCACTCGTCGGGCTGGCCGTCATGCTGGCACCGATCGACATCGGCCGCTCGCAGCGTTTTGCGGCGACGTTCTCGCGCGTCGGCTTGCAGAATCTCGCCCCGACCTACGGCATCATCAACGACGTGCGCGGGGTCGGCTACGAGAAATATGCGTTCGGGAAAATCGAACAGACGCAGGGCAACCGCGATACCGCGACCTCCGCGCTCGTCGAAGCGTACAACGTTTTTGCGATCATCAACTATCACTTCCAATCGATGCTGTGCGCGCAGGCACTCGCCGACGTCACCGGCGACGAAACGTGGACCGAACGCGCCCGCGGGCACGTCGCGCACTATCCGGGATCCCCGCTCATGCGCGACGGCCAGCCGCTCGTCAAGAAGCGCGACCCGGTCATCGACGGGCTCACGCCCTTCCAATTGCGGCTCGCGCGCGCGCACTGGGCCGGTCTCGACGTCGCGCAGCTCTCGCGCCAGTTCAGCCGCAGCGCGTACACGATCGAGCATCAGCTGCAAGCGATCTATGATGCCTTCAACGTACGTACGGCGACGGGGCTGCGTGAAGTCGCGCGCAAGCGGGGCCTGGTATGATCCTCACGCTCGGCCTGACCGTCGTCGCCGTCGTGGCCGTGGTCGTCGCCGCGGCGCTCGCGATCGCGTGGTATCGCACGCGCGACCTCATCGCGCACCTGCGGCTCTCCGCCGCCGTTGCCGACGACGCGATCGAAGGCCGCTACAACGTGCTCGAAGCCGTGCCGGGCGGCATCTACATTCTCGACGCGGACGATCGCTTTTCGCACGTCAACGAAGAAGCGGAACGGCTCATGCACGTCGCGCCGGGCGAGCTCGTCGGGCGCGCGATCACCGAGGTCGTCGATCCGCTGGCCTCCGATCTGCTGCCCGAAATCCGGCAGGCGCGCGAGTCCGGCCAGCCGGTGAGTCGCGTCGCCTACTTCACGGCGACCGGCTGGTGGGTCGAGATTCGCATCAAACCGGGTGCCCGCGAAACGGTCGTCTCGCTGCGCGACGTCACGATGCGCAAGGGCGCCGAAGCGCGGCTGCTCGAGAGCGAGAGCCGGTTGCGGATGCTCATGTCGCAGGTACCCGCCGTGCTGTGGAGCGTCGACCGTCTGGGCCGCTTCGTCTCGCTCTCGGGTGCCGGCCTGACCGCGCTGGATTTGCGCGAAGACGAGTGGATCGGGAAGTCGTGTGGTGAGTTCATCGGCTCGAGCGACGCCGTGCCGACGCTGGTGTCGGTGTTCGGCGGCGAGCCCGTGCAGTGCGAATCGGCGCGCGGTAAGAAATGGCTGCGCCATCACATCGAACCGCTGCGTGGTAACGGCGATTCCGTGATCGGTGCGGTCGGCGTGACGCTCGACATTACCGAACTCAAGGCGAGCCGCGAGAAACTCGAAGAAGCCGCCCATCGCGACGCGCTTACCGGGCTGCCGAACCGCTTCACGATCGATCGGATTTGGCGCGACCGCGAGCACGTCGGCGTCCGGGCGGTGCTCTTCGTGGACCTCGACCGGTTCAAGGCGATCAACGATACGCTCGGCCACAAGGTCGGCGATCAGGTGCTCAAGATCATCGCCGAGCGCTTGCGCGAAGCGGTCAACGAGAGCGATATCGTCGTGCGCGCCGGCGGCGACGAGTTCGTGATCGTCGTGCATTCCGCGAATTCGCCCGACGACATCGGCACGCTCGCCGCCCGTATCATCGGCCGGATCGCCGATCCGATCACGATCGGCGACCGGCAGTTTTTCGTCAGCGCGAGCGTCGGCGGGGCACTCTCGCCGCAGCACGGCGTCTCGGCCGATGATCTGATCACCAATGCCGACACCGCGATGTACCGCGCGAAGTCGAGCGGCTCGGGGACGTTCGCGTTCTTCGACCCCTCGATGCAGAGCGGCGGCTACGAACCCGTCGCCCTCGAAGCCGATCTGCGCGGCGCCCTGCGCGACGGCCACCTGCGGGTGCTCTACCAGCCGATCGTCGACGTCGAGAACGGCCGCATCACGGGCTGCGAGGCGCTCGTGCGCTGGAAGCATCCCGTTCACGGTGAACTGCAGCCCGAAGCGTTCCTCCATCTCGCCGAACACAGCGGCGCGATCGTCGACATCACACGCATGGTGTTGCGTCGCGCGTGCACCGTGCTCGCCGGACTCCGCGACGTGTACCCGGAGTTCCGCATGACGGTGAACTTTTCGCCGCGCGACCTGCGCGACGGCGACATGGTCAGCGCGGTCGCCGAGGAGTTGCTGCGCGCGCGCTTGCAGCCGGAGTCGCTCGAAATTGAAGTAACCGAGCACGTCGTCGTCGACGAACGCTCGATCGTGGCGCTGCAGACCTTCCGCGATTTGGGCGTCGGCGTCGCGCTCGACGACTTCGGTGTCGCGTACAATTCGCTGATGTACCTCAAGCGGCTGCCGATCACCGCGCTCAAGATCCACGAAGCATTTGTCCGCGAACTCGACGATAGCCGTTTCGATCAGGCGATCGTGCGCGCGATCGTCTCGCTCGGCAGCGCGCTCGGCCTGCGCATCGTCGCCGAAGGCGTCGAGTCCGCCGCCCAAGTCCAAACGCTACGCGCGCTCGGCGTCCACGAAGCGCAAGGCTTCCGCTTCAGCTACCCCCTCGAAGCCCACGACCTGCAAGTACTGCTCAGCGAACCCCCCGATTATTCGCAAGTCGGCCGCTCCGCGTAACTCCACCCGTGTCATCCTGAGGTGCCACCGTGTCATCCTGAAGTGCCACCCGTGTCATCCTGAAGTGTCACCCGTGTCATCCTGAGGTGCCACCCGTGTCATCCTGAGGCTCTCGAAGGATGGGCATGCCACTCACGGTTGTCTTACGCCCATCCTTCGAGAGCCTCAGGATGACATGGTGGCGGCTCAGGATGACGTTGCGATTCGTGATGACCGTGATCGCACGCGAGGCAGGATCGCACGCGAGGCAGGATCGCACGCGGGCGGGATCGCACGCGGGGCGGGATCGCACGGGAAACTCAGCCGCGATTCTTCCAGGGCACGAGGATGCGTTCCAAGCCGCTGAGTCCGAGCGTTAGCAAGAATCCGAGGACGGAGACGGCGACGAGGGCGACCCAGAGCGTGTCGATATCGAGGAGCTGCTGCCCGTTGTAGATCTGGTAACCGAGGCCGGACTTCGTGGCGACGAATTCGGCGGCGACGGTGAGCACGACCGCGATGCCGATCGAGAGTTTGACGCCGGCGAGGATGTTGGGCAGCGCGCCCGGCAAGAGGACGCGCGTGTAGAACGTGAACGGTCGCAAGCGGTAGGCCTTGGCGACGTCGAGATACGTGTTCTCGATCTGGCGCACGCCGGCTTCGGTGTTGATCACCATCAGGAAGAAGACGCCGAAGGCGACGAGCACGTACTTCGATTGCTCGCCCAGGCCGAAGATGAAGATCAACAGCGGCAAGATCGCGATCTTCGGCACGGAGTACAAGAGCGAGATCAGCGGATCGAAGTACGCGCGCACGAAGCGGTTCGTTCCCATGGCGAGGCCCAGGACGGTGCCGGGGACGGCGCCGAGCACGAAGCCGATGACGATCCGCCCGATCGTCGCCCACGCATTTTCCGCGAGCGCGCCGCTCGATGCGAACGCGATCATCGGCCCCACAAGCGAACTCGGCGCCGGGAAAAAGCGCGGGTCGAGCGCGTGCGTTCGCACCAGCAGCTCCCAGACCGCAAGCAGCGAGAGCGGGGCGATCACGCGCATCAAGCGTTCCATGTCCGAGCGCTTCGGACGGCCGGCGATGGAGGCCTCGCCGGGTGCGCAGGGGGAAAGTCAGCGTTCGCTCGCGGTTGTATGCTTGTTCACTCTTGGAGGTTTCTCAATGCTGAAGCGCTTTTTCGCAATCACCGTGTTCGCCGCAGCCGTCCTGCCCGGCGCGGCCGTCTCCGCGAAGACTACGGGGACGATGCCCGCGTGTGCGGCCGGCGATCCGGTGGTATGGGTAAATACCAAGAGTAAGGTGTACCACATGCAAGGCGATCCGTATTACGGCAACACGAAGGCCGGCAAGTATGCGTGCAAGTCGGACGCCGATGCGGCGGGCGACCACGCACCGAAGTCCAGCGCGTCGGCAAAACAAACGACCGATGCGCCCTCGCCCGCGCCGTCGCCGGGCAAGAAAAAGAAACACCACCGGGGATCGGCTACGCCGGATCCGGCAGCGACGTGATCGCGACGTCGGCGTACCGCTTCTTGCTGCTCGAGAGCGCGGGCGGCATTGCGAACCTGACCCTCAACCGGCCCGAAAAGCGCAACGCGCTTTCGCTGGAGGTCATGCTCGAGCTGATCGCGGCGCTCGAGGCCATCGGTTCGGATCGTGCGATCCGGGTCGTGGTTCTGCGCGGCATCGGCCCGGCGTTCAGCGCCGGACACGATCTGCGCGAGATGCTCGACCGCAGTGTAATTGCGTATCGCGAAACCTTCGATACGTGCGTCAAGCTGATGGAGAAACTGCAGAGCATTCCGCAGCCGGTGATCGCCGAGATCGCCGGGATCGCGACCGCCGCCGGCGCGCAACTTGTCGCAACCTGTGATCTTGCTGTGGCCGCACTCGATGCGAAGTTCGCGACCCCGGGGGTGAAGATCGGCCTGTTCTGCACGACGCCGATGGTCGCCCTGACGCGCGCGATCGGGCGCAAGCGAGCGATGGAGATGTTGCTCACCGGCGAGTTCATCGACGCGGCGACCGCGGTCGACTGGGGCCTCGTCAACCGGGCGGTGCCGGCGGCCGAACTCTCCGCGACCGTCGACGCTTTGGCGAAGAAAATCTGCGCCGCGAGTTCGTTCGTTGTCGGGCTTGGGAAAGCCGCATTTTATGCGCAGATCGACCTCGATCAGCAGAAGGCGTATGCCTATGCGAAAGAGGTCATGAGTATGAATGCCCTCGACGCGGACGCGCAGGAAGGCATGGGTGCGTTCGTCGAGCGGCGCGCGCCCGTCTGGCGCGAAACGTAACACGCATTTTACTCAAGCGGGCAGGAAAGCCGCATGCCGTTTCGCAAAAATTGGTCTACCGCAAGTTTTTCGCGATGGGCGCGCGAGCGGTGTGAAAACGTCGCCCACACCCGGTAGTAGGGTTCCCCTACTACGCGACGGCAGAAAGCCCGCCTACGGCGGGCTTTCTGTTTTGAGCAGCTCGGCGAGCGCGTCGGTCTCGGCGAGAAACGCGTCGTGTCCGTGATTCGTCGCGAGATGGAGATAGCGAACCGGCATGCCGAGCGCCGCGTAGCGTGCGGCCGCACGTTCGACGTACGCGGCAGGAAAGAGCCAGTCGTTTTCGATGCCGACGAACGTCAGCTGGGTCGCGAGCGATTGCGGTGCGCGCGCACGCAGATCGAACAGATCCATCGCCCGCGTGAGGGTGAGATACGCGTTCGCATCCATGCGCTTTGCGAAGATGTCGCCTTGATACGCGAGATAGCCCTCGACGTCGAAGCGGTCGCTGCGATTGCGCAGCGGGTCGCCGCCGGCCCGGTCGACGCGGTTCGCGAAGCGCTCTTCGAAGAGCGCATCGCTCTTGTAGGTGAGCATCGCGATCATGCGCGCGAGCCGGACGCCGCGCACCGGTTGCGCCTCGGGCGCGTAGCGGCCGCCGGCGAACGCCGGATCGTCGTAGATCGCTTGCCGTGCGACGGCGTTGAGTCCGATCCCCATCGCCGAAAACGCATCGTAGGCGCCGACCACGACGGCTTCACGCACGCGCGCGCCGTGGGCGATCCCCCACGTGAGCGCCTGCATACCGCCGAGCGACCCGCCGATCACGACCGCGAGTTCGCCGATCCCGAGCGCATCGAGCGCACGGCGCTGCGCCTCCACCATGTCGTCGACGGTGACGATCGGAAAACGCGCGCCGTACGGTTCGCCGTCGGGTGCGAGCGACGCGGGACCGGTCGACCCGTAGCAGCCGCCGAGCGCGTTGATGCCGATGATGCACCACGTGGCGGGATCGTAGCGCATCCCCGGTCCGATCAAGCCGCCCCACCACTCGGCGACGCGGCTCGAGCCGGTCAGCGCGTGCGGGACGAGCACGATGTTGGAACGGTCGGCGTTCGGTTCGCCGTAGCGCGTCACGCGCTGCACGACGCGCTCGAGGCGCTCGCCCGAGCGCAGCTCGAGCGTCCCGATCTCGATGTCGGTATCGATCAGGCCACGCCCTCGCGTGCGCTGACGATGGTGCCGGCGCCGTCGTCCCAGAGCGGCAGCACGGCCGCGGCGCGGATGCTGCCCGCCTCGAGCGCGCGGGCGAGTTCGCTTGCGCGATCGAGTCCGAGCGGTGCGACGATCACGGCCGGCGCATCGCTCGCGGCGCGCGCATCGTAGCCCGCGTTCGCAAGCGCCCGTTGGGCTGGACGGGCATCGCGCAGCGAGGTGACGCGCACGACGTGCGGCAGTTCCAGCGGCGCGATCGCCGGCGCCGTAACCGGCGCGAGCACGGGCGAATCGCCGCGGATTCCGGCCACGCTGCGCAGTGCGGCGACGATGTCGCCGATCACCGCCGATGCCGTCGGATCGCGCCCGGCACCGCTGCCGGCAAACGTGAGCGATCCCGAGGCGCGCCCGATGACGCGAATGCAATTCTGCGCGCCGACCGGATCGGCGAACGGATGCCCGTCGGGGACGTACGCGGGCGTGACGCTTGCCGCAAGCGCCGCAGCGCTGCGCGCGCAGGCGATCAATTTCACCCGCCAGCCCATCCGCATCCCGAACGAGACGTCTTCGCGGGTAACGGACGTGATGCCGCGCCGGGCGATCAGTGGCGAAGTGACGGCGCGCTTGAACGCGAGCTGCATGAGGATCGCGAGTTTGTGCGCCGCATCGATGCCCTCGACGTCGCTGGTCGGATCGGCCTCCGCATACCCGAGCCGCTGCGCTTCGGCGAGCGCACCCGCATAGGTCGCGCCGCGCGTCATCTCGCTGAGGATGAAGTTGGTCGTGCCGTTGAGCACGCCGCCGACCTCGAGCACCTCTTCGCCGGCCAGCGACTCGCGCAGCGCGCGCACGATCGGGATCGCGCCGCCGAC
>Ga0116229_10008395_pt1 | contig 16061 bp, 13 predicted proteins | sample S1TSphgellanicum_3_FD_87313 | JGI IMG/M metagenome (GOLD analysis project Ga0116229, IMG submission 87313) | Host-associated microbial communities from peat moss isolated from Minnesota, USA - S1T2_Fc - Sphagnum magellanicum MG | ecosystem: Host-associated > Plants > Peat moss > Unclassified...
CAGGGAAGTTTGTTGGGGACAAGGTCTATGCACCTGAATTGAAACCTCATATGGGATGACGGAAGTTGAATGGGGGGATGTTTTTTCTTTTGTTGGACAATAGCTAAGCATCTGAATCGAGACCTCATATGGGATGTCGAAGTTGAATGGGGGGATGTTTTTTTGTTGGACAAGAGCTAGGCACCTAAATCGAGACCTCATATGCGGACGTGGAGTGCGGAGGCCAAAAAGCTCGAAGGGTTTGCGGGGTAAGTGGCGGATGAGGCCGATGGCGATGGCGTTGTCGTTGTTGTCGCGTCGCACCTGCTTACACTGGCCTGTTGTCGCTGGTTTCCCACGCTGCTTTCTGTAAGCCTCTCGCTCAAATTGCGCCAACCTTTTTCGGAAGCTTCTTCCTCAAATCTGCGGAGTTTTCGTGTTGTTTTCTATGTCGTTTTTCATTTCTTTGGGCTTGGTTTTTGCACCCTCTTTTCGGCAGCCTAAAATTTCCCTGGAGCAATCTTGGTACGTGAAAATTTGTGTTTCGCTATTGCGTCTTTTGATTCTGTGAGATGGGACCAGGAGGGTGCTATAATTGTGGTGACTGCTATAAGAAGAAGAGATGTGTGAATCGGGGGAGCTGGAGTGAAAGAGCATATATAGTTGGGGGATTTCACTTCTTTGAAGTCCTTGGAGTCCAATCCGTGTGTACAGAAAAAATTCTCAGGTGCAGATGTAGGGATAGCTTTGAGAAATACAGAGTCTCGCAGACGTCTATTGCTTTTGCAATTTTAAGGTCATTTGCACCTTCTTTGGGAAGTGCTAGGTGGACTAGCGCAAGCAATCAGCATCTAAGATCTGCGGAATGTTTGACTCAGTCTAAAGAGGAGGACAGAGAAAGCTCCATTGTGCGGAGATAACCGATCCTTGCAAATATGTGATCCATTTGATAGGAACTGATCAGTTGGAGATAGTCTTGGTGGAGGGGCAGGGAAGGTTGAAATTGCAACAGCACGTCATCACACATCTGCTCTCGTGCAGTGTCGATCTCCATTTCCTTGGAAGCATCATCGGGTGTGGAACTCATTTAGTCATCAGGTTGGATTTCTTGGTCCATTTGGGATGCTTTGTGTAAACTGGAAGTGGCTTCTCCTTGCATTTTCCTTCTTAGCACAACTGCACCATCGCTGGGGTTTTGTGGTGAATGCATCATCCCCTTCAGCCTCCTATGGATGGCAGCCGTTGGTTCAAAACCAGTTGTTGTCAGGTAAAGAAACCTTGATTCTCCCTTCTCTAAAACATCAACAAGCCCTAGTTTTCCAGGGAAAGTGGAGTTGCCCGAGCCAGAGCTGCTGGCAGATGTGTGCTGCTGTAGGTGGTACCAAGCAGTTGTCTACACAGGGGTAAGTCTCTGTTCCTTTTCCAGAGCTTCACGTTCTTGCATAATCTCAGCTCAGTTGGTCCAAGTTCATGTGCTGTAGCATCCAGAATCCTTCTGTGTCAAGAAGGGTATGGATGCAGGTCAGGATGATTATGAGAAAGATGTTTTGCTTTATAGTCAGTTGTCTGAAAACTGACTGCAATTCACCTGTGACTGTTTGTATCAACAAGAAATCACTGCCTTTTATGTATCATTGCAGGAGCAGCATAATGGCGACTCCAGTGCTCCAGCACTCACAGGGTCCTGATTCCATCTCTTATTTGACTCAAGCCCAAGCTGCCTCTGTTGATGAGTCTCTTATGGGGGAGCTGGGTTTCTCTATTGATCAACTCATGGTATGAGCACCAGTCCCTGATATTTGTTTACCAACAAAGACTGGAAGTTCTGTTCAATTGAACATTAGAGGGAGAAGAAATAAGAACCAGTCAGCATAATGCATCAGACTTGTCATGCAACTAGAAGACATTTCTTTGTTGGTAATGTGCCATACAAGAACACATGTTATACTAATCCTTTACATTGTCTTGCTGCTGACTTTTTGGGGTATTTAGGAGCTGGCAGGACTCAGTGTTGCATCAGCCATTGCAGAGGTATGCCTTTCCCTGTCTGTTGTGAAGCACTACTTGAACACATTTTAAGATGGATGATATCTGATTGTGAGGTCTGCCTAGTTTAGAGGTTCTGAGAGAAAACTTGTGCTGGCAGGTGTATGGAGTCCAGGGCCACTCCCGTGTACTGGTCATATGTGGACCTGGCAACAATGGTGGGGATGGACTGGTGGCTGCTCGGCATCTTTACCACTTCGGTTATAAGCCCCATATCTGCTATCCCAAGAGGACAAGCAAGCCCATCTATCAAGGCCTTGTTACACAGGTCTGTCATGAAAACTATGTGACATCCAATCAAACATTCTCAGTCATGTTGAAAGTCAGGTGAACTTAGCTTGGAGACTGAGATATTATTACTCAATTCAAAGTTTGGTAACAAGGGTTTAGTTTTGTTCATGTGTCAGGTTCTGAACTTGGGGTGTGACCGTGCAGTTGGAAAGCCTGGGGGTTCCATTCTTATCTGCAGATGAGCTACCGTCACAGCTCACTGATGAGTTTGATCTTATCATAGATGCTATGTTTGGCTTCTCCTTCCATGGTCTGTCACTTGCCCCATGCTAATCCTTTGGTGTCATCATTCACAACCCTAGGCTTTTTGGGCACTAAGATTGACAGATGCATCTATTCTGCTTGAAGAAGTGTATGATTATAGCTGATTCTCAATTCACCGAATCATTTTTGTTTTTTCAAATGCTTGCACAGGCATCCCCCGACCTCCCTTTGATTCCCTCCTGCACAGATTGGTGGTTCCACTTGGCCAAAATCCGAAAGAACTTGGTGTTCCAGCTGTTGTGTCAGTGGACATACCATCTGGCTGGCATGTTGAGGATGGAGACACTGAGTGCACAGGGTTGCGGCCTGACATGCTGGTCTGTCTCTCTCTGTGTATTGTGTACTGCCCCTTAGCAAATTGTTTTGACATTTCATGTACTAAACTTGCCATCCTAAAAGATGTTAAATCAGTTTTCCTGATCCTAACTTATCTCTTGGTTATGCCAACTGGTTGGTTGTGTTAAAGGCAGTTTCTCATTTCCTGGGTCCCTTCCTCAACACTCTTAGTAACAGATTGGCTCAAGTGGATGTTTTTTATTTGCAGGTATCCTTAACAGCTCCCAAGCTCTGTGCCAAGAAGTTTGAGGGTCCTCATCATTTTCTAGGAGGCAGGTTTGTGCCTCCAGCAATTGCCAACAAGTATTCGCTACAGTTGCCTCCATATCCTGGCACTTCCATGTGTGTGCGTATTGGGAAGCCAAATCAACCTGTGGATGTTGCAGCACTGCGGGTGAACTATGTAGGCTTTGAACTTTTGGAAGAACAAGCCCATGGTGACCCTATTCAACAGGTCTGTTGTACATGTCTCTTGTTTGTTGTGTCTCTTGCTTCCTCTGGGATTTCTTAATTTTTTGTAGATGAACTTGCAGAGTTATGCAGCCAAAAGGACTTTTCACCTTTTTAGTTCATCCCTTGCCTTTGGTAGTTGTGAAGAAGAGTTACAAGGGGTTTGCAGATGCTGATAGGGGTGTGTTGCAAGCTGCAGTTCAAGGAATGGTTTGATGAAGCTGTTCGACAAGATCTCCCTGAACCCAATGCTATGACCTTGGCCACAGCCAATCAAGATGGCCGACCGTAAGTGTTCTCCTTTGTCTCAAAACTGTCTCATCTGGTTGTAGAAAGAGCAACATAGCAGATGAAGAGCACCAGTCATAGTAGTTGAAGATATGCCTGCCTCTGGATGGAATCTTAATATGGTTGGCTGAGTCCTGGCACTTCTGGATTTCATTGGCATGGCTGGAAATCACAGCTCAGCGCGTATGGTGCTCCTCAAAGGTTTTGATGAGCGTGGGTTTGTCTGGTGAGTGTTTTATTGCCCCCAGATTTCATGTATTTCACCACAGAACCTGCTGAATATGCCTATGACTCTGCTGTTACTTAGGTTGTTTTGGCAGACTGTTAGGCCATAACCCTAGGCTATAGGAGGTTCCATTTCATATTTGATTGATTATGCATTGGGATGGCTGGGCATGGCAGGTACACTAATTATGACAGTGAAAAGGCATCTGACCTGCTGTCCAATCCCAAGGCATCCTTAGTCTTCTTCTGGGAGTGTCTGCATCGCCAGGTACTGTGTTCTGCATATATAAAGAAATAGGACGACAAAATGGAGGGAATTCATGACCTTGAGTTAAAACTAGTCAATTATGTTGCAGACTTGATTTAATGGAGTTTGAAGAGGAGGTTTTGCATGGATCAGTTTTGAATCATGCAGAATAAGATGCAGGTCAAGAGTATTTCACTTAATCTTTTTGAGTGGTGATCTTTGGTGTTGAAACTGGAAGTCATGGTTTTGTGCAAGGCAACTGCTGCTAAGAATTTCTGGGGACCTTGGTAGGTACGAGTTGAAGGTCCTGTAGAGAAGGTGGCACCACAGGAGTCTGATGAGTACTTTCACAGTCGACCACGAGGAAGCCAGATTGGTGCCATGGTCAGCATGCAGGTGCACAAAAGTTGTTGATGAAGCTTCAGTTTGTAGATGTAGTGGTGATAGTATAAGTCTTCTTGCTTTGTAGGCCATTGTAGGTACTTGCTGAAATGTCTGTTTTTGTTGGTTACAATGGCTGGGTTCTGTTTAGCACTTGGTTGAATGTACTAGTAGAATGTAGAGCAGAGTGTGTCAGTGTGGTTTTCTTTCTACACACCTCTCAAGCCACAGATCATCTAATGCATGCAGAGCTCTGTGATCCCTGGACGGAATGTGCTGGAGAAGAACTATGAGGGGCTTGTTGCAAAATACGCAGATGGGTACTTGGGGTTTCTTTTACCCACTTGAACTTTCTTGGTGGTCCTCTTACTCTCAATAGTCATCATGTGATCCAGAATGTGTCTGGTAAATGTGTTCCCATGTTTGCATTGGTGATTGACACTATTTGACATGTGCAGGAGTCCTATTCCCAGACCAACAAACTGGGGAGGTTTTCGGTTGTATCCGAAAGTAATTGAGTTTTGGCAGGGTAGAGAGTCACGCCTCCATGACAGGTTGGGTTTCACTCTGTCCAGCCTTTAACTTCCCTCAACAGAAAAGATGGGGAAAACTGTTTATAGAGTTTGTGCAGTTTTCCATGCTTGAAAGAATCTGTCACTGCTAGAGTTTTAGTTACGTAAACTCCAACAGCTGGCAAACATGGATTCACAATCATTGCTTGTCTAGGATGTTCAGGTCATTTTACATGCATTTCATATGCTTTTTTTGATGGATCCTCCTGCTTCTGTGTTTTGATCTGTTGATGAACTCATGTATAGGTTACGGTACAGGCTGGTGGAAGAAGGCACCAGTAACCAGACCTGGGTGAGGGAACGTCTGTCACCGTGACCCCTCACGGTTACACAGTTCCATGAGAGTGTGACATACTTCTGGCAGTTAGGATTTTTGCAGAGCTCTGTACTGGTTCTTTAGTTTTGACTTTGTGAGGGAATCAGTATGCATCAGTGCTGCTTCTAATATGATTATGCTACATTCACCATACTCTCATGTATTCCATTTTGAGCTATAACAACATCAGGTTGAAATCTTATTTGTAGGTGAATAACATCTTAAGTGCTGGCATAGTAGATCTTGTAACTTAGGCTGCAATAAGAAGGTATGTTTGTCACCATATTTTGGCAACATCTGTTCTCAAATCAACCTTCGCTAGTTAAACCTTCCAGGGCAAAAATTTACTCTGCCAGTCAGATCTTTGAGATAACAGATTGTGACTGAAATTTGCTTGCAGACTCACGTTTTGCTGAAGACCGCCAGTTGACTGTTGTCTGGTTATTTAATACTAACAATGCACTTTTAGGTCTCAAAAAAGAAACCTTATCATGCAGTTGAGTTCTGTCTCTTATACACCTGCATCATTGACAGTGCACTAACAAGTGCAGACAAGTAGCTCACACAGTGTTGGAATGCAGAATTAGCTTCATCTGTCATCTGCCTAAGATGCCATCTTTTTAGTAATGTCTACCTGATGCAGGAGCTGTTCCAATAAATGCAACAGGAAGGCATGGCTCATGATAGGGTCTCTCTTCTAACAGGATGGGCTAGAGACAGATCCCTTCACTTTTGTGGCTGGTCTGAATGTGTGCCAGTGTACAGCAGTTGAAGAGCGGTAGGCTTGTGAGGCTCATTGACATAAAATGAGGCTGTGAGTATAATTGTCTTTGTAGGGTCTTTCCATATTTGCCAAAGGTGGGATTGCAGAGAATGGAAATGAGAGTTAAGAGGATGCCCTCTCATGATGTGGTATCTTGGGACTGCCATGATGTTGGGCCATGTGAAATATGGGTAAGGCCTGAAGGTTTTGGAGTCAGCAACAGATACAATGTGAAAAAGTACAGCTGAATGGTGTTACCAAGTGGATATCTCATGATATGTGAATTTGAGTTACCCATTTCTGAATGTGGACATAGGTATGTCAAAACCAGTTATTTGATTATTGAGAATTATGGTTATGATTCCTAAGAACCACCATGATAACCTCTGGGGTCTGTTCCTGTTTTTAATAACTGCCCAACTGGGGTGTATATCTAACTTTCACACCAGCCATAAGTCAGTCTTGGACCCAATATCAGGACCAGGCAGGTATGGAAGTTCCGAGAAGTACCCAATAACATTGGTGTGAAATTCTTAACAAGCACCCAATACCAGACTGGTATGTTCAAGAGTTGATACCAGACCAACACTGGTTAGTACACACTGCTCCCCTACAACATGCCAAGAAAGAACGACTTGTTTTTGCCAGCAAATGATAACAATTGTACCTGGTGGCAAGCTGAACATGACAGAGCTTTCTGTCTGCGAGACTTGATTCTGTCAGAATTTGAGCTCAACACTGGAAAAGTGTTAACTGTGGATCCAGTAGGTGGGGATCCGCATATTGGCAGCTTCTGCAAATCGCAGTGAAATCAAAGAGAAGTCTGCTTAATGGGTGAAACTGAATAAGGTTTCCCCCCCCACCCCCCACACAGCAGAGGCATACACCCTTCTCCTAATGAGCTTACCACTGCAAACTGTTGCTTTGGCAACTCTGTATAGTTGTGCAAAACAAACCTTGAACTCTGTGGACTGGTGCATGTGATACTTATCAATTCTTCGAGCCATTGCTGTTGTCTGCCAGGGTAGTTAATTTTTTTCCCCAAATATCATATCTGCAGTTGATCCTGCAGATGACCTGCAGACAATGCAGTTTGTACATTGCACCCATTTAAGGAATTCTACTATGTTATGGGAATTTGACTTGTGTAACAGTGCAAACAAGGGTTTAGTGATTTAGTGTGCACATATAAAGCAAAAACACACTCCTGGGTGATGTGTATTGCTTAATATCTGGCCCTGCAAAAGACATTTGGATCAAGAAAAGCAGAAGCAGCTCAGCAAAATGGTTTTGGCCCAGCAGTTTTGGACAGGATTCTGAGGCTGGTGAAGGCACAGCAAAGCCTGACACCTGCTGTTGGTTGGCTAGATAGTTTGATTGGTTCAGGTGGGTTGCCATTAGTAGTTTCCCACCTCTTTGCAGTCCCAGTTTTCAACTTCAAGGCTGGGGTCAGAAAAAAGTAAATAACTAAACTTGGACGTGAGAAATATTTTTTTACAGGGTCACATAGTACTGCTGGAGATCCAAACGTTGCACAAACCCAGAGTCCTCCAGCGGTGGAAGCTCATCTCACATCCAGAAGGACTGTGTTTGCGTCTCCACCCACAGTAGTAAAATGGGCCTGTAAACATGCCTAGGAAACAATGACCTCCAAACTGACCATAATCCTTCACTCAGACTGTGCCATTTAAATAGTTTGTCACTTACATTGTCCATGTTTATGGGTGAAGATGGGGGAATAATTAAGAATGTATTTTGGATGTGGGAAACATTGATAGAGGCCCAAATAGGGGTGTGGGTGGAGATGCTCTAATTCAAAGAACTTGTCCCTCCTCCCCCAAATTCTTGGTTTCTTCACAAGCACTCATTTCCTTACCTACTTTGGTGGCCCACCCAGAACATAGATAGTTGCATTTTTCGACCAGATACAGAGATTGAACCATGCACCAGCTTATGATCAGGTGCAAAATCACCCCAACCATGTTACTCACATTGGCTCTCCTAGCACCTCAGTAGAGTGTCATGATGATCCAGGATGCTGCTGGCATTTCCAAATTTCATGTGGAAAGATTCAACAAGGAGTAACACTTTCTCTCACACTCTCTCTGGAGAGGGTACAGATTGAACGTCTCAAAAGCCCAGGGTTTTCTGCAGAAATACACTGAGAAAGGACATCTTTAGTCCCTTTGGAGTCTGTACTCTCAACCACTACTAGTACCTCAAAATGAACAAACACTCAGGACAGTCTAGCCCATGCTTGCAGGTACTTATACTTACCTTTTCGAAGGCATTTTTCAAAGGCACCCAATTCAAAGGGACCTTGGTCTTGGATAATTCTTGTGCTTGGTCAGAAGAAGAACAATTCAGACTATCCAAGGAGATGAGATGTGAAACAAACACACCAAGTTTGCACATGCCCAAAATATGTCCTGAACCTTTTGGTGTGAACACTACCACTTAAGGTAACACTCAGCACCATTGCTGGAATGCAATACTCCCCCCCTACGTGGGGGCAGAGCCTAACAAAGAGAAAAAGTTCACAAGCACACTGGTGGCTTTTTACTTCACAAAGTAGATGCCTTTGGACCCTTGATAGATCCAAGTTGTTCTATGCATCCAGGAATACCTAGTGAACTTGGCATTTGAATTCTATGAAATAGGCAAAGTTCAAGTACTTCCACCATGAAATCAAATTGAAGCCCATTCAATGTGATCATGACTTGACTTGGTAACTCTTGCAAACCTTTTCAATGCTTCAGCAAAATTTATAGAATGGGGACATTCATTCCCATCCAGACTGGGCCCTGAACATATCATGATACAACAAACATGCAGCTTTGTTACTTCATAAGGAAGACTGCTCACTCAGGCCCCTTTGTCACACTACCTTTGGATGAGGTCAAAGTTGTCTTTACAAATCAACACAAAAGTGCAGTTTACCTGTCATCTATATTGTTTATCGGCTGTTCACATGTTTTTTGTGGCGTGTTTTTAGTGGATTTTGTTGCTGGCTACAAAGTGAAACTGAAAATAAAATGTTCAATTTTTCTCAAATTAGGTTAAATTGCAACAATATAAATCAAACCGAGGACTCATTTTAATATATCTTCCTTCTTCACATGTTAAAGACTTCAATGTGCAAGATGATTTAGAAACCAATGATCCCAACGTTTCAAGATTGAGGATCTTAAGCAGAAATTTAAAAAACTGTTCCACTTTATGAAAAAAATTGTTTTGTAGTTGAACAGAGTGAGGTCCTTCCTCCTCTTTGAATAATTGAACAGGTTTGTTCTTCTCCTCCAATAAATGGGTATGTGATCCTGTTCTCTGTATGTAACCAGTTTTCGGGCTCTTATTCTGCTGGTACTTTTGTAAGTTTGTTCCGCAGGTGGATTGATGGTGGTATGCTGATTCTACTATTTGAGAATGCTACTCATAACAAATTGTAAACTTTAGCAAAAAAATCCCAAGAATATCCTGTAAGTAGAATATTGATAAAAAACATGTTTGAGATCCTTTCACACTTGAGTTAAGGTTCTGAAGACGATTGAACCCTTCCTTGAAGTAACTAGGGTCTCCTAATGTATGGTATATTGTTGCACACAAAGAAACTCCTCAATTGACAAGAATCCCCATCCTTGTCTTTGGTGTGTCCCCTTCGTTCTTTATGTGTAGGATAAGTCCTCAGGGTGAGGGGCCAGGGTAATAAGGAGCCCTAGGACAAAGCATTTGCACCACATTTTGGAAATGCCCATAACCCATGGGCTTTACCCAACATAAAGTGCAAGGCTATGGTTATCAAAGTTATCATGAACCTAAACATAGAGTTCATGAAGCTTAAGAGGAGGGTTCTTATGCTTATCCCTTAAGAGTGGGGATGATCTTATGCTTACTTATATAGGTGTTTACTTATAGGTCTAAGATCCCTCCCACTCTTAATGTGTAAGTGTTATGTGTCTCCTCTTTTGTAGGATGGATATTCATAGATATAGGGTGCCCTCCAAATGCACTACAAAATTTCTAGTACTGCTTTCAGTTGTAGACTATGTCACTGCAGTGCAAATAGTCTGGATTAGAGTCAAGCTTTGTGTTCTTTCTGTTTGGGAACTGAAAAGCCTTTACTCCAAACAATTCTATGCATTGCTGAAGCTTGTGATGAGGCATGAAAGTGGGGCCAAGTCTCAAGAACATGTGTGAAGACCCAGCAATCTAAAGGTTCATTCAATCCAACATAGGGCAGATATTTGTGACAGGAAAAAAATTTCAATTTTTAAGATCCCAAAGTGCCAAGTCTAGGACCTACAAAGCAGAGGAAATCTAAAGCTTTAAAATTTTTTTTTTCCCTTTCCCCAAAGTCAAAAGCGGACAGAAAGGTGAAGAACATGAGTTCTCAAATAAGGTTTTTGTCTTTCAAATTTGGGGTTTTGAAAGTTTGGTAAAATTTTCCAAAATTTTTGCAACTTTTTTCAAATTTACACTAATTTTCCAAATAAATTCAATTTTTTTTGTTGTCACAATAATGGGCCCCAAAAAAAGCTCTGGAAATGACCAGTGTTGTGTGATTATTTGAATTTATAAAGAACCACCAGTTGTGGTTTTTTAAATACTTCAGAAGGATCAAAGAGCTGCTGGTACAAGGTATGTTGAAAACCTTAAAGAACCTGTGGTTTTCATGAAAGAATTGGTAAAGGACAAGCAGTTTTATAGATGGTTATTTGAAAAAATTCAAGTTTGGAGAAACATGGTTATATAACAGAATTGGTTCTTTGAACTTTTGAGAACCATGGCTATAAATCCTAAGAACTGCCTTGATAACCACTAGGCGGCTGTTCTCCGTTCCTGTTTCCAATAACCGCCCAACACTACTGGATGTGACATTGTCGTGGAGTCATTGGCATTTGTCCATGATGATCATACACTTGAAAAGAAAAGGTATTTTGGTAATGCCATCCGAACTATACTACCTATGCAAACTATATTCGATCCTCACATCCCATCTTTGCTGGGAATAAAATTCAGAGAAATGATTGTCAAGGGTGGGGCAACAAATTTGGGAACAATTTTTTCAAACACCAATATGAGAATGTCCAAGCCAACATTTCCAAACTCTTACACCAAAGTGTACACCATTTCCAAAAGCTAGGCAAAGAGCACAAAGTGAACCAAGGATTCCCAATGGACTCAAAGTCTTATCTTTTTTGAAGAGACAGGTACAAAATGCCCATGAACTAGTTACACTCAAGGACAAGGGGAACTGGAGGACAATTCCCCTTGTCGGCATTCATTTTTATGACAAGTTTCCAACCCAGTATTGGTAGGAGGTGGGTTTTGGGTCAATGTTTATAGCTTAAATAATTGGTGGGAAGAAAGCCAAAGCCAAGACAACCCTCCTCTGGCCCATTACATTCTTTTAAGAATTGGCCACTGAACCTAATTGCATGAATTCCCCATACGTGCTCAATGCAGATTGGGCAACCATTGCATGATGATGCTCGTCAAACCGTCTGACCCAAATGAGGACCCAACATGACTAATGACCTAATTATTTTGATGGAGGGACCATGCATGAAAAGCAAGCAAGTTTGAGTACCCATACTACTAGAAGAAGAAAGTGGTACTATGGATGTGGTAAAACTTACTAAGTTGTCCTTTTAAAATTGTATTCCTCTCCATTTTGCCTTTCATGGTGGAGACAAAGAATATCACCCCTTATTAGTTTAGTTTCCCTTTGAAAAGAGAGTCTGTCAATGTACAATGTAGTCAAACATCGCCTTGGGAGGTACGGTTTAGGGTGGGAGGGATCTTATGCCTACTTATAGGCATAAGATCCATAACTAGGTGTAAGATCTTTGACACTCTTAAGGAGCAAGTGTAATATCCCTCCTTGTATTCTTGGTTTTTCCCTCCTAGTAAACTTAGGAAAAAGTTTCTCCAAGTGCTTTACATTTTGCATAATGCAAACTCCACACATTGAACTCTAACTCCATGGCTGTTCATGGCCACCCACATCCAACCCCTCTCATAGCTAGAAGTATGTGACCAGATCTCCATTATCAGTGGTTTGGAGAGATGAACCTAACATCTGTTACAATAGGATTTGGAGTGGAATAGAAGAACCCACTGTGCATTAGCAGAAAGTTTGGAAAGTTTGGAACACTTGGAACTAAAGTGGGTTAGTCAATGGTAGGAATGAGATTGCAAAATAATTGGCAAACATGGCTTGCTAAACAATGTGGGGGTCGTTTTCGAAAATTTTAGAATTATTGAGAGACACATAATTAGGAAAAGTGTGGATCTATCTATAATTGGGAAAATCATGGGTCTAGGGCATGTTTTGCATGCATAATAATATGCATCCAAACAACTTTAATATAGTGTTGGAATTTCGAATAATAAATTACCATTTGAGTTTACATCACAAGTGATGGTGGCATTAGAAATTGCTAGACTTATTGAAATATCTCCAATATTTTGACACAAAATATAAAGTTGACATTGAAATTATTTGATTTATTTATATAAAAAAATTCATAATATTTTAGGAGATCATATGAATAAATTTGAAATCTATGTCGTGAATGAAAAAAATACCCCAAAAAACTTTTAGAACAATGTAACTCTAAGTGCTTTTGTTGTTTAAAAGATTCCTAAAATGACTTGAATTTTTAAAAAATGATTTGAGGAAAAAAAAAAAACTTATTAACCTTAACATAATAATATACTAAAACTTTATTTTCGATGATAATATTAATTTTTTTTTGCTATGATGACTTACTAATCATAGAATTAAACAAGAATATTTTTTGAGAATAAGTAGTCAAGTTTTGGCACATCAACTTGACTAACTCACCTATTGCTTTTTTAATATTCATCTAAAGGTCATTGTTGGTTCCTTAATTGTGATTGTGCTTTACATACTTAATATGCTCAACTATTTTAAGACGTGTTAGACTTCCACTTCACCCATTTTGTCTTTTTAAAAACTATATATGTTGTTCAATTGTGTTATGAATGCATTACATGTAAGGGGTTTAGTCCAAAAATCTTCAATGCTTGCAATTCAACATTATGGAGTAATGCACACTTAGATATTCAAAAATTCATAATAAAATCAAAATCTCCAATGAGTGTTGAAATGGGAGACCATGGAAAGCCTATGGAATATGCTAATTTTATTTATTTATTTGTTGGGAGTTATCCATTAAAGTATTTGAATTGTGTCTTTGCTGGCTAAGGTTTTCACAATATTTGTTAGTTTTGTTATAAGAACCCTTAATGAAATTTGAAATTGATTATAAGTGGTTGATACTAGTTAGTTTTTTGGTGGCAATGTTTTGCAATTTTGCGAATTCATTTTTAGGAAAACTTGAGAACACATGGCTTTTGGAAAGAACTTGGGAAAACATCTTTTTTAGCATAAAATTATCACTTTTGCAAAATTGAGAGATTAAAAAATCTTGGGTAGTACGTATCAAGTTAAAGGATTATTGATACACGAAGACTTTTTAATTTGGATACCTAGATTTAAATTAAGGCTCTAGTCTTAATTACTTTTATTAATTTTATCCCCTAAACACCTAATAAGCCAAAAATGGTTTTTGTTGGGAATTTCAAATGGATGTGGATGATGGTAATTTAAATATTCTTCAATTTCTCAATTTTACAATTGTGTGGTTTTTCTAAGTGCTTTGAGATGATCTATTGATAGAAAATTTTCACTTGGATTTGAGTGAGATATTGATAAAATAAGTGCATGCATCCATGGCCTTTAGCTAGGGAACCAAGTTACTTGCACCAATGAGGGTTTCAGAGTTGTAGGTGGATAGCAAGGGGTTAACTTTGGAAACTCATTTATGAGCTGATCCAAGAGCTTTAGCATTGGGATCTTTTTGAAGTTGCTCCTTGATTTTAAAGACTTTCACATTCCAATAATTGCAAGGTTTTCATTTTTTAGTACTTGAAATAATCACATTTGGGCTTGAATGAACACTTAATCATTGTGAGTGCTGCATTAGGATGCATGCATTAATGTCATGCCACAAACTATTTTTTGGTCACTTTGAAAACTTCATATTCAACCTTGGATAGCACTTGCACAATCTGTATGAGGTCAACTTAGCTTCACTATCTCATCATCCCTTGCCAGACTTTGCCAAAGATTTTTGAGCTTGTGTAAACTTTGAATCCAAGAAATGGAATTCTAATCCAACTCAGTGACGAGAAGATTGGACTACTTTTTGAGGCTTTGCATAGAAGGAAAAATGGTTGCAAAAATGGCTTATATGCTCTTAGGGGTTACATGGCCTTTAATGTTTGGAGCTCTTCCATTGGTAGTATGTAGTAACAACCTTGTAATGTTTTTAATGATCAAGAGTTCCATGTAGCAATTCATGCACATAATTGCAAATGTGCTCCCAATTGGTAGTGTAAATGTTTGTGATAATCAAGAGTTACATTCAACAATTCATGTAGAGTTGCAAAAGTGTAAGGTTTACTTGAAGGCTAGAGTGTGGCTACTCCCAAAATAAGAGGCCTAGGACAAGATGGTAGCTGTATTTTGGAAATGCCTTGCACCCATGGGCCTTAAAATGTAAACTCAAGTGTAGTAAAAAATTAATGAACAAGAGTAAGATCCATTTTTGGGTTGGACTCTTGTACTATACCCCAAATGTGGATCTAAAAGCATAGAGAAAGTCATGTGGGTGTTGGCATGGTAAAATAGACAATGATTGATCCTTGTAGTTTATTTTCAACATAAGGAAAATAGTTATAAAATAAGTTTTCTCAATAGACTAGGTTGAAATATTAATTATTTCAATTTTTCAATGATGGATATGGACATATTAAAAACTTTATTATTACATGTGTTAGAAATTGGACTATTTTTAGACTAGATTCTAGACAATAATATTTTTTTGTTTATTTTACCATGTTTTCACCCATGTGTTCAAAAAGCTTGGGGGCATGTATCTCCATTTTTGTCTTCAAGCATTTCATTCAAATGGTTATCACTCAAAAGAGATTATGCTTTCCAACTTAAACTTTGTAGGGTCAACTACTTTTTGAAATGCATGTTACAAACACATAGAGCATTAGGGGGAAAAACATTTAATGTAAACCTTGGGATTTACGTGTGTCAAATAATTGTCCAACTTATTTTTTATCACCCTATTATTATTTAATATATACATATTAAAGCCACCCTATATTAATTGTAGTCCGTTATTTCATATTATTACATATTTTATATTACAATTAATTAATTATTTGAATAAAATGCACAAGGGGGACATTAATAAAAAAAAGTAAAAAATACATGAGGAAAAATATAGGGTGCAATATATTGGTTGTTGGGTAAAAATTATAAGTTAATTAGTAAAAAATAGGGTACATTTTATTCACATAATAAATTTAATTATAATATAGGTTATGCAATAATATGAAATAATGGATTATAATTAATGTAAGGTGGCTTTAATATATATATATAATATTAGAGTGATAAAAATGAGTTGGACAATTATTTAATACTTCCCCCTAAAAATGGTTGTTTGACGCACATATATTTCAAACTTTACACTGAGTGTCCCTTTAGATAAAATGTACCTTATTTAAAAACTAATTAACTTATAATTTGTACTCAACAACCAATATTTTGCACCCTACATTTTTACTCGCATATTTTTTACTTTTTTTTATTAGTGTCTCTCCCCCCCCCCGGGAGAACATTATGAGGTCTAACAAATAACATGGGGGGTTCGGGGGTTAATATTATGTGTTATTTTTTCCATTACATGTGTCAAAAATGGTATTAGGGGGGGGGGGGGGGGGGGGTGTCTTTTTTTTCTCCTTTTTTTTTTTTTTTTTTTTATTTTTCCATTCTTTTAAACCTTTTATATAAAA
>Ga0116229_10008396_pt1 | contig 16057 bp, 12 predicted proteins | sample S1TSphgellanicum_3_FD_87313 | JGI IMG/M metagenome (GOLD analysis project Ga0116229, IMG submission 87313) | Host-associated microbial communities from peat moss isolated from Minnesota, USA - S1T2_Fc - Sphagnum magellanicum MG | ecosystem: Host-associated > Plants > Peat moss > Unclassified...
CGATCTTCACGTTCACGCTGCCGCTCGGCCGCCCGCCGGCACCCGCCGACGAGCCGGCAGCGGCCCCGCCGGTGAGCGGTCACGCCGCGCATGTCTGAACCGAACCCGGTCGCGATCCTGATCGAGGACGAGCGCCAGATCCGCCGCTTCGTGCGCACGGCACTCGAGGCCGAGGGCTGGAACGTGTACGAGAGCGATACGCTGCGTCAGGGCCTCGCCGACGCCGGCACGCGCAAACCGGATCTCGTGATACTCGATCTCGGGCTGCCGGACGGTGACGGCATGGACCTGCTCCGGGATCTGCGCGGCTGGTCGCAGCTACCCGTGATCGTGCTGTCGGCGCGCGCCGACGAGCAGGACAAGATTGCAGCCCTGGATGCCGGCGCAGACGACTATCTCAGCAAGCCGTTCGGGGTCGGCGAATTGCTCGCGCGCGTGCGGGTCGTCTCGCGTCGCCGCCAGACGGCCGCCGGGATGGTGGGCTCCACGTTCGAATTCGGCGACGTGCGCATCGATCTGACGCTTCGCACGGTGCACAAGGGCGAGCAGCTCGTGCACCTCACCCCGATCGAGTATCGCCTGTTGACGCTGCTCGTCGGGAACGCGGGCAAGGTGCTCACGCATCGACAGATCCTGCGCGAAGTGTGGGGGCCCTCGCATGCCGAGCACGGCCATTACGTGCGCGTGTACATGGGGCACCTGCGCCAGAAACTCGAGGAGGATCCGGCGCGTCCGCGCCACATCGTGACCGAGACGGCGGTGGGTTACCGGCTCGTGCAAACCCCTTAGCATGGCCTCGACCAGCGCCGTCGCGCCGTCGCCAGATCGGCCCGCGTATCGACATCCGCGGCAGCCGACGGCAGGTCGATCAGCTTAAGATCCGGTGCCGCCAACGCGGCGACGAAGTCCTTCAGACCCGCATCACCCTGCAGTTCGAGTGTCGCGTGATAGAGCCGTTTGGGCAGAATCAGCGGCGCTGCGCCGCGCGCCGCCGTCCCGGCCGCGCCGAGACGGCGCGCCACGAGGCGGCGGCGCGCCGCCCGCCAGCGCCCGATGAGCCGCGCGACATCGCGGCGGGACAACGCGGCCAGATCGACCGGCAGGATCAGGACCGCGCAAGCATGGCGCGCGCGGGCGACACCGAGACGCACCGAGGTCGCGAGTCCCTCGGAGCGGCGCGGATTGACGCAAAGCCGCACACGATGGCCCCGCAATTCATGGCGGTAGCGCGCCGCGCGCGGCGGTACGACCACGAGCAACGCCGCGCCGGCCAACGGCGCGAGCAAATCCGCCGTCCGTCGCAACAGGCTCACCCCGCGCACCCGGGCGAGCGCCTTTGGCTTGCCGAGGCGGCGCGAGTGGCCGGCCGCGAGGATCACGAAGGTTGGACGCGGAGTCATCGCGCCATGGTGAACGGTGAACTCGGCAAGAGCTACCGCCGTCTGCCGCCTCGAACACGAGCCGTTCGGCCGCCGCTCGTCGTTGCATCTAGTCGATTGATTTCTGATACTATCTTGCGCCTTCGAAAGGGCCCCTTTTTCGGGGGAGTAGCTCAGTTGGGAGAGCGTCGCGTTCGCAATGCGAAGGTCGAGGGTTCGATCCCCTTCTCCTCCACCAGGTACGAAGGCCGGAGTTCCCTCGGGGAACCCGGCCTGTCGCCGTCCCCACGCCTCGGTAGCTCAGTGGATAGAGCGAATGCCTCCTAAGCGTTAGGTCGCCGGTTCGATTCCGGCCCGGGGCACCACTTTTGAGCCTATCGAGTCATGTGGCGTTCTAGCGAGAGCGCACCGCGAGATAACCCCGCGCAATGTCCCAGAGCCAGGTCTGGACCGCGCGCAGTTCCTTCGCCGTCGGGCGGCGCAGCAGCAGGGCATCGTTCGGAAACACCAGCCGGATCAACAGCGCCGACTTGACGACCCGGTAGAAATCGGTCGCGTCCACGCGCCGGAATTGCCGGACCCGTACGCCCGCCCGGAGCAGGCCGCGCAGCCGGCCATGCATCGCCGCGAGCGGGCCGTTCGAGAAATTCTCCTGGAAGGAGCCGCCGGCGGCGAGCTTCACGTAGTCCATGCCGCCGCCCGGGGTCGCGAAGTCGACCAGCGCGAGACGCACGTAGGCGGGATGCAGCAGCTTGAACTCCGCGAAGCGGTTCAAGGCGGCGCGCAGCGCCGCGGCGGGATCGGCGCCGGGTGCGCTCTGAAATTGATCGGCCAGCAGCGCGATGAACCGCCGCGACACCTCGACGAGCACGTCGTCGCGGCTCTTGTAATGCTTGTAGATGGCGGGCACCCTGACGCTCAAGGGTTCCGCGACGTCGCGCAGTTTGAAGCCGTAGACGCCTTTCGAGGCGATCAAGCGTTCGACTTCGTCGAGGATCCGGTCGCGGGTCGGTACCAGCGATTTGCTGCGCTTCATGTGCGCCATTATATCTTGCGCGCGGGGGCCGGATTGGTTAATTTGACTTCTGGTTAATACGATTAACCCCGTTTTGGTGCGCATGGAACTTCGATGCCGATAGAAGACAAGTCCATCGACTACGTGCCGGAAAGCGCCCGTCACGGCCGCGTCATCGATCAGGCGCCGTTCTGGTTCCTCGGCAACTTCCATTTCTTCACGATCGCGATCGGCTTCGTGGGTCCGAGCATGGGCCTGTCCTGCGGCTATACGGCCCTTGCCGGCGCCCTCGGCATTCTCTTGGGCACGCTGTTCGTCGCCTTCCACGCATCGCAGGGCGCCGAACTCGGACTTCCTCAGATGATCCAGTCCCGCGCTCAATTCGGGTTCCGCGGCGTGGTGCTCGTGCTGATCGGCACCTTGTTCACGTTTCTCGGCTTCAACGTGGCGAATTGCGTGCTCACCGCGCATGGACTTCACGGCATTCTCGGGTGGAACGAGACGGCGGTGGCCGTCGTGGCCGCGGTCGCCGGCGGCCTGCTCGCGATCTACGGTCATGATTCCCTGCACCGCGTGTTCCGTTGGTGTTTCGTGCTGTGCCTGCCGCTGTATACGCTGCTCTCGCTCGCGATCCTCGTGGGCCGCATCCCGGCGTCGCATCCGGACGCCGGCATGTTCACCTGGGTCGGCTTCTTCGCGCAGTTCTCGGCGAGCGCGAGCTTCAACATCACCTATGCCCCCTCGGTGTCCGACTATTCGCGCTATCTTCCGCGCCACAGCGATCCGAAGGCGATCATCGCCGCGGTGTTCGCCGGTGCATCGTCGTCGGCGATCTGGCTCATTGCGCTCGGCGGGTGGCTCGCGACGCGCCTCGGCGCGACCGACGGGCTGCAGGCGCTGTACGACGCCGGCAATGCGCTGCTGCCGCCTGTCGGGATCCTGCTCTCCCTCGCGTCGGTGGCCGCGCTCGTCGCGACGATCGGCCTGAACGCCTACAGCGGCATGCTCACCGTGATCACGGCGCTCAATTCCGTGCTCGAAATCCGCCCCACCGCGAGGCTGCGCGTCATGGCGGTGACCGCGCTGACGGCGGTCACGCTCGCCGTGAGCTTGAGCATCAGCACGGGCTCGATCCCGCTCGTCTATGCGGTCCTCACGATCATGCTATACCTGCTCGTGCCCTGGACCGCGATCAACCTGACCGATTATTTCCTCGTGCGTCGGGGCCGTTACGCCATCACGGAGTTCTTCCAGCCGCACGGCATCTATGGGGCCTGGGGCTCGCGCGGTCTCCTCGCGTATGGAATCGGCTTCGCCGCCACGCTGCCGTTTTTCGTGCTGCCCGACGTGTACACGGGGCCGGCGGCGCGCGCGCTCGGCGGCGTCGACGTGGGCTGGATCGTCGGACTTGCGGTGTCGGCGGCCGTGTACGGGCTGCTCGCGCGATTCCATGACCCGGCCCGCGAGGCCACGGCGATTCGCGAGAGCGAACGGGTGCTCTCGATGAGCGTTTGATCGTCCTGGATGAGCCTTTGATCTGTCAGGAGCAACCGACCATGTCCGCCGCCCTTTCCCCCCTGCGCGTCGATCGCGATCGGCTGTGGAACAGCCTCATGACCATGGCCGAGATCGGCGCGACCTCGCGCGGCGGCTCGAACCGTCAGGCACTGACCGACGAGGACAAGGCCGGGCGCGACCTGTTCGTGCAATGGGGGCGCGCGCTCGGCTGCGGCGTCGATATCGACGCGGTCGGCAACATCTTTCTGCGCCGCTTGGGCAGTGACCCGAGCCTGGACCCGGTGCTGATCGGCAGCCATCTCGACACGCAACCGACGGGCGGCCGCTTCGACGGTGTCTACGGCGTGCTCGCCGGCCTCGAGGTGCTGCGCACCTTGCAGGATCACGGCGTGACGACGGCACGTGCCATCGAGGTCGCGAGCTGGACGAACGAGGAGGGCTGCCGGTTCGCGCCGGCGATGCTCGGATCCGGCGTCGTTGCCGGGACCTACACGCTCGAGTACGCGTACTCGCGCACCGACAAGGCCGGCCTGTGCTTCGGTGCGGAGCTCGAGCGGATCGGGTATCGCGGCGCCTTGCCCGCGCGGCCGCGGGCGTTTCGCGCCATGTTCGAAGCGCACATCGAACAGGGGCCGATCCTCGAGCAGACGGGGACCACGATCGGCGCGGTGACCGGCATTCAAGGCGCGTACTGGTTCGACGTGACGCTCGAGGGGGTGTCTTGCCACGCCGGGCCGACGCCGATGGAATCACGGCGCGATCCCTGGCGCGCGGCCACTCCGATCATCGAGGGCGCGTTCGCGCTCGCCGCGCGCAACGCGCCCTGGGGCCGCGCGACGATCGGCGATCTGAAGGTCTCCCCGGGCTCGCGCAACACCGTGCCCGAGCGGCTCGTGCTGGCCGTGGATCTGCGCCATCCCGAGCGGGCCGTGCTCGAGTCCATGGTGGCCGAGTTCCGCGCGCTCGTGGCCGACAGCGCGCGGACCCACCGCATCGACTCGCGGATCGACACGGTCTGGCACATGCCGCCGACGCGCTTCGACGCCGGGCTCGTCGAGCGCATCGACGCCTGCGCGGCCGCGCTCGGTTTGACGCATGCGAAGATCGTGAGCGGCGCCGGCCATGATTCCTTGCATACGGCGCAATTCGCGCCGACGGCGATGATCTTCATCCCCTGCACCGGGGGCTTGAGCCACAACGAGGCCGAGGAGGCGACGAGCGCCGATCTCGGCGCCGGGGCCGATGTCCTGCTGCAGGCCGTGCTCGGTGTCGCCGACGAGCGCAGCCCGCCCACGAAGGAGCTTGCATGAGCACGGTACTGCGAACGCGGCGCAGCGGCGGCGCAACGCCGCGGCCTTCGGCCTGGGGTGTCGACAGTGAGTACGGCGTGCTGCGCGACGTGCTGGTCGGTCCCATCGATCACTTCACCTGGCAAATCGGCAATGCCGTCGCCGAACGCGCCGAGCGCGTCGGGCTGCGCTTCGATTACGCGACCGCGCGGCGCCAGTACGGCGAGATGCTCGATGCCTACGCGCAAGCGAACGTCCGGGTTCACGGCCTCGTGCCGGACCCCTCGCTGCCGTACCAGATCTTCGCGCGCGACAGCAGCGTCATGACGCCCTGGGGCGCCGTGATCATGCAGCTGCAAAAACCGTATCGGCGCGGCGAATACGCGGCCTGCCTCGAGTTCTATCTCGGCGCCGGCATTCCGATCTTCGACCTGATCACGGCCGGCAACGTCGAAGGCGGCGACTTCATGGTGTTGAAACCCGGCGTCGCGGTCTGCGGCTACTCGGGGGAGCGCTCGATCGAGCCGGCCGTGCGCCAGCTGCAGTCCTGGTTCGAGGCCGAGGGCTGGGAACTGCATGCCTACCCGTTCGACTCGCATTTCCTGCACCTGGACGTACAGATGGGCATGCTCGCCGAGGGCCTTGCCGTGGTCTGCGTCGAGGCCGTCGAGCCCGAGTTTTTGACGTGGCTCGGCAGCAAGGGCATCCGCGCGCTGCCGATCTCGTACGGCGATGCCATGCAGATGGGCACGAACGTGGTGGCGCTCGGCGCCGAGCGCGTGCTCGTCCCGGCCACGAGCAAGAAGCTCGTCGCGGCCTGCCGGGCCGAGGGGCTCACCGTCTATGATCCCGACGTGTCGATGATCGCCAACGGCGGCGGGGCCGTGCATTGCATGTGCCAGGCCCTGCGGCGCGACCCGGTCGCTCTACCGGCATAATGCGAGGACGCCTGTGGCGAGCACGACGCGGGCACAAAATAGTCCGGCAAGCCCCTACATTATGACCAATGCGGCTTGCCGGGCCGCTCGGCCACTCGGGATAGTGTCGGCATGACGCCCAACGACGACGGTAATCGGATCCTGCATCGTTTGCGGGGACTCCCCGAGCTGGCGCCGGGGGTCCTTCAGGATCGCCGGGCACGGCCCGACCGCCGCCGCCGAATCCTCTGGTCGATCATTTATGGGGGATTCCGGCCGCGCCGCCGCGCGCCGCGGCGCCGCGAGGGCGAGCGGTACTCCTGGTCGCTCGACTGGCATGCCTCGCACCTGTTGGTCGTGGCGATCGGCATTTTGTTGCTGAGCGTCACCGATGCGGCGCTGACCTTGCTGCTGCTCGAGCGCGGCGCGCTCGAGGTCAATCCGGTCATGGACTTGGTCGTGCATGGGGACTCGGCCATGTTCGCCGAACTCAAAATGACGTTGACCGGCGTCAGCGTCGTGATCCTCGTCGGCCTCGCGCGCCAGCGCTTCCTGCGCCGGTTCCGCGTCGAGTCGGCATTGTACGCGGTACTCTTGACCTATTTGACGCTGATCGCCTACGAATGTTGGATGCTTCGCAGCCTCGACGAGCTGCCGTTCGGCATATCTTGAACTTGGCTCACATTCCATATTCCCGACCTATCGGCTAAACTAAGGATCCCGCCAAATACGCCGGTTTCATGAGCCCATCACTCGCCGATTTACTCGCCACGTCCGCGCTCAATGGTGGCAATGCCGATTTCGTAGAAGACCTGTACGAGCGCTATCTCCTGAATCCCGAGGCGGTCGAGCCTGCGTGGCGTGACTATTTCGGCAAACTCGTCGCCGGTTCCGGTCGGGACGTCGCGCATGGACCGGTGCGCGCACGCTTGCTGGAGAGACTGAGGCATCCGCCGACCGTCGCGGCCGTCGCCGCCGAACCGGACGAGGTCAGCGCGAAACAGGCTGCGGTGTCGCGGCTCATCCAGGTCTACGCGAATCGCGGCCACCTGGTCGCCAAGCTCGATCCTCTCGGATTGCAACAGCCGACCAAACCCTACGTGCTCGATCTCGCCTATTTCGGTCTCAGCGACGCGGACTTGGAGACCGAGTTCTACACCGGCAGCCGCACGGCCGATCTCGCGCCTCGCGCCAAGCTCAAGGACATCCTGCGTCAGCTGCGCGAGATCTACACCGATACGATCGGTGCGGAGTTCGCGCATGTGTCGGACACGGAGGAGCGCCTCTGGCTACAGGATCAATTCCAGTCGGCGCGCGTCAAGCATCGATTTTCGGTCGACGAGAAGAAGAACATTCTCTGGCAGTTGACGGCGGCCGAGGGCCTCGAACGCTATTTGCATACCAAGTACGTGGGCCAGAAGCGGTTTTCGCTCGAGGGCGGCGATAGCCTGATCCCGCTGCTCGACGACCTCGTGCAACGGGGCGGTGCGGCCGGCATCGAAGAGACGATCATCGGCATGGCGCATCGCGGGCGGCTCAACGTGCTCGTGAACCTCCTCGGCAAGTCGCCGAAGGACCTGTTCAATGAATTCGAGGGCCAATACGACCTCGCGAAGCTGCGCGGCTCGGGCGACGTGAAGTATCACAAGGGGTTTTCCGCGGACCTGAAAACCCCCTCCGGCAACGTGCACGTCGCGCTCGCGTTCAATCCGTCGCATCTCGAAGTCGTCAACGCCGTGGTCGAAGGCTCGGCGCGGGCGCGCCAGGAGCGGCGCGGCGATGTCGACGGCGCGCGTGTGCTGCCCGTGCAGATCCACGGCGACGCCGCGTTCGCGGGACAGGGCGTGGTCATGGAAACACTCCAGCTCTCCCAGGCACGCGGGTTCTACACCGGCGGGTCGGTGCACGTGATCATCAACAACCAGGTGGGATTCACCACGAGCGATCCGCGCGACGCGCGCTCGACCCTGTACTGCTCCGACGTCGCGAAGATGATCGAGGCGCCGATATTCCACGTCAATGCCGACGATCCCGAGGCGGTCTGCTTCGTGGCCCGCTTCGCGCTCGAGTACCGCGTGAGATTTCGCAAGGACGTGGTCATCGACTTGGTCTGTTACCGCCGGCACGGGCACAACGAGGCCGACGAACCCGCAGCAACCCAGCCGCTCATGTACAAGGTCATTCGCAAGAAGGCGACCGTGCGGCAGTTGTATGCCGACAAGCTCGTCGCCGACGGCGTCATCACGCCGGGCGAGGCCACCCTGATGATCGAGCAATATCGCAACGGCCTCGATCAGGGCAAACCGCAGGCGCGGGCGGCACTCGGCCTGATCGGCAACAAGTACACCGTGGATTGGAGCGAGTATCTCGGCGCCGACTGGTCCGAGCCCGTGAAGACCGGCATCGACATGCCGCGGTTGCGCTCGCTCGGCAAGGCGATCACGACGTATCCACAGGACTGGGTGTTGCATCCGCGCGTGCTCGCGATCATGCAGGCGCGCGAGAAAATGGTCGCGGGCGATCTCGAACTCGACTGGGGCTGCGCCGAAAATCTCGCCTATGCGAGCTTGATTCAGGACGGCTATCCGGTCCGGTTGACGGGCCAGGACAGCGGTCGCGGCACCTTCTTCCATCGGCACGCGGTGCTGCACGATCAGGCGACGGGGCGCGCCTATGTGCCCCTGCAGAACCTCGGCGTCAATCAGCCGAAGTTCACGGTCACCGATTCGGTGCTGTCGGAAGAGGCGGTCATGGGTTTCGAATATGGGTTCTCGACCACCGAACCGCACTGCCTGACGATCTGGGAGGGACAATTCGGCGACTTCTGCAATGGTGCGCAGGTCGTGATCGACCAGTTCATCAGCTCCGGGGAGGCCAAGTGGGGTCGCCTGTCGGGCCTCACCTTGTTCCTGCCGCACGGCTACGAGGGCCAGGGTCCGGAGCATTCCTCGGCGCGCCTGGAGCGGTTCTTGCAGCTCTGCGCCGAGTACAACATGCAGGTCTGCGTGCCGTCGACCCCGGCACAGATGTTCCACATGCTGCGGCGCCAGATGGTGCGCGCGCTGCGCAAGCCGCTCATCGTGATGACGCCGAAGAGCCTGCTGCGCCATCCGCTGTCGGTCTCTCAGCTCGAGGATCTCGCGGGCGGCGGGTTCCGCAACATGATCGACGAGATCGACCCGCTCAAACCGTCGGCGGTGACGCGCGTGGTGCTATGCAGCGGCAAGGTGTATTTCGACCTGCTCAAGGCGCGTCGCGAGGCCAAGGTCGACTCGGTCGCGATCGTGCGCATCGAACAGCTCTATCCGTTCCCGTCGGACGAATACGAAGCCATCGTGCGCAAGTACTCGCACGCGCGCGAGATCGTGTGGTGCCAGGAGGAGCCCCAAAATCAGGGCGGCTGGTACCAGATCCGCCATCGCCTGCAGGCAAAATTGACACCCAAGCACGAATTGCTCTACGCGGGGAGGGCCGGCGCGGCCGCGCCGGCGACCGGCATTTCGGCCCTGCACGAACAACAACAGAAAAATCTGGTCAACGCGGCACTTCAGGGCCTTCCCCCCGAAGAGACCTCGCGTCAAACGATGCGCCTGCCGGCGCACACTAGGACGGGTTCATGACAATCGAAGTTCGAGTGCCGCGGCTGCCGGAATCGGTGGCTGATGCGACGCTCATCTCGTGGCACAAGCAACCGGGCGACGCGGTCGCGCGCGACGAGAATCTGGTCGATTTGGAAACGGACAAAGTCGTGCTCGAGGTGCCCGCGCCCACCGCCGGCATCCTCACCGAGATCCGCCTGCCGAATGGCACCACCGTCACGAGCGGTCAAGTCCTCGCCGTGATCCAGGAAGGCGCGCACGCGCCGAGTCCCGCGACCCCCTCCACGAGCGCGCCGTCCGCCGTGTCCGTCGCGCCCGCCACCGTCGCCGCGGCGGCGGTCGCGACCGGCGGCAAGCTGAGCCCGGCCGCGAAGCGTGTCGTCGAGGAGAACCAGCTCGATCCGGCGACCATCCCGGGCACGGGGCGCGACGGCCGGATCTCGAAAGCCGACGCGGTCAATCACCTTCAGGCTGCCAAGAGCGCGCCGACGCCGAGCATTTCGGCGCCGGCCGCAACGCGTGCGGCGCGCGGCGCGCGCGCGGATCAGCGGGTGCCGATGACGCGCCTGCGCGCGCGCATCGCCGAGCGCATGGTGCAGGCACAGTCGACGCAGGCGCTCCTGACCTCGTTCAACGAAGTCGATCTCAAAGCGGTCACCGACCTGCGCGCACACTACAAGGATGCGTTCGAGAAGCAGCACGGCGTCAAGCTCGGCTTCATGTCGTTCTTCGCCAAGGCCTGCGTCGAAGCGTTGAAGAAATTCCCGGCCGTGAACGCATCGGTCGAGGGCGCCGACATCGTCTATCACGAGTATTTCGACCTGGGCGTGGCCGTGTCGACCGACCGCGGCCTCATCGTTCCGGTGCTGCGCGACGCCGACCAATTGAGTTTCGCGGACATCGAGAAGGCCATCGGTGTCTTCGCGGCGCGCGCCCGCGCGGGCTCGATCACGATCGAGGAGCTCACGGGGGGCACCTTCACGATCACCAACGGCGGCGTCTTCGGCTCGCTGCTCTCGACACCGATCGTCAATTCTCCGCAAAGCGCGATCCTCGGCATGCACAAGATCCAGGATCGGCCCGTCGTCGTCGACGGCCAGATCGTCGTGCGCCCGATGATGTATCTCGCGCTCACCTACGATCACCGCATCATCGACGGACGCGACGCCGTACAGTTCCTCGTCAGCGTCAAGCAATACCTCGAGGATCCGGCGCGCATCGTCCTCGGCCTATGAACTTCGACGTCGTCGTGATCGGGGGCGGACCCGCAGGCTATCCGGCGGCGATTCGCGCCGCGCAGAACAAACTCAGCGTCGCCTGCGTCGACGAGTGGAAGAACTTCGACGGTTCCTATGCCTTCGGCGGCACGTGTTTGAACGCAGGCTGCATCCCGTCGAAGGCGCTGCTCGAATCCTCCGAGCTGTTCCTGCGCGCCAAGGAGGAGTTCGCGATCCACGGCATCAAGCTCGGCGACATCACGCTCGATCTCGCCGCCATGCAGAAGCGGCGCGCATCGATCGTCAAGACCATGACCGGCGGCATCCTCGCCCTGTTCAAGAGCAACGGCGTCGTCGGCATGCAGGGTCACGGCCGGTTGCTCCCCGGCAATCAGGTCGAAGTCACGGCTGCCGACGGCACGACCCTCGTGTTGACCGCGAAGGACGTCGTGATCGCCACCGGTTCCACGCCGATTCGCTTGAAGACGGTGCCGCACGACGGCGTGCGCATCGTCGATTCATGGAACGCGCTCGAGTTCGACGCGGTACCGAAGCGCCTGGGCGTGATCGGAGCCGGCGTGATCGGGCTCGAACTCGGCAGCGTCTGGCGCCGCTTGGGAAGCGAGGTCACGATCCTCGAGGCCGCCCCGCAATTGTTGCCGATGGCCGATCAGACCATCGCCAAGGAGGCGCTGCGGCACTTCAAGAAGCTCGGTCTCGACATCAAGCTCGGGGCGACGGTCTCGGGTGCGACCGTGAAGGGCGACGCCGTCGAGGTCGAGTACGCCGATGCGAAGGGCGCGGGGAAATTGACCGTCGACAAGCTCGTCGTCGCGGTCGGCCGACGCCCGTTCACCGCGGGACTGCTCGCCGAGGGAACCGAAGTCGGGGTCGACGCGCGCGGCTTCATCACGGTCGACGAACACTGCCGCACCAACGTCGCGCACGTCTGGGCCGTCGGCGACGTCGTGCGCGGCCCCATGCTCGCGCACAAGGGCAAGGAGGAGGGGGTCATGGTCGCCGATCGGATCGCCGGGAAAGCGGCCGACGTCAACTACAAGGTCATTCCCGCCGTCATCTATACGGCGCCCGAGATCGCCTGGGTCGGACAGACCGAGGAAGAGGTCAAGGCGAGCGGACGTGCCTACAAGGTCGGCAGCTTTCCGTTCGCGGCGAGCGGCCGGGCCCGCGCCATGGAAGCGGCACAGGGCAGCACCAAGATCATCTCCGCCGTCGACAACGACGACATCTTGGGTGTCCACATCATCGGCCCGATGGCCGGCGAACTCATCGGCGAAGCCGTGCTCGCGATGGAATACTCCGCGAGCACCGAGGACCTGCAGCGCACGATCCACGCCCATCCCACGCTGTCCGAGGCACTGCATGAAGCCTCGCTCGCCGTTGACAAGCGCGCGATCGACGCGATCAATCGGTAGAAACGTCCCGCAGCGGCAGAGCGGCACATGGGCAGCCGTCGCCGGCTTGTCGGCGTGGCTACTGGTCGGCGGCGCGAGCGCGGCGACCGTCGCGCGGCAATGCGACAGCGACCTTGAGGCCTTGCCGGGCTTTCTGCTCGAGAACGATACCGGCGCGAAAGCCGAACTCGCCCAATGGGGTCAAGCGCACTTCGACGCAGCCTTGGCGAAGGCGCGAGAAGATGCGGCAGGCGCCCAAGATGCCGAGGCCTGCACCGCGGTGTTGAACGGGTACCTCAAAGCCTGGCGAACGGGCCATTTGTGGGTGGCAACGCAGGCGGCCAACGCGACGCCCGCGAGCCCGCCCAAACAGCCGCCACCGGAGCAGCCGCCGACGCTGCGGTCCTTGTCCGCGCACACCTTGCTGCTCACACTGCCGAGCTTTGCCGGTCAGTACCGCGAACCACTCATCGCCCTGCTCGAGCGCAACCGCAAACTCCTGATCGGCCGCGCGAATTGGATCATCGATGTCCGCGACAACGACGGCGGCGATGACTCGACCTATGACGCCTTGCTCGCGTGGCTGATGCCCGACCAACGCGAGGACGTCGGCGCGGAGTGGTTGTCGACGCCGGCCAACATCGAGGGGCACCAAGAGTTCTGCCGCATCCGCGAACCCGGCGATCAGCAGTGTCAAGAATTTCACGCCGAAGCGGTCGAGCGCATGCGCAGCGTTCCGCCCGGAACCTATGTGGCGCAAGAGCCGGGGCCTGACGTGCAGTATCTCAGGGTCGATACTCTGGAGCGTCGGCGCCCGAGACGCGTCGCCGTGCTGATCGACCGGCGCTGCGGCAGTTCATGCGAGGAGTTTCTGCTCACGGTACGGCAGAGTTTCAACGTCAAGCTGCTCGGGCGGCGCAGCCGCGGGTCGCTCGATTATTCGAACCTGTGCCCGCATACCTTGCCCTCCGGCGAGCGCGTGCTGTGGTACGCGACGTCACGCTCCAAGCGACTACCGGACTTGCCGGTCGACGTGGCGGGCATCGCGCCGGATATTTATCTGCCGCGACCCGCCGATGAGACCGCGCGCGCGGACGAGATCACGCGCGTCCGGCGCTGGCTCGAGGGCGGGTCGCTCGCACCCGCGAACGAGCCGAGCCGATAACCCCATGGCTGGTCGGCCCTCTCCGGCGGTCAGTTCGTGGCGAGGGTTCGCTTGAAGAAGTCGAGCGTCACGAGCGCGCGCTGCAGCTTGTCCGCGGGCGTCCAGCCGGCGCGATGGCGCAAGCCGGGGTAGACCATCGTCTCGAACGGCACGCCGCGCGACTGTAGCGCCGCGAACACGCGGGTCGAGTGGTCGAAGGTGACATTATCGTCGGCCATGCCGTGCAGGATCAGCAGCGCGCCATTGCGCAATTGCGGCAGCCGCGGCAACACATCCGCCGCCCGGTAGCCGTCCGGGTTGTCCGCAGGAGTTCCCATGTAGCGTTCGGTGTAGGCCGTGTCGTAGAGCGCCCAGTCGGTCACCGGCGCGCCGGCAACGCCGGCCGCGAAAGGCGAGTCCGGCACCGTCAGCAGCATCAAGGTCATGTACCCACCGTTCGACCAGCCTTCCACGCCGATGTGCCGTGCATCCACATAGGGCAGCGATGTCAGGTACCGCACACCCACGAGCTGGTCCTCGACCTCCACGGTGCCGAAGCGGCGGTCGAGTGCGGTCTTGAAGGCCACCGACCGATTCGGCGTACCGCGGTTGTCGAGGCTGAAGAGGATGAAGCCGGCCTCGAGCAGGAGCTGATCCTCGGGACTCTGCCAGCTGCGCGTCACGAGCGCGGCCGCCGGACCGCCATAGACCTTGACGATCACGGGGTAGCGCTTCGTGGGGTCGAAGCCGGGCGGCGTGCGCATCGACCACCAGAGCGTCTGACCGTCGGCTGCCGCGAGCGTGCCGAAGGTCGGTGTCCGCAGACGCGCAAGGTAAGGATAGAAGGGATGTGCGGCGTCGAGCCGGTTCTCCTCGATCCAGCGGACGCGTCGACCGTCCGCGCGATACAGCGCGGTCTGCGGTGGCGTCGAGGGATCGCGGTAGGTCGCGGCATAGCTTCCCCCGCGCTCGGCGACGACAGCGGTCCACCAGCCGCCACCGGGCGTCAGCGGGGCAGGCTCACCGGGCGTGCGCCAGGAGACGGCATAGAGCCGCCGCTCCGTCGGGTTGTCGCGGCTCGCGCCGATGATCGCGACGCCGCGCGCCTCGTCGACGCCCTCGACCGCATCCACCGGCCACTCTCCGTGCGTGAGTTGCCGGATGAGCTGCCCATCGCCTCCATACAGGTACAAGTGCCGGTAGCCGCTGCGCTCGCTCGTCCAGAGGAAGCGCCCGTCGTGCAACGGCGTGAAGTCACTGGTCACCTCGACCCAGTGCGGGCTCGTCTCCGATAGGATCACCTTCGAGGTGCCGCTCGACGGATCGACCGCGAGCAGATCGAGGCGGCGCTGGTCGCGGGAGAGGCGCTGTACGTAGAGCGTGCGGCCATCCTTCGACCAGTCGACCCGCGCGACATACACGTCGGTGTTGGTCCCCAAGTCGATGCGGGTGCGCGCGAGGGTGGCGACGTCGAGCACGTAGAGCTCGACGCGGGCATTGGGCCGACCCGCACGCGGATAGCGCTGCCGTACGATGGTCGCGCCGGTCGCGTTGATCTCCGGGCGATCGATGATGTCGACACCGCTCTGATCCACGTAGGCCAGCGCAATCCGAGTATCGTCCGGGCTCCACCAGTAGCCGGTGCGGCGGTCGAGTTCCTCTTGTGCGATGAATTCCGCCGTACCCCAGCTCTTTGCCTCGGTGCCGCCGTCGGTCAGGGCGTGCTCGGCACCGCCCGATGTCGGGATGACATACAGATTATCGTCACGCACGAATGACACGTAGTGACCCTTCGGCGAGACCTTGGCATCGCTGTCGGTCGACGCCGTATGGGTCAGCTGGCGCACGGTTCCGCCCGCACGCTCGTACAGCCAGAGCTGTCCTTCGACCGGCACGACGATGTAGCGTCCCTCGTCGTCCCAGGCGTACTCGACCACGCCGTGCGTCTGGATGCCCTTGCGCTCGCGCGAGCTCTTTTCTGCCTCCGACAGCGAGTGGTCCGTCGGGGCCAGCGCCGCGCCGTCGATCAACAGCCGCGCGCTGCCATGCGCGACGTCCGTGATCCACAGATCGGTCACCGTGCGGTCGGTGTCCTTCGCCTTGAGGAAGGTCACCGCCGACCCGTCGGGCGCCATCGCGACGCCGCTCGCTTGCGGACCCGTGAGGTCCGGGCTCGCGAACACGCGAGCGGGGGTCAGGATCCCGCTCGCCGGAGTCGCAGCGTCTGGCGTTGCGGCGCGAGCGGCGGGGAATGCGAGGGCCGCAGCCGCGGCAATCACGACGAGAGGGATACGCATGGCGCTGCATGATAGCGCAGCCAGCAGGTTCAGAATGGATTGGGCCTGTCCTCCGCCGGATCCACCCACGGCGTTGCCGCGGAAACGTCGTGGGCCCGATTCGCCTGGTGATACAGGCCGGACAGCGCCAACCCATAATCTATGCGTTCGCCGCCCCATAAGGGAGTGGCCGTCGTCGCATGGATGGTAATGCCGCGCTCTGCCGTGTAGCGCCAGACACCGTGCCACGGAACGTCCACCTCATCGAACGGACCCCCGTCAAGCATA
>Ga0116229_10008397_pt1 | contig 16057 bp, 10 predicted proteins | sample S1TSphgellanicum_3_FD_87313 | JGI IMG/M metagenome (GOLD analysis project Ga0116229, IMG submission 87313) | Host-associated microbial communities from peat moss isolated from Minnesota, USA - S1T2_Fc - Sphagnum magellanicum MG | ecosystem: Host-associated > Plants > Peat moss > Unclassified...
ACAATATAAAGAACACCTCAATGCAAGGTGTTTTGACCCCTACAATCACATTTTGAATTTTTGGAAGTCCCAGAGGACTCCCAAGTCCCATTTTCGGGAGTGTGAGTGGCGACCTCACACTTCCCTCAAAGTGGGGTTGCAACATTTGGTATTTTACAAGTAATTCACAACTCTTGGGATCATTTTGATTAGAATCTGGATTCACCATGTATGTGATATGCACCAAAATAGCCACTTTGCCATTTGGTCATGCATCACATATTTAATAAATTTAGGTGCAGCATATGTAAGAAACATTTTGGGGCTTGTCACCTTTGTTCCCAACCTTGTGACTTCTTTCTATTCCCCATTTCTAGTCTTTCCAGCCAAGACTTTCTCAAACTTCCACCATTTTACAACATTGTTCATAATAGGTTGTAATTCTTTTTCACAAAGTGGTAAACAATGGAATCCACAAAATTGACATCTTCCTTACACACATTCTAGTTTGAAAAACAAAACATTTGAAAGTTTTGGACATAAGTATAATTCCCATAGACTAGAACTCCTTTTGTACACATGATGGTGAACTTGGCAAGTCAAACTCCCAATTGCAACACCATTAAGAGGGTTAGAACATACATCATCACAACCACACATACAAGGCTCATTGGTTGAATCTAAACATGCATGGGCTACCCTCATATTATTGAAGTCTGACTTGATTTCTACCATTTCTTGGTGATAATAACAACATGAGTTGAAATCTTTCAGTTTTCACACAAAATATGGCTTCAATTTTGTAAGGTTGTGAAGCCTACATGAGCTTGTGGGTGTACAACTTTGAATCTAGTGTTTGAATCCAACTGCAACACTTAACATTTAACATGTTAAATGACATCAAATGATTCCGAAGACTTAGTAGTATTGGATCGAACCTTGTATGTTTACCACTTGAGTCAAGACTATATGCATGTTTCCAAGACTATATGCACAAGTATCAAGATTAGATGTCCTTTTATTGATGCACCCAAGACTAATGTTCTTGATGTTTATTTAGTAATTTCAATCAGAACCTAGTTCAAGGACTCAAGACTTTCAATCTATGCACTTAGGACTATATGTCCTTACATTGTTAGACCAACATTTCATGTTCCTGATATTTAAACAATAGCATTATCAACCTACTTGTTCAAGGACTTAGGACTATAAGTGTGGACACTGTTGGATTTGTGACAACATATTAGGAATCTACAAAAGTAATTTAACAAATGCAAGGATTAATAATAGGACTCTAAGACTATACAATAGTATTTTGACAAATGCAAGGACTAAACCCATGACTATAACAATATGAAGGACTCGCATTAAAAGGTTTACATGTTTAATAGGACTAAGGATGAAATTTCTAGACTTTGAAAGATTCTAAACAAAAATCAAAGACAATCCAAGACTTAGAGATCATAGTCAAGGAAAGGAGGATTGAGGACAAAATGTTTAAACATTGTAGGAATCAGACTAATACAAGACTCAAATCCTTATTTGATATGTATAGACATTCTAATATGAAAATGTATAAATTAGGATACTCCAAGGTAACAAACAACAAGCAATAAGATATGCAAACAAGATTTCCACATAGAATGTTAGTAAGCTTAAGGAATTAGTGGTCACTCATGTGTTCGGGACTTCAAACATTAAGCAAATAATATCTACACATAGATCTCCAAGTAAGCAATTTAGGTAAGTAGTCATTCAAATGTTAAACATATGATAATTCATGAAGACACAAGTTCTAAACACACGACAACATGACAATTTGAAAAAGATGTGATAAGTAATAGAAACATTGGGAAACACAATCACTATTCAAGTTGTAAGATGTTACCTTTCCAAATATAAAATCAATGGTGGACAAACATGTAGTTCTAGTAACTAATTTACCCTAAACTTGCTCCTTAAACATAAATTGTTATAGGATTCAAAGCAAATAAGCTAAAACCCTAAAACAAAAATTGTTTTAAACATATGAGATTATGCAACATAATTATCCTAGAACTAACCCATGACAATTTGAAGAAGATATGATAAGCAATAAAAAGTGTGAAAAACATATTAAATTATAAAATCTTACCTTTTTGAATATAAAACCAAAGGTTAAAACATGAAGTTCTATTAATTGAAATCCTAAACTTGCTCCTCGTTATGGGATGAAGAGCTTGGGTTCAAAACAATAAGTTCAAAAAAGAATTGTAGCAAACTGCAAGAAAAATTGTGTTAGGATTGCATTACCTAGCTTTCTTGATAAAAATGGCTAACATGTGGTTCCCATTCTTTGCAACCAATGTGTTTCTTCACAACATCATGCTTTTGAGGGCTAACACAAGTTTATTCAAACTACCATTTGAAAACCAAGTCCCAAAGAAATTGGGTCAAACCATCCTTCCTTGACTTTCTATCAGCTTTCACCCACTTGTGCCCTATTTCTTGAGAATCTATCAACTTTTTTTTGTTGATGCACCTTATGAATTATTATCTTGTTCATACCCAAGCAACGTTTTCCAACTTGCAAACAATTTAAACCACTAAATGACACCACAATAAGTTCAGCAACATTATGAACCACATATTTGTCTTTTTTGATACCATACTTTAGGCCATTCCAACCACTATATATGCTTTCGCAAACTGTAGCACATTGTTGCAACTATTTTTGGTTTTGAAAAAACCCAGGCAAGAGAGGATGTAGGCATGGTAGGCACAATAACTTTTCCATCACAATCTTTTGAAATTCTATAATTTTTGGGTTTAACATATCCAAAACAATCGAAACTATTTCTTTCGCAAAGATGTGTGCGGCCTTGTCAGAACTTGTATTTGGTGCACAACATTCTAGAAGGGGAGTGTAAGTTTTTATGGATGCCCAAAATCTAGGAAGGGGAACAATGATGTCTAGGTTTGTCATAGCCATCTTTCTTTGCTTTTGCCTAGAATGTGTTTTTTTTAGCAACAATGACTTTTTTTGCCTTTGTAATCCTCCTTGAAGCCTCTTCGGGAATAAACCTATTGCATTTATTGCCCATGATAATGCCAAAAAAAAACCAAACAAAATAAATTATGTTAAACACAATACAACATTAGAGATTTGAAATGTAATTTTAAGCACTTGAGTTACAAAAAATCAGACAAACAACAAATGTGAGTTGCAAAAGGACAATAAGGAAGCTTAAGACATAGCAAACATGGTGTTCTAAAATTGTGGGAGACAATGAAGTTCCATTACATCATCAAAACATTTGCAAAGCGAAGGTCAAAATGTTTTCAAATCACATATGTGCGATTAAAAGTGATTTTTGATGGACAGTAGGATGAACTTTGATTTTCATTTTTTGCCTCTAAACATGGGTGCGTGCAAGATCATGAGGTATTGTGCATAAATCATAATTGGTTAGTCCATGCCACATAATCAAATGCACTTGAAAACAATTAATGCTTATTATTTAAATTTTTACATGTGGTTTTAGCTTACATCTAGATTGTTTCAAGGTGATTTACATAATATTAAACAAATGCCATATGATAATCCTTTTGCTTGTAGCCATAAAATTCTTGAATATTCATTTTCTAATCACCTTAGTTGGGATTTCATAAATAAAAATGTCAACATTTCCATGGCATGTGATTTCTACCAAGTTAACCTATCTTATGTTCAAATTTAGTCCCATTTAACATACTTGGCCTAGTCCATATGCTTCCTTTATCATGTTGCAAGGACTAGTGACTAAGCATGTGGTAACTATAAAGGACTATAAAGGACAATGAGTTGTGCATCAAAATTTTAAATTAAACTATCTATGTGTCCATTCTAACTCATAGGGATCATTGGTTATTCCAAATTTAGCATATTAAAAAATATTTTGTGCATAGTTGAATTTTGTGAGTTGTAATCCTTTGCATTGTGACAATCCTTTTTGGGTACCCTAATCATAACCACAACTAATGGCCATTTCTTGTCAATGTGGCACCATCGCACATACTAAGAACATAACATTTATGACCATGGTTGGGTTAGGTGTTGCCATTCAAAATCTATTACCACCATCGGGTTTTGAAGGGCTTCGAGTTCTACATCCACTACAAAGAATCCTATCCATTCCAACCCATGTGTTTATGACTTTTGTCCAAATCAACTATTTTTGCGACTTTAAATACGATTGTCCTTTTGTGGCACTCGGTAAAAATGATTAATAGTCACATAGAGGACTACAAAGTGGTTTGTAATTGCATATGCAATTTATGCGACTAATGTTGATTTGGATGAAAAAGAAAATGAAAAATACACTTATATCATCCATTTTTAGTGGCATCCCAAAATAGATGAAAATGTAATTGTTTTTACAACTTGGAAGGTAATTCAAAGCCCATTGAATATCACGTGACACTTTTCAACTTGATTTGTGACTATAAATTTTAATCGCAAATGCACATGTAATCAAATGTGAAAAAAAATTGAGCTGGCCAATGAAATTGCTGGATTTTGTGGTCTAATTGTTTTTCGTTAATTTGTTTCAATGAATTATTAAATGTGTAGTAGGGTTTGGTGGGTTTGTGAAATTTTCAAAGGACCCATGGCAATTAATGGTAGAAATAGGGCTAAGTAATAGGTATTTTATCATATTGTTGATATGTGATAATGTTTTTGTATTACTTATTTAATTAATTAACCTATGCAATTTATTTATTAAATAGGTTAGGGTTTAGGTAGTAAGTGTAATTAAATAATTAGAAAGGCTATGCAATTAATTTATTACATAGGAAATAAGTAGGATAGGTATTAATTAAGTAGCAAGTCAATTGTATCTATGTGGGTTAAGTAATGAGTATTTTATCATGTCAATATATGTTATATTTGTTATATTAATTACTATACTAGGTAGGGAATGTAATTTATGACCCATTTCATATCATAAATTTGAATTACATTTTGTTGGTATAATTATGATTTATTATAAGAAAAAGTATATAATATAATTTCTCAAATCAAATAAATGTTTGAGATGTGAAAAATGTTTTTAAAAAATTTGACGTAATTTTTTAAATCATAATTTTAAATAAAACTTAAGGTATTATACGTGTAAACATAATAAAAATTGTAATTCCATAAAATCAATTAATTATACGGCATTAATCAATATTTAAAAATTAAAATTGATTATTTAAATTATTTTTTTATACCAGAAATATAGTTTTAAAAAATTATATTTCTATTATAATTTATTTACGATTTATTTATAAATATTATATGTGAGTAAATTATATATCACACATTTTAATTAAATTATATTGGTAAAATTATGATATATCAAAAGAAATTGTATAATATAATTTTTAGAATTAAATGAAAATTTAAGATACGATATTTTTTAATGTATTTTTTAATTATATTATCCATTTATAAATCATGCGATTGAATTTATTTTTTCCACGTAATGGTTTTTGAACTTGCATTGAATAACAAAATTCAAATATTTTTCTTTTCAAATTTCTGTATATTTTCAAGAAGAAAACAAATGTTTGTGTATATTATTGAAAAAATATTAAGTTTAAACTTTAATCTTGTCATTTGGACAAAATTGTAACAAAATATCAAAGTTCAAAAACAATGTTTTGTGTAATGTTTGAATTCAAATAGGTTAAATAAAATGCATGTTACTTCTTTTCAACAACAAGTGGGGTGGCTTGGTGGTAAAAGAATTGATCTCCATCCTTGGGGTTCAAGGATGAATCTTCACCCATGGCATGGGTTGTGGTCAACATTGGAATGTTGACCAAATATTCCTTACCTACATAGGCTAGGTGGCCATAGGTGGCCTACCTAACAATCTAAACTAATTTAGTCTATGTAATGACACATGTTAACATGGTACACATAGAATTTAATGAAATTAACAATAAATTATATATAATTTAAATAATAAATATTAAAATATATATAAATAATGTGAGTACATTTTTTAGTCATAAAATCAATTGCAAAATGACAATGCCATGTAAGTTGGTTTGGATGGATGAAAAGTTCATGTAAGTCACATCTTTATGCAATTGCTTTTGTAACTTGATGCCTATATTATCTTTTATGACTAGAATTTTATGTGATTTATTCAAAGCGATTAGGCACTATAACAAGTTGCATATGATAATTACAACTAAAAATGAGTCTAAATCTAGTTGTATATTTGCAAATTCCTTATAATGTTCACAACATTTTCCTTTCACCCCGTGGCCCTTGATCACTTTCCTATGCTCCCCACTATATGCCATGGCACCCTATTATTAATCCACCCATAATAATATAATGAATGTTGTACTCTTTTAACCTATGTTAAATTCAATCGGGGTGGGAATATTTCAAATCCACTTGATGTTATATTAAGGTTAGAAAATTATGTAACTTAAAGGTTGGGTCCTCCAAGAGGCTCAATAATGAAAGTCAACACATAATTGTTTTCACAACTAATGTTGTGACTTTTAATTCCCTCCTAAAAGGTTTCGTTTTCTTTGAGGTGTATGGCATTGATTACTCCAAGTAAACAAAGTTGTCACACAAGGGGAATAAAATATTGACAATGGGAAAAGTGTGGGTCTTATAGTGAACCCATTCATTTAGGCATGGTTTAAAGTACTTTCAATCACTTTTGGTCGCGAAAGGGCATGTTTCATCATTGACCAAAAGGATTGGCCCAAATTGTTTAATGATTGAACGATTTCGATCACCATATGATGACTAGAATATTTAGGCTACACATAATGATCAAATAATGACCAAAATAGGTTTGATCACCATTTAAGGCATGTGAAAATCAAGTACGTGACCAAAATATTTTTGAGTGCTATCAATCATTATTATTTAGTTGGTGAATGAAAAATTTCAATCACAATCTAGATAATCAAGATATGGGGCAATTGAAAAAAAATTGGTCGCCATGGTGGACAATGAATTTGAGTGGCAACCAAAAATATTTGATCATGATGGGAGGCAATTAAATTTTTTTGGTCGTCATTTTGGTGATTGGTTCAAATTGTGATTGAAAATATTTAGTTACCATTTGATGATTGTGGATTGTTCATGCATGTTGGTTGTTAGATGTCAACCAAATGTTTCAATCACAAAACAATTTACCCCCTTTTTAACAACATAACATCACAAATTTAGCATTTCACAATTTAATAATGGAAATTGTGCACAATTTGTTCATTCATAGTTCGTATGTTTAACACATTCATATTGTGCATTCAAAACACATTTGACATGTGGATTTATAGGAAGATGAAAAATTCGTGTGACAATCGTTCATTCATAGGTTCATACTTCATCCATCAACACATTTACCCATGTGTTAAACATGGTTTCAATACATGATATTTGTGTGTAAAATGTACAAACCTACGAATGAATGAATTTTACACAATTTTCATTATTAATTCATCGCATGTTAAATTTGTGTTTTTAAATAATTTTTTTGCCCAATTTTTTTTATCTTAACAACCTTTCAACCAATTTTAAATTTGCAGAACCAAATAATAATAATAATTTCACACAAGTTTTTTAAAATTTTAACAAAAATAACCAAAATCGGAGCCAACCCATAAAATCTTGATTTTTCACCCCAAATCCATCCCAATGATGGTTGCTAAATGGTAAATGTTATTTTTTTTCTACCTTTCTAATTTTTATTTCTAAACTCTTAACATATTGTCATTGTAACTAACATATTTTATACAACAATAAAACTATATGAAAAAATAGAAATAAAATCTATCAAAATGATAAACAATCCATATTTGTACCATAATCATTTCTATAGTAAACTAAAAACAAAATTCAAAGAAAAAATTGAAAACATAAATAAAAAATAAGTACCAAGTTTCATCATTTTTTTTCTCCATCAAAGCATATGCTTCTAGCTCTAGCATGAGTTCTTTTGAAAAAAAAACTACAACAACATGTAATGCTTCAAAATCCAAATTCTTTGAAAGTTATTCCCAATTTCTTGCAATAAAACCAATTCAAATTGCATGAACTCTTCTATCCTATAATCAACTTAGCCCCATTTTGCCCTATAATGGCTTTTTGATAGTCATTCAACATCCTTTTGATATTTCCATGAATGTTCGAAATGATTACATTGTTTGGTTTAAGAACATTTACCTTGCCAATGTCCTCTAAAGCTCTTTAATAGTCTTTTGACATTCATTTAGCATGTCCATGTGTGTTCAAAGTGCATGTATTATTTGGTTCAAAAACATGAACTTTATCAAGGTCCTCCAACACTCCTTGATAGTTTTTCAACATCCCTTTGACATCTCCATGCATGCTCAAAGTGCATGCATCATTTGGTTCAAACATGAGTTTTGCTAAGGTCCTTCAAGGTTCCTTGATAATCTTTTAACATCTTTTGGACATTTCCATGCATCTTGAAAATGAAACCATTGTTCAATTGAAGAACATTAAGATTTCAAGGTTCTTCAAGGCTCCTTGATAGTTTTGCAAATCATTTTCACATATGCACACATGTTGAAAGAGATTGCATTGTTTGGTTAAGGAACATGAACCTTGTATAGGTCTTTCAAAGTTCCTTGATATTCAACATCCATTTGACACCTCCTCAAAGTCAATATGTTGTTTAGTTCAAGAACATGAATGTTGCCCAAATTTTCCAAACCTTTTTGATAGTCCTTCAACATCCATAAATAAAATTTCCATGGATCCTCAAAATGAATGCCCTATTTAGTTCGATAACATGAACCTTGTCAAGGTCCTCCAAGGTTCCTTAGTAATGTTTTTATTTGTCACCAACATGAAATACAAAATAATCATATAAAATACAATAGATTAGATATGAAATACAACATCTATGATAGAGAGAAAAGGTTTGGAATTTATCATAAAGCTTATGTAACATGTTGTTTTTGTAAAGTTCTGAAATGTAATTATTAACCTACAAAATCATTGGCATACATAATTATTATCATTAAAAATAGTTCATTTGTTTTACAAAGTGTTGTTTGCTAGCAAACACATCACTGCATTATTCCATTTGTTCAATTCAATAAATGAACTTGAAATATCTTAATTTTGTACCATGGTCTTATTACTGAAATATTTCTTCCCATTTTCCTATCATTTTTTTTGAATGTGTATATAATCAATTTGGTCTAAACATACATAGGCAAACCATAAATTAGAATGAATAAATTGTTAAATCATTCAAAACATGCATTAATCTTGTAAGTTTTTATGTTAATATTGCCCTCCAATGTGAATTGAATGAAAAACTTGATCATTGCTAAACAACAGTACAACAATAATTACATCCACACATACAATCCATGTTCAACATTACTATTGCATTACTCCATCATTTGAATGGACTATTTTCCTTGGCATTTACATTATTGTAATACAAACATAATTTCAATGCATGTTTGTCAAAAATAAATAAAAATTGAAATTTTCATGTCAAAAATAGAATATTTCAATATTTTAAAAAATCATTACCAAAAATATATATCTTGATTTTTCTTAAATTAAAAAACCTACAAATAATTTAATTAATGTCAAAACTACCAAGGTACTTTGGTATTAGTGCAATATTCTATCCATGTTAAATTCGTGACTTTTGATGGTTGCAATGTATCATTTGAAGTAGCAAGATGATATGGGGTCCATTATTATATGAATTATTATTTTTTAATATAACCCCACTTGATACCTAGGAATATTGTGCTTGAGAATAAATAAAATATTAAATTATTTTATGTTAGGGAATTGATGGTTTGGTCTAAACCAATGTTGGCAAGATTACACATATTCAGGTCTAGGTTCCAAATAGGTTCTAGAGTATAAATGAACCAAAGGTTCAAATAGAATGTCATGAACATGAAAATTATCACAACCATGGGTTTTCCATGTTGTGTAAGAAGATGGAACTAAAAAAAAGTTATAATCCAATCACACAACACAATAAGATAAAACAAACTAATGAAACATGCCAAAACAATTTCACATCACCGACCTATTTCCTTGTTGATATTTTTGACATGTTGGAAGATCCATGTGTCCATGTCAAGACACAAAATGCTTCAATAAAAGGTCATAAACATCAATTAATCAAATAGATTAACATACATTCATTTATTTTATTTTATTTCATTTTTTTGGTGTCAAAAGTTTGCCAAAATATAACCAAAATATAGGAAATTTGGTTGAATTCACACTTGAAACGAAGAAAATTGTTGAATTTTCCCAATTTTTTTTATCAAAGAATATGAAATGTCACCCAAAAATACATTGAAGCCATGCCATAGTGTGCCATATTTCACCATAGTTTTGTTGTCAATTGTTGTGTGGCAACCAAAATTACCGATTATTGAAATAATTTTGATCGTCAATAGTAATGGTGACTAAATGTTGTTTTGGTTGGCATAGAATTTGGGGTGACTGAATGGCGCAAGTTTTGGTCACCCTCAATGTTACTTCAGAAAGCTTGATATGGGTTTTGACCTAGGTTGACTCAACATGACGTTGGGCAATGTCAACAACCAAATACACACATGCAACAACCCTATCATGCACATGTTAGATGACAACCTAACATTCATAGGAAAGGGGACAAAAAAGAACCTTTATTCAAAAAATTGTTGATTTGATTTAACAAGTTGAGTAGATGCAACCTACAGTGGCCCACTTTTGTGATGAAACGATGTTTTTTCCTTGGGTACCCTTTATTCAAATGCATACGGTGATTAATATATCCATAGATTTATTAATTGAGATTTAGATTTAGACTAATAACTTCATTATGAAAAGAGTTGTGTGGTTATTTATTGATAAAATATTCATTTGTTAATGGTAATGGACTTTTGATGTTGAAAAATGTGGATTGGTCATCCAATTAGAACATTACAAAATGGAAAAATTTAAATTGATTCACATTCCAAATTTTTTATTAGGATTCAATATATAATGTAATACAAAATGATAAGTTCATATGAAAAATCTTTTCTTTGAAAACCTTAACCATTTAATAATTAGGGTCTTCAATGGTTAAAATTTGACCATATTTTCATAAGTTCATAAGTTCATATGAGTTGCAATTCTTTTGTTTGTTCTTCAATTTCCTTGTCCCAAAAGCATATTTTTTGAAAGTTTTAAATGGGGCATTATTCCTTTGGACTTTGTGGGTTTTCATTTTAGGACTTCCAAATCAAAAAATGACACTAAAGCTACATTAACTTCAAGTTTTCACATAAATTTGAAAAGGTTTGTAGGTGATGGAACATTTATTATTTAAATATTAGAATGATAATTTTAAAATTAATAATAACCATATTCATTTGAATCATTTTAAAGAATCTTGTATGGACTTGTAAGGAGTGTAATTTCTATTAATATTGAACCACCATAACTTGCATCTACATAGTTATGAAGGGTTGTCACATCTTCATGATTGCCATAAAGCCAAATTAAAGATATTAATCGAGTTACAAAAACATTATGTCTCAAAAAAAGATTTGGGTATTATACCCAATTTCCCTTTTACCATAGGCTTTTTTAACGAAACCCAAATTATTTGGCATACAACATAACTTGTGTATGGCCCTTTTGATTGTAAATTAATCCATTCAATATGATATACTTTTAGTTCCAAATCATAATTTGAGATGGTCAAGATATGGTTTTTACAAGGCTCATATGGTACATCATAGAACTAGCAAGTGTCACAAAAACTACCATTCCTAAAATTCAAGACCAATTTGTTTCAATTGTTTTGTTCCACATAATAAAGTGAGGTGAACATCACTCGTGTAACACTTTAAGTGAGTGCAAATTGCAATGAAGGAGGGGGGAAAAAAATGCATGCCTAAATATATAAATTCATGATTAAAAAATGTTACATCCTAAATCACAATTTATTTGATAAAAACATAATTATCATATTTTCCATTCTATTGTCAACAAGTTCATTTGTGCTTCAAACACATTTTCAAATTTGTTCCTTCTTGCTTTTTATGTACATGCAACTTTAATATCATATTTGCAAAATTGCAAAAGATCACACAAATCTGTACAAGTCATGATCTTTGAAACCAAAAAAAAAAGTTGGGAGGAGTAAAGAGGAGAAGGAATACCATGAATAACACAACTCCATCATTATTATTTTCACATGCTAAATCAAAGGAACTTTTCCATTCCCATTTTTTGCATCAACATTTATTCCTTTGTTAATAATCTCTTGTAAAATGTTAACACATCCACATGAACTTAACTAGACAACACATGTTCATATGTCAATGACAAGACATCTATGTTGAAATAAACTTGATATAAATGGATTTTGGCCAAAAGATAATAATGATATGATGCAATGTGTAACATGTAATGAATCTTTTTTATTTGCACAAAGTGAAGGAAAACAAATGTTCCAAATCATTAGTAGAAAACCCCCTTTTTTCAACCATGATATTTTCAATTGCATTTCAACTACAATTTTTTTTATTTAATTAAATAATCTGGTCCTACCAAGCAAGTTGAAATGTTAACTATTTTGGTAGACAACCCAAGTCTTAACTAAAGGGATAGTCACGAAATATCTTGGTATCCATAGGTGCTACAATTGAATTATAGTTGAAGTTTTGATTGCGAGAATGACAACATCCCAAGACAAGTCCCATGTCCAACTACTTTGGTCACGACATGGGCATGGATGATAAATGCCAATTATATGGATGAAATGTAAATTTGGACTAATGTATTGATTGTAACTTTGATGTGATTATTTTTCAACTATATGGACTATTTGTAAATATAGTAGGTCATACCTATATTAGGTGCCTATTAATTACTAGTAAGTAGATACCTACTTAGTTACTTACCCAATTAATAGTTAGGTACTTAATTAGTGTGTACCTAGAGTACTGAGTAGCTAAGTCCTTAATAGATACTTAGTAGGTAACTATTAACTAAGTAGGTTTAACTTTTAATTAGTTAATAAGTACCTACTTACTGCTATATATATATATATATCTGTGTGTTATTGATTACTAACATCAATAATATGATTAACTATAAATAACAAATTAAATTATAATTGAATATATCATGAATATTAGTAATATTATTTGAAAATTTTAACTAATACAATAATAGTTAATATTTAACAAAATAAAATAAGATATCAATATTAGTGGTTATTATTATTATAAATATTTAATTATGATGATAATAGGTTTTTATATTTGTTAGAGTTTTCTATGTTTAATATTTAGTATAGCTAGTAGGTGGATTAGGTTAGTATAACATAACTAATGGATAGGGTAGACATACCTATCACCAAACCTTTACCATATTTTTGAAGTTTCTTGTTGTTTTGGAAAACATTTCATGACCACATGTGAACCAAGTAAAAATTTACAATACTTCTTGAAACTCCAAAAACAAAGAAACAAGAAGAGGATGAAGTTGTTCAAAGAAAAAAAACATTTAGACCCCTTCATTTTCAAATTTCATATCTTCCTCATTTCTTGTTTTTTTTTAACAATTTAAAAAGCTATGGAAACACCATTTGAAGCTTTAAAAAACTTTTTTCAAGTGCAAAGAAAATAAAGTGACTTCCAAAGATCTTAAGCACCATAATGCAAAATGGTGATACGTGCCAACCCACATGCCCATGACCCCCTTCATTTAGAAAAGACATATTTTGTTCATTCCTTCATCGATTTGAATGATTTTTGTTGCACTGGATGTGCCATTTGAAGCTTTACAAAAAAATTTGAAGTGCAAAAGAAATAAAGTGATGTCCAAGGATCTTAAGCTCCAGAATCCAAACCGGGCACATATGTGCCAACCACATCATGCCCATGACCCCTTCATTTGGAAAGGCATATCTTATTCATTCTTTCATTGATTTGAGCGATTGTTTTGCATTAGATGCACAATTTGAAGCTTTACAAAAAAAATTGGAAGTGCAAAGACAATAAAGTGACATTCAAAGATTTTAAGTTCTAGGATTCAAACTGATCATATGTGCCAACCACATCATGCCCATGACCCCTTTCACTTGGAAAAGGTATATCTTGTTTATTCTTTCATCAATTTGAACGATTTTTTTTGCATTGCATGTGCCATCTAAAGCTCTACAAAACCTTTTGAAGTGCAAAGACAATAGAGTGATATCTAAACATCTTAAGCTCTAAAATGAAAAATGGTCATATGTGCCAACCCACATCATGCCATGACCCCTTTCACTTGGAAAAGACATATCTTGTTCATTCCTTCATCAATTTGAAACATTTTTGTTGCATAAAATATGCCAAATGAAGGGCTATAAAATGATTTTGAGCTCCAAAAGAAAAAAATGAAAGTGTAAACATTTATAAATCTTTGTCCTTAAGATATCAACATGTTAATCCTAGTACTTGCAATTAAGATGTAACTCAAATGTTTGTCACATATTCTTTGTCACATGTTTCAAGTTTGAAAATTATATAACTAAATGCACCAACCATTTTTATAAAACAAATGGTACTTGGGATGAGTTAATCAAAATGGTTGGATGAACTTCAAGTAAAACTTGTCATTTGAAAATGGAGGTTAATTGATTGAGAATAAACCAAACCTTTTCTTCAATATGCTAAATAAATTTTGGACAATGGTTGTGGTAGAGCTTGCACCTTCCTTTTTGTTCAATTTTTCCAACATTTGCAAAACTTTTTCCATTGTTGGTCTTTGATTTGGTTCTTCCTATAAGAAAAAAATGTCATAAAAGTTAGATGTTTATTATTTAATTAAACCATGATGTCATTCTATCATAATATGGGATTGTATGTTCATGTTTCAATATTTAATGATACGATTTGAACATATTTCTTAAAAACAAAATTCAGACCAACCTATTCAACATTATAATTTTATCGACTTTGAAAGTACTAGGATATTCTTTGACTATATATATATTAAACATGCAAATGGTCTAAAGGACTTCCAAGTGAAATATAGGTTTTTGAATGTACCTATGCATGCAAATCTTCTTTAGGCTTTGCATTAATTGAACAATCCAATTTAATGCATTTAAAGTTTATTTAAATATTTCATAGAATCCATGGTTTTTAATAATTTAAATATTTTTTACCACAAATTTAATGATTTTGATAAAAGACTTGGCAAAAAGGTCACCTGAATGCATTTAAGGGAAATTTGCAAAATCAATTTGGCTTCATTATGGTTGAACCCCACAATCGAATTATTGATTACAACATAATCAATAATATCTTTAAATCCATCTTTTTGCACATGAACCTTTTGTGCCCATTTGATAAAATGGTGAATGTCAATTTCATATCCATCTAGGATGAATGGTATTTCATTGACAAGTCGGATCAATAATACTCCAAAGCTATATACATCACTCTTTGGTGATGCTTCTTTTGAAGTTAAAATCTCTGGAGCTATATATCCCCTTTTTCCCGGTGTAGAAGTTGAAGCCAATGCAATCTGAATTTGAATTTGCCAAACAATGTAATCAATAATTCATGGATTTTCTATGCATTCAACATGCATGTTGAAGTTTAGAAAACCCACCCTTAATATGGTTCAATACCAATAAAAAACCATGATTTATCTTTTAATAAAAAAATTAGGCCTTTTATCCTTATTTGGACATATATACAATTTTTTTTCTTGAATATTTACATTAATTTTTTTTCAAATATTTATTTTAGGTTTTTAAATATTGTCATATTTATGCAATGACCTATAACAAGAGATACATGAAATTGACAAGCTATGAAACATGACTATTCAAAATTGCAAGGTTCACATTTTCACCGAATATAAACATATTCAATAAAATATTTCCGAAATGGTCATGGGCACATACCATGTTTTCATTCGAACCATCTAGAATTTTGGCCAACCCAAAATCACCCAATTTTGGGGTGTAATTTTTGTCTAAAAGGATATTTTGTGGGTTGATGTCAAGGTGGACAATAGTTGGATTACATTCATGATGCAAGTATG
>Ga0116229_10008398_pt1 | contig 16056 bp, 11 predicted proteins | sample S1TSphgellanicum_3_FD_87313 | JGI IMG/M metagenome (GOLD analysis project Ga0116229, IMG submission 87313) | Host-associated microbial communities from peat moss isolated from Minnesota, USA - S1T2_Fc - Sphagnum magellanicum MG | ecosystem: Host-associated > Plants > Peat moss > Unclassified...
ATCCAGAATTCCATCGGCGCGCTCGCGGGCATCGTCGCGCCGGCCACCACCGGCTTCATCGTCGAGGCCACCGGCAGCTACACCAACGCCTTCGTGGTGGCGGCGGCGGTGAGTTTGCTCGGCCTGGTCGGCTGGCTATGGATGGTGCCGCGGCTGGCGCCGCTGCGCTGGCAGGCGGCGTGAGGCGATAGTCAGCTTCGCCGGCTGAGGCGCCGCGCCTCGCGCCACTGCGCGGCGCGGCGACGCTGAGGCAGCCGTCACGCATCGCCCGTTCATGGTGCCGCGACGCGGCAGGCGACGCAGTAGTCGTGAGGACAGGTAGTGAGGCAGTCGCTCCTCGCATTGCGGGAATCCCTTAGTCTGCTTTGCTACTTTGCCCGAGCCGAGAGTCGGCTCTTTCCCACAGGCCTTTCCTCCTCCCTCGACTGGCCGGTAGCGCAGCCACTGCGCAAAGTCGTCCAATGCAACTCAACGAGGTCGGAGGGACCGTGAGACCAATGACGGACACCTGGGCGGTGGTCTTGGCGGGGGGCGACGGAAGGCGGCTCAGCAAGATGACGACCAATCGGCAGGGTGTCGTCATCCCCAAGCAATATTGTTCGCTCGACCGATCGTCGTGCCTGTTGCAGGACGCTCTGCACCGCGCGGGGTCGGTCGCCATGCCGGCGCGCGTATGCACGGTGGTCGCCGCTCAACACCGCAGGTGGTGGGCGTCGGCCGTGGCGGCCGTGAACGAATCGAACGTTTTCGTGCAGCCTCGAAACAAAGGCACGGCGTTCGGCATGTTACTGGCGCTGTTGACGATCGAAAGACGCAACCCCGAGGCAACCGTCATTTTTCTGCCCGCCGACCACTACTTCCGCGATGAGGAAACCATCACGCGTGCATTGCGCATGGCCGGCAACCTGGCGAGCACGAATACCGAGTCGACGTACTTGATGGGAGTGGAGCCCGCGAGTCCGGATCCCGAGTTGGGTTACATCCTGCCCGCGGAGAAGACGATCGAAAAACCGGCTGCGATCACCGGTTTTGCCGAGAAGCCCGCCGTGGAATTCGCGCGGGACCTGATCGCGCACGGCGCCGTGTGGAATCTCTTCATGTTCGCGGGATCGGTCGGTGCGCTGATCGATCTGTTCGCCGAGGCCCGAGCCGACGTGGTGTCCGAGATGCGCGAGGCGCTCGAGCGCCAGGCGTCCGGACATGCGACGGCTCTCGAGGAGTTTTACGAGAGGATCGAGATGCTGGATTTTTCGCGCAACATTCTCGAAGTTCAAGCCAACCGTGCGCAGCTGATCCGGGTGCCGCAGTGTGGATGGACCGACCTCGGAACACCGCAGCGCGTGGAGGCGACGATACGCAGCATCGGGGTCGGCCCCGGTGTGGCGCGAGAGCGCATCGGCGGCGGCGCTCCGCTGTTCCTTGGCTTGGGAAGTTGATGCCCCGGGCGCAGTCTGCAGCGGCATTACAACTCCGTGAGGTTGACCTGTGACCCGTAAGGTGTGACCCGTGAGGTTGACCTGTGACCCGTAAGGTTGACCTGTGACCCGTGAGGTGTGACCCGTGAGGTTGATCCCGCTCAGCCGCCGCTCTGCAGCGGCTTCGATACCGATTCCAGCGATTTCCCCGCCGCTGCGACGCCGATAAAAATTTCTGCTACGGCACCCGCCAGCATCAGCGCCGCGCCGAGCAGATAACCCCCCTATGACGGCAGGCTTCGAGCCGCTCGCGATGAGCCTGCCGAACAGCAACGGCGCGCCGACTCCGCCGATCAGCGTGCCGATGGCAGAGAAAATCGCGATGGCGAAGGCGATGCCGAGCGCCGGTTTTCGGCTCTCGTTCGACCATGCCGGGCGGGGGCGATCGCGGTGTCCGACGGGCGTTCGCCGAAGGCGAGCCGGTAATAGCGCGCAAACCGGCTCATATGCGAGAAGCCCCAGCGGGCCGCAACGACTTGCACCGGACAGCAACTGTTTGCTGAAAGCTCTCTTCGCGCACCATTGAGACGGATCGACAGCAGATATTGCGTCGGGGACACGCCCGTCACTTCTTCGAAGCTGTAACGAAGCGTCCGGGCACAAACACCGATCTCCGCGCAGAGCTCGTCGACCGAGATCGCGTCCGCAATTCGCGCTTCCATGATCTCCATTGCGCGACGAACCACGTATGCGCGCGTGGTCGGCGATGGCAGTGTTCGCCTGCCGCGGGTCGCGGCGCTGATCACCACCTCGAGCGAGTCGACGATGCGGCCGCTGAATTGCGCACGTGTCATGGGATCCTTGACGGCCTCGGGACGCTCCTTCAGTTCCCGAAGCACGTCCATGATGCAAGCTTGAAAGCGGCCAATGCGTCGGGGGTCCGATGTCGACGTCACTGCGGGAAGCGTCGAAAAATGTGGACCATGTCGCGAGAGGCGCTCCAACAGGAAGGACTCGTCGATCGCGACCAGGGCAAGGCGGGTAGGGCGCGAACATACAACCCGTTCGACTGCATCCCAGCGATGGGACACGACCGTATTGCCCCTGACAGGGCGACAGTCGTAGTAATGAAGGATGTCGTCGGATATGTAGGAAAAGAAAACACGAGACCCTGGCCACGGATGTCCACGATAGCTATAACCGTTGCCCACAAACTCATACGCGACCTGGATCGGCCCTAGCCAAGCCTGCTGAGTCAACGCTTCAAACCGCCCTGACACCAGCGGCTCGTAAACGTGGGACCAGCCGGTGTCTACGCGACTGTGCGTCCAGGCATCGTTCGCGTGATGGATCGTGGCCGCATAGCGGAACTGCGATCCGTTCCTGGCGTACATCCCGGCGACCCCTCCGCATCTGTTTTCTTCGACACAAATATCATGAAGCCGCCACACGCGTCCACCAAACCATCGATGCGGAGGGCGCGTTCCTTCGGACAAGCGGCGGGCCGTGACGATCTCACTTGGATCCACCACTGCCCGATTGAAGATATTGCCGAGGAGACCGGGACAGAGCCGTTCGCGAAGGCGCGCGGGTTGCCGAGAACGGCTATTGGTGAGCCGAAGCGGCTCGTACAGTGCACTCAAAGAGCTCCTAAAACGAGTGCGTGCGTGGGAATCGATACCGGCAAAATGATCGCGACGACTCTGGTCTTGCTGAGCGCCGTACTCGCACCGGCCCGCGATCGCGCTTCTCAGCTGCCTGCCATGCCCGAGCCACTCGGCAATGTGGTCCTGCCGGACAAGCCGGCCGGCGCTCATTGGGTCTGGATTGGAGACTTCCAGAACGGCACCTACGGCCGATCGGTTCTCGTCAATGCAGATACGGGCGCCATGCTCGGCGCAATCGATACGGGATGGGAAGGCACCAAGCTCGACGTCCCTCGCACGGGCGACCAGATCTACAATTTGGCCATGTACATGTCGCGTGGCTATCGCGGTGAACGGACCGATGCGATCACCGCTTATGATCGCCACACGCTCAAGCCAATGCTCGAGATCATCGTCCCGCCGAAGGGCATTCATGGCTGGCCGGATCCGAATTTCACTTCGGTAAGCGACGATGATCGGTTCGCTTGGATGCAGTTTTTCACGCCTGCCTCGTCGATCGGTGTCGCCGACCTCGGAGCTGACCGCTATGTCGGAGAAATCGAAACCTCGGGCTGTGCCCACGTGATGGCCGCGGGATCGCGCCAAGTGTTTACTCTCTGCGGCGATGGCAGCGGGCTTTTGGTCACGATCGGAGACGACGGCCGCGAAGTGGCGCGGAAGCGCTACCCGGGTCTGTTCGATGCCGACAAAGATCCGCTCCACGGTTCCGGCATGCGTACGGGCAACACCTGGTATTTCGTCTCGTTCCGCGGACTTGTCCACGAAGTGCACGTCGGAGATGGGGAGCTGCATTTTGGACAACCGTGGCCGGTTTCGGAACAAATTGGCGCCATGACGTGGGTGCCGGGACCTTTGATGCAGCCGGTAGCCGTTCACGAAGCAAAGAAGCGTCTATACGTGCTCATGCACCCTTCGGACCTAAAGCCCAAGGGTGGGGGGTACGACTTCCATCGTGGCGAGGGGACCGAAGTCTGGGTGTTTGATTTCGAGACGAAGAAACGCCTCAAGCGCATCGTACTCAAGCACCCCGGGACCACCATCGCGGTCAGTCAGGACACGCGGCCCCTTCTTTATGTCGGATCCATGTATCGCTTCGTCGCGAGCGTGTATGACGCGCAGAGCGGAGAGGCGAAGCTCGAAATCCCCGAGCCCACTTACGTGACGCTGCTTCAACCGGTGAAGTGACGCCATGATGCTCCATCCGGTTATCGCAGCTACCTTACGCCTCTCCTTTGGCGCGCTATTCGGAGTCGCCGGCCTGCACAAGATTGCGAACTTCCGGGAATTCACGATCACGTTGAGTGGATACCTGAGCGGCACTTTCCTCGATAAACGACATCTCGCGGCGGGCAGTGCGATGGTTGTCGTAGCGTTTGAGGGGGCGTTGACCGCTGCATGTATGGTGCCGGCGTGTGCCAGGGTGGCGGCATGCCTCTCTGCGGTTGTCCTGTTCAGCTATGCCGCGGCCATGTATCTAAACTTGCGCCGCGGCAACGAACTGCCTGACTGCGGGTGTTCTTGGGGGTCCGGGAGACATCCCGTCCGCATGACAATCGTGTTTCGGAATTTATTTCTCGCAGCATTCGCTTCGATGATCGCATTGCCGGTGTCTACCCACCCCCTGGCCCCGATCGAGACCTTCTCGGTCCTCGCTGCCGCGGCGACGGTGGCGCTGATTTATTCCGCCGGCAACACATTGCTGGCGCTAACCTCGAGTGGGCGGGAGACTCCATGAGCATAACGCTGCAAGTAATTCTCATGCTCCAATGGTCCCTGATGATTGGCTTGTCCGTGGTGGTGCTCGCTCTGTTGAGGCAAGTAGGCCTTCTGCATCAGCGCGTCGCTCCGGCCGGGGCGCTCACCATCAGCCAAGGTGTTCGCGCCGGGGAAGTGGCGCCACCGCGCTCATTCGTCACCCTCGATGGCGGGCGCATAACGCTAGGGGGCGCGCGGCCGGATGGCCGCAGCACACTGCTGGTGTTCGTGTCCCCGGACTGCCCGGTCTGTGCGCAGCTGCTGCCCGCGATACGTGCCATAGCAAGCCAAGAGATCGGATGGCTGGCGGTTGTGCTCGCGAGCGATGGCACATCGAGCCAACACGCAGAATTCCGGCGTGCAAAAGGCTTGTCCGATATCCCGTACATCGTGTCGATGGAGCTTGGTCTCACTTATCAGATCGGCAGGCTGCCGTTTGCGGTACTGCTCGATGAGACCGGCCGCCTCGTTGCGCAGGGCCTGACAAATAGCCGCGAGCACGTCGAGAGCCTTTTCGAGGCGAGGCGACTGAATGTCAGCTCGATCCAGGAGTATCTCGAGCGTCGCAGCAGTGAGCCTGTGCAGGCAGAGCTCGGCTGATGCTTCAGGGAGGCGGTAAATGATCACCAAGTCGTGGTTTGACCGATGCTTTGAATCGTCAGCGCGGACGGTTGCGGCGCGTACGTCCCGACGCTCATTCGTCGCTCGACTGGCCACGCTTTTGCTCGGCACCACCGCGATGCCGCTGTTGCCGGTGATGCGCACCGGGAGGGCGCAAGGCGCCGAGCTCCCTGCGAGCGCGAAGCACGACTGGGATGATCCACAGAAGTGTGATTACTGGGCATACTGCGCGACCGATGGTTGGTTGTGTGCCGGTTGCGGCGGAACCTCGAGTAAGTGTCCTCCGGGGACCGAGCCATCGCCGATCGCCTGGATTGGCACGTGCAAGAATCCTGGTAACGGCAAGTCCTACGTCGTTGCGTACAACGATTGTTGCGGCAAGTCCCAGTGCATGTCCTCCTATTGCGAGCGCAATGAAGGTGATCTGCCGCGCTATCGTCCACAGCGCGCCAACTCGGTGACCTGGTGCTATGGCGTCTCGAGCACCTACCACTGCACCGTCTCCCGACTTCAAGCTGTTATCGAGTCTTGAGCGATCGCGGCGCGCACCGTCGCCCACCGGGCAGAGCCCGCACATTGCTATGCGGCCTGTTGATCGCCGGCGTGACAATCACGGCCTACGCCCGGGATGCGGAAACGAACTACCTTCTCAACTGCGAGGGGTGTCACAAGTCAGACGGCTCCGGCCAGAGCGGTTCTGTGCCCGATTTTCGATCGTCGGTGGCGCGCTTTCTTGCCCTTCCAGAGGGTCGCGCCTATCTCGGTCGAGTACCCGGCACATCGCAATCCTTGCTCAGCGACCCGGATCGTGCGGCGGTTCTGAACTGGATCGTAAGCTCCTTTGATCGGGAGCACGTCCCCGCGGACTTCGTCTTCTACACCTCCGAGGAGATGGCCGTTTACAGACAAGAACCCCTGTCCAATGCCGGCGCCGAACGCAATCGACTGCTCCGAGAGATCGACAGCCATCCCCTGACGACGACTATGGCCTCCGCCGATTCGCCAGTGCGGCCCGACTCGGCAGCAGCTGCCGGACAGCCGCCAGCATCGGCGACAAACGCACCGCGCGGATTTACCCTCTGCGCTGCTTGTCATCCGACATCCGCGGACGGGGCAAGCGCCATGGGGCCGAACCTACGCGGCGTTGTAGGCCGGCGGGCGGGCGCACTTGGTGGGTTCGCATATTCCTCGGCGATGAGATTCTCGGGGATCATCTGGACACCCCAAGAGCTTGACTCGTTCCTGGCAAACGTCCAACAGCGAGTCCCCGGCACGATAATGACCATCCCAGGCGTCGCCGACGTGAATGAGCGCGCCTTGCTGATCCAGTATCTCGAGAGCTTGCGATAAATCTGCGAGCGCAAGCATCGGGCTCCTCGCCATCGCCTTGCCGCTTTTGGCTATCGTCCAGCAGAGCGCAGCGCGATTCTTGACCAGTGATGTGGACCACTCCGGCTAGACCGGTCGTCGACAGAGGGGAAGGCATGGTACAGGGCAGGTGTTCGGATCTACGCATATACCGACGAGCGGCGGTGGCGGTGGCAATCGTTTTTCACGTCACGCTCCGCTCCGCGATTGCACAATCTCACTCAGCGGAAACCGCTTCGGATACGAGCGACTCGAGTGCCGTGCTTCAGGAGATCGTCGTCACGGCCGAAAAGCGGGAATCCACGGTCCAGAAGACTCCATTCAGCATCACCGCGATAAGCGGAGCGCAACTGACCGAGCGGGGCCTGGCAAATCTCGAGGAGGTCGCGACGGAGGTGCCAGGCATCTCGATGCGAACGTCCGGTCCCGGACAGACCGAATATGAGATGCGCGGACTGTCATCCTCCGGTGGATCTTCTGCGACGGTGGGTCTTTACTTGAACGACGTGCCGTTATCGGCGCCTGCTGCTTCTTTGAACGGCAAAGTGACCCTCGATCCGGACCTGTTCGACGTCTCCCGGGTGGAGGTACTACGTGGACCTCAAGGCACGCTTTACGGATCGGGATCCATGGGTGGGACCATTCGATTGATCACCGCGCCGCCGAAGCTCGATGGGCTCGAGAGTAGCGCGCAAATCGTCCCAAGTTATACCGATCACGGCGGGTTCAATGGGGGTGGTAGCGCAATGCTGAACCTTCCCCTCATTCAGGATCTCCTGGCAATTCGATTTGTTGTCACATACAAGTATACCGATGGGTGGATCGACCGGGACGTCATAAGTCCGTTCCCTATTGGGCCTGGCGGAGCGTGCGGACTGGGCAGTTGCACGCGCGGAAACGTTCAATCGGCGCCGATCGTTCAACAGTTCACGCACAGCAACTGGGAAAGGCTTGACGGTGGACGCGTATCGTTACGGATCCAACCTGCGGATTCTCTTGGTATCGACCTATTGGGGATGTATCAGCGCATCAGCATGGGAGCGCCAAACCAAGTTGACGTGCCGCCAGGAGTCGATCAGTTGACCCATTTCCAGCCCTTCGATATTGCGGAGCCTTATTCAGATACCTTCCACCTGCTTGACCTCACCGTGAATTACGACCTCCAGTTCGCCAAACTCACCTCCGCCACTTCCTACTGGTCACGGAATAGCGCATGGACGGGCGATTACTCGGAAGTGTTTCAAAGCGTGCTTTCTGCTTACTACGGTTTCCCAAATCTTGTACCGGCCTCCTACAGCAATGACGACTATTCGAAGCAAACGAGCCAAGAGATTCGTCTGACGTCGGCGGGCGAGGCGGCATGGCAGTGGGTTGCGGGCGGATTCTTCTCCAGTTTCGAGTCCACTTTCAATCAATACGCGGCCAATGCGGCATACGGTGCGATATCGGTTGGCGGCCCGGCGGCCAATCCCGAAGGAATAGCCTATCAAGCCTACAATCCCTATCACATCAAGCAGTATGCGGCCTTTGCCGAGTCTTCCTACCGCTTCGCCAACCAGATAAAGGCAACGCTCGGGCTGCGTTGGTACAAGTACGACACGGACCTGAACTTTGAGCAGTCAGGCATTTATAGTCAGACAGGCAATGCCAGCCAGTTCGCGGGGAATGTATCCTCGACTGATTCCGGCGTAAATCCAAAATTCAACCTTTCGTATTCGCCGACCGACGACCTGACCCTGTACGCACAGGCGGTCAGAGGCTTCCGGCCCGGTGGCGTGAATTTACCGGTCCCTGTACCTCCGTGCACGCAGCAAGCGCCGCTATCTTACAAGCCGGATTCTCTGTGGAACTACGAACTTGGAGAGAAGGGGCGGCTGTTTGGAGGCCGCGTCAGCGTGAACGCAGACTACTACTACATCGTATGGAGCGATGTACAGCAGCTGCTCACGCCGCCTTGCGCATTCCCCAATACCCAAAATGCCGGCACCGCAATCTCGTACGGGCCCGAGATCGAAGTGACGGCCGAACTCTTGAAAGATTTCGTCGTCAGTTTCAATGGAGCCTATACCGAGGCCCACATCAGGGACGTGAACGGGTCAGCGATGGGACAGTCTTTGGGAGCTGCCACACCCCTGGTCCCCGGGCTCCCGCTGGAGAACGTTCCGCGTTACACACTGAACGCCGGGTTGAGCTACGGCCGCCCACTGTTCGGTGAGTACCGCTTCACAGCTCGTGTCAATGCGACGACCATTGGCCCGTATCATGACATCAGCTATTACTTCCAGCAGTTGCCGGGGTACACAGTCAGCCATGTGCGTCTAGGCGTTGTCGAGGGCCCCATGGCAGCTACCATTTTCGCCGACAATCTCACAAACAAGCGTGCGATTGAAACCATCAACACCATGAGCTGGGCCGCGGCGTCCCCATCCTTCATCAGGCCGTCGGTCACCACACCGCGGACGATCGGTGTCGATTTGACTTACAAATTCTGACTGCATCAACGCATATCAGCAATTTGAGTTGCGATGAGGATTGGAAGTAGGTCCCCCGAGTGGAGCACTGATTTGCATGCGTTATATCGAGCCGCCGTAACCGCCGCGGTGTCCATAGCCGCCGCAGGCGCATTGGCGGCTTCGGCACCTACATCCAATCCGGCCGAGTGGCGGGTGCTGGGGGGTAACTCGGATGTCTGGCACTACAGCCCTCTAAACCAGATCAACGACAAGAATGTGCAAAAACTTGGGCTCGCATGGATGGCGGACATTCCCACGAGAGATGCCCCGACGGGAAACCCGCTGGTAGCCGATGACGTTGTCTTTCAGAGTGGGCCGCTCGGGCGCATCTATGCGAACGACGTTCGGACCGGGAAGCTTCTGTGGAAATTCGCGCCGGATGTGAGCTACGACGGGCTGTTGTTGACGGGAATGTTCGCGACGCACTTCAACAGAGGCGTTGCCTTGCTCGATGACAAGGTATTCGTGGCTTCGGGTGATTGCCGGCTGTTTGCTGTTGATCGCAGAACCGGCAAGGAAGTGTGGCGCGCGGTGGCTTGCGACCGCAGCAAGCAGTTGGGCATCACCCAGGCACCGCGGGTTGGAGGCGGGAAGGTCTTCATCGGCAACAACTGCGGCGACGGGGGGTACGAGCGGGGCTACGTCGATGCCTACGATGCCAAGACGGGGCACCGCCTGTGGCGCTTCTACACGATGCCCGGTGATCCCTCGAAACCCTTCGAGTCGAAAGTCATGGAGATGGCGTCCAAGACCTGGGGCACTGGCTACTGGGACAAGACCCACGGCTGCGTAAGCGCCTGGGATGCGATGACCTATGACGAAAGGCTCAACCTCCTCTATATAGGCACCGGTAGCGCGGCGCCATGGAGTCCCGCGGGACGCGCTGCAGACGCAGGTGACGAGCTGTTTTCGAACTCGATTGTTGCGGTGAATGCCGACACCGGCGAGTACGTGTGGCATTACCAGACGGTGCAGCACGACGGCTGGGACTTCGATGCGACGATGCATATCATGATTGCCGAGCTGCCGATCCGGGGTACGAAGCGCCGCGTCGTCATGACAGCCCCGAAGAACGGCTTCTTTTACGTTCTGGATGCGAAGAGCGGACGGTTCCTGTCGGCCAACAACTACACGCCGGTCAATTGGGCATCGCGTATCAATCCCGATACTGGGCGACCAGAAACCTTGCCGGAGGCTCGCTATTGGGAACATCCCGACCGTGCCGTGGTCGTGTCGCCGGGCCCGGTGGGTGCACACAACTGGCAGGCAATGGCCTTCAATCCCACGACCGGGCTTGTATACATACCGGCACTCGTGATTCCCACGCTCATCAAGAGCAATCCGAATGCCTTGATTGGCGGCACGGAGTTCGATGTGCTGTACGGCTCGAAGGGGGACCGGAAATGGACGGCCCGCGGTGAGCTGGTGGCATGGGATCCGGCAACACAAACAGCGCGATGGCGCATACCGCGCGCGCTGGCAATCAACGGCGGCCTGCTATCGACCGCGGGTAACCTCGTATTCCAGGGCACGGCTGACGGGAAGCTCGAAGCGTGTGCCGCGGATACTGGAGCACGACTCTGGTCGTTCGATGCACGGGGCGCGATCGCCGCAGCCCCGACCACGGTGCAGATTGACGGCGAGCAGGTGATTCTCGTCTCAGCTGGGAACGCAGGCTCCTCGATCCTCGGAAATTATGTGGCGCGCTATTCCAGTTTGCCGCAGGTTAGAAGCCCGTCGCGTCTTCTTGCATTCAAATTGGGTGCGACAGGAACAGTACCGACCACGTCAGCCGCCGTGATCCCGGAACCACCGCTGCCTCGCGCGCCGCAGGATCTGGCGAAGAAAGGCGGCGTCTTCTACGAGGCAGAGGGATGCATCGACTGTCACGGCAGCGGCGTAGAAGGTGCAGGCTCTTCGATAGCGGATCTCCGCATGGCGTCGGCGGAGACCCATGAGCAACTCGCTGCCATCGTGATTGGCGGATTGCGGAGAAGCAAGGGCATGCCGAACTTCCCCAATATAACCCCCGAGGAGCTGAAGGCAATCCAGGCCTACATTCTCAACGAAGCCTGGGCGGGACACGACGCACAGGCTGCGCAAGCGTCCAAGCAGTAGTGAAAGCGGCCCCCGAAGCATTTGATTACGGCTGCGTTGTCTCGACAACGGAACGCCGAGCGTCGCTGAAATTCCGTTGGCGCCATTTTTGTGGATCCTGACCGCGGTCAGGGCGCCCCGTAGTCCAGATAGCTCTCGTCCGGCAGGCCCTCGGCGATCACGATGTCATGGCTGTCGAGTTCCGACTTCCTGTGTGAGGTGGTTGCGGCAAACGTACATCCCCAGACGCGTAAAAATATAGCGCCCATCCTGCAAGTTGCTGGTGGCGCCGCGAGCCGGTGCCGCGCGCCGCTGGCCCTGGCCCCCACAACGGGTGAAGGAATATTCCTATACCAGATCATGTCGGTCGGCGCTTAACGCTCGGGGAATCTCCGCGTAGCCTTCACGCAGCGAGTGGCAACTCAGCAGCCTAGATGAAACCCGATTTCGCATCAGTCGTCTCACGACCTGATTGAGACGGGATGCGTTGTGGGCCGCCGCTCCGCGATCCAGGTTTGGACTCGGCGTCGTAGTTCAGACGCGGCATGATAGTTACGCAGGAGAATTTGTGATATCCAAGTCAAGAAGTAGCCCGACGGGCGCGGGAACGACCGCCAGCGGGCCGACGCACCCGGGCTCGCCCCTGACCGCCATGGCGGAACATGCCGCCGAGGAAGCGTCGCTGGCGGCAGCGATGCCATTCAACGAGAACAAGCGGGGCGAGTATGGATACGAGCGTGCGGTCGCACCGCAGGAGGGGGTTTCATCGAAGATGCCTTCGCCGCAGACGGGAGCATCCTCCTTGAGCGAGGGCAATGATTCCACCAAGACAGGCGCGCCTGCGTTACGACCGGTGGCGCTCGACGGTGCGCTAACGGCCAAGCGCGTGAACGATGCCGGTCAAATGCTCACGACGAATCAGGGCGTTCCCATTGCGGATAACCAGAACTCGCTAAAAGCCGGGCTGCGCGGTCCGACGCTTCTTGAAGACGTCATCTTGCGCGAGAAAATCACGCACTTCGACCATGAGCGAATCCCCGAGCGGATCGTTCATGCCCGCGGCTCAGGCGCGCACGGCTATTTTGAAAGCTATGCACCCTTGACCAAATACACCAAAGCGGCGCCGTTTGCGGAGAAAGGTAAGATCACTCCCGTATTCGTCCGCTTCTCGACCGTCGCCGGTGAGCGCGGCTCGGCGGACACGGCGCGCGATGTTCGAGGCTTCGCGGTCAAGTTTTATACGGATGAGGGCAATTGGGACTTGGTCGGCAATAACATCCCGGTGTTTTTCATCCAGGATGCCATCAAGTTTCCCGACCTGATTCATGCGGCAAAGCCTGAGCCGAATAATCAGATTCCGCAAGCCGCGACTGCCCACGACACGTTCTGGGACTTCGCCTCGCTCATGCCGGAATCCACCCATATGTTGATGTGGATCATGTCCGATCGGGCCATCCCGCGCAGTTTGCGCATGATGCAAGGGTTCGGCGTCCACACCTTCCGACTGGTTAATGAAGCCGGAAAGTCCGTTTTCTGTAAGTTCCACTGGAAGCCGCTGCTCGGTACTCATTCGCTGGTCTGGGACGAGGCGGTGAAGCTCATGGGGGCGGACCCCGACTTTCACCGGCGTGATTTATGGGAAGCGATCGAGTCTGGCAATTACCCGGAATGGGAACTCGGAGTCCAACTATTCACGGAAGACCAGGCGGAGGCCTTCAGCTTCGATGTGTTGGATTCCACGAAACTCGTGCCGGAAGAGATGGTGCCGGTGACCCCGGTTGGGCGCATGGTGCTCAATCGCAATCCTGACAATTTTTTCGCTGAAACCGAACAGGTCGCCTTCTGCACCGCTCATGTCGTTCCAGGGATCGACTTCAGCAACGACCCGCTTCTGCAGGGCCGTCATCACTCGTATCTCGACACGCAAATCAGCCGCCTTGGCGGAGCCAATTTCCACGAGATTCCCATCAATTCGCCGGTTGCTGCCGTTCACAATAATCAGCGTGATGGTCTGCATCGCCAGGCCATCGCACGCGGGCGCGTGGCCTACGAACCCAACTCGCTGGGAGGAGGCTGCCCGTTCCAAGCGGGCATGAAAGGCTTCGTTTCTTTTCCGAAGGCCATCGAGAGTGACAACGCTCCGGTTGATAAAGTCCGCGGCAAGCCAGAAAAATTTGCCGAACACTACAATCAAGCCACCCTGTTTTTCGAAAGCCAGACGCCGGTCGAGCGGGCGCACATCAAGAATGCGTTTCGCTTCGAATTGAGCAAGGTCACCGTCCCTGCAATCCGCGAGCGGATGGTATCGGGAATTCGGAACGTCTCTGAGGAACTCGCCGCAGAACTGGCCCACGATCTCGGTCTGGAGCTGCCCGATCCGATGCCGCGGGCTATCGAAAAGATACCAACCGCCGAGATTTCGTCCTCGCCGGCGCTATCGCTGATGGCTCTACCCGGCGCCGGCGGGATTGCCACGCGGAGAGTCGCCATTCTGGTTGCTGAAGGCGTCGAGGGAGGCTCCATAGCGAACATCGTGTTTGCGCTCACTGAGGCCGGTGCCGTCACCCGTCTTCTCAGTAATCGGCTGGGAAGGTTGGCGAGCACCGAAGGCGCCGCGTTCGAAGTGGATGCGACCCTCGAGAACTCCCCGCCAGTGCTGTTCGACGCGCTGGTGCTGCCGGACGGCATCGACGCCGTTGAGCGCCTCTCGAAGGATGGTCACACACTCGAATTCCTGAAAGACCAGTACCGCCATTGCAAATCCATTCTGGTGCTCGGTGCCGCATCCAAATTACTGAAGAAGGCCGGCATCTTTGAGGTGCTCCCTTCCGGCGAGCCCGACCCCGGCCTATTAGTCGCGGAACCCGGCGGTTACGACTCGGCGGCGACGAGATTTATCACCGCCATCGCAAGACATCGCCACCCCGAGCGCGACACCGATCCGCCACTCATCTAAGTATTCAGATCGATCACAAACAGAAAAGGTAGATCATGGCTTCAAAGCACAAGACGGCAATGGAACGAGCCCCGGGCCAAGACGCAGTGGAACTGTTGATGGCAGATCACCATCGGGTCGCCAGGCTCTTTGCGGAATTTGATGCCCTGAAGGAGCATGGCAGTGACGAGGCGAAATCGTCCCTGGTGGCGCAAATCTGCCGGGAGCTTACCGTCCATACCGCCATCGAGGAGGAGCTTTTCTACCCTGCGGTACGCAGGGCGATCGAAGACGACGACCTGATGGATGAGGCTCTCGTAGAACATGCGGGGGCGAAGCAGTTGATCGCACAACTGCAGGCGGCCCATCCAGATGATGATCTTTACGACGCCAAGGTGACGGTGCTTGGTGAACAAATCGACCACCACGTCGAAGAGGAAGAGGGCAGCATGTTTCCGCAGGCCAAGGGCTCGGGAATCGACACCCTGTCGCTCGGTGCCGCCCTGATCAAAAGAAAAGCCGAACTCTTCGCGAATGCGGGTGCGCCGCCGATCACAACGGGGGTCAGGGGCAATGACGCGGACGACGAAGGCGGCCGGACCGACCACCACGTGGCCGGCAAGCCACAAACTGCTTCGGCACGTGTAAAAAGACAGCGCCGTCCGGCGAAAGCCAAACAGGCTTCCAGGAAGGCCTCGCATAAAGCGCGTTGATCGACGCCCCAGGCCCCAACGCGGAGCGAAGCCGATGCCCAGCGAATTCGACCAGACCCGTCGACAATTATTGGCCGGTAGCGTGGGAATTGCGACGTCGCTATATGCCGCACACGGGATGGCCGCCACAGAGGCCGGCAGCCCGACGCGGGTGGATGAAGGCGAGGTGTCCGGTGCAACGGTATCCTTTCCAGCCATCGACGCTCCGACGGAACAGCCGGGCAGTCCCCCTCCCAATCCGGACATCCCCGGGCAACGAGTGGGCTTTGCCGTCGTCGGCCTGGGGCGATTGGCCTTACAGAACATCTTGCCGGCCTTCGGGCAATGCAAGCACGCCCGCTTGACGGGCTTGGTGAGCGGGGACCCGGAAAAGATGCGCGTCATTGCGGCCCAGTACGGTGTTCCAAAAGAAGCCTGTTACAGTTACGAGGAGATGGCGCGACTTCGCAGCAACGCCGCCGTTCAGGTGGTGTATGTCGTTCTCCCCAATGCCTTGCACCGGGACGCAGTCGTCAGGGCAGCGCAAGCGGATAAGCATGTGCTCTGCGAGAAACCCATGGCGACGAGCCCGGATGAGGCACGCGAGATGATCGAGGCGTGTCGCGCCGCCGACCGCAAATTGATGATCGCGTATCGCTGCCAGTACGAAGTCAACAACCGTGAGCTCGCCAAGCGCGCTCGCAGCGGGGAGCTTGGCGATATTCAAGTGATCGATGCCATCAATACCCAGAATCAAGGTGATCCGACGCAGTGGCGTCAGATCAAAAAGCTCGCGGGCGGCGGCTCGTTGCCCGACGTCGGCTTGTACTGTCTCAACACGACGCGGGCCTTGTTGGGCGAGGAACCCATCGAGGTGATTGCCAATATCCATTCCCCCGAGCACGATCCGCGCTTCAAGGAAGTCGAAGCCACGGTAAGTTTCGTGCTGCGCTTCCCCTCAGGAATTCTCGCCAATTGCGCCTCGAGCTACAG
>Ga0116229_10008399_pt1 | contig 16055 bp, 9 predicted proteins | sample S1TSphgellanicum_3_FD_87313 | JGI IMG/M metagenome (GOLD analysis project Ga0116229, IMG submission 87313) | Host-associated microbial communities from peat moss isolated from Minnesota, USA - S1T2_Fc - Sphagnum magellanicum MG | ecosystem: Host-associated > Plants > Peat moss > Unclassified...
GGTAAAATAATATTATTTTGAATGTCTCACTCTTCCTTACCATGTGTACCATGTGTACCTATAGTATGTGAAATTGTTCCTGTAACAATTGGAATGGATGTGGTGATTTTTAAGCATTTTTCAATTTAGAAAAATCTTATTTTTATTTTTCGAAACAACTTTGAACCAATATATAAGATATTTTTATGTGCTTGCAACAAACATTTGGTTGTGATGGAATTGGTTTACTCAAATGCCCCCAACCTACATTAATCAAGATATCCCTATTGTGAATCCCCTTTCAATAGTTGAAAATTTTGAGAAATACAACTTAAGAGGTTTTAATATGACATTATAATGTATATTCACAAAATCGACTGAGATAAAAAAGGGCTGAAAGCTTGAACATTTTTCAAATCATTATTAAAAGGTTCACAATCAATTGTAAGAACAAGGATAACTTTTTAAATTTTGATGAATAAGAATGAGTGAATCATAATTTAATTTAGTTAACCTAAACAAGTATAAGTAAAGGCCATTGAAAGCATGTTTTTCATCTCACCAATATAAGTTGTGGGTGGTGTCTAGTTTAGTCTACATCTTGCTTGGTGTTTTAATCTTGCTATTAATAAAGTGTTTGTTCCAATTGTATTTTTAAAAAATCTTGCCTTTTAATTTTATCAAGCTAGGAAATTGTTCATAGTTCTTTGTCAAGACACCACCATGTCCTCAACAAAGAAGTTGTGTGAAGTTTTATTTTATTTTATTTTTAATTTAAAAAAATTGTTGGAATGTTAAACCTTTGACGGATATCCATGTTTTCACTAGAAAAATGGGTTTAAAATGAATATCACCTTCTTGTTGTGAAAATGCCTTATTATCCAAGCTTAAGTCTTTCTTTAAAATCTTATAATGCCTGGAGTTCATATTTGGTTTTTTTGTAATTTTGTCTATGTTGGAGTTTGGACATTACACATACCCTTATCAAGTTTGTGCAAACTTGAAATATTTCTATCACGACTCAATGTCAATTTTGTTAAATCATTTAAAACATTTTTTTGAACTATGTTGTGATGGATACTCCAAGTATGAGGATCCTTTGGTTACTTCCATTCTCTTCTTGACATCAAGAATTTTACTTTACCCATGGAATGATCTATTAACTTGAAGGGGGGGAAGGGGTTGGGGAGGCAAGATGAATAATGTCTAGCTTTTGGATTTGGAGGAATCAACCATCATGTCTATCATGTTTATAAATGGGAGGAGCTTGATGGTGAAATGTTGCCACTACGAAACAAAACTTTAAGAATATGGTGTAGAAGGTGAAGCAAGCATTTGAAGTAGCCTTCCCCCTTATCCAAGAGTTGCAATGTCTTTTTTGAAAACATGAGCTATGGTGGATTTAAGATTAGTTCATACACAATTTTGGGTGCATTCATTAAAAGATGTAAATAACGCTAAGTTCCTATTACTTTGACCTTTTGAATCCTTGGTGAAACCATCCTATGGACATTAGCCTTCCTTAACATCCACATTCTAGGTTCCTAGGTGAAGTTCTTTCAACTAACCATGACAAACACCTTTGAATCTACAATGATTAAAGTCAATGACTTGAACCCTAGAACAAAATTTTGGGGTGAAATCTTAACATGTGCCATCCTCAAATATAAAATGTCAAAATACATATGACTTGTTGAGGTGGCAAGTGTGCAAGTCTTGGGTTTAGTTGAAAATAAATGCATTTTCAACACCTTTTCGTTTTTTAAGAACAAGTTTTCTAGCAATTTGGATATTTACTTCAACATGCATACTGAGTTTCTACAACACCACGGAGAATTTCCATTACAACAAAGCCATCATTGAATGAGAATCCATTGAAAAATACAATTTTGTTGTGGTGCTCACATGGCTTATGAATATTATGTTTGGCAAATGATAACATTTAAACTTGTATGGTGGCACATTTATATTTTGAGTTTTTTTTTTCCATATATGTGTTATAATACAACATTTGCCTATATGTTTTCATGATTGTAGTAATAAGCATATGAATTATTTGGTTGTATAACTATCTAATTATTGTCAAGCTATTCCAATGTTCAACTAGTGATGCAAAATGGAGGTGATTTGGACATTTTATTTATGGGGATTTGTGTTATGTTGGGATGGTTAGGCTGTTGGTTGGAGGTCACCTGTATTACAAAAGGAAATTTCTTTCTTGATGGGTGCAATTTGATCATTTGTTTATATAAATGTGGGTTGTATTCTATTAATGTGTGTCCAATTGTATTGAAATAATGAAAAACTTGGCTATTAGCGATGGAAATGGAAATGGTGATCATTTGAGAAAAAAATTTCAAATGCAAAACAATCATGACAATATAATGATACACATCAAAATCTTTGAGATTTGAATGTCTTGGGAAATGCCATGGAAAATATTATATTCATTTCATTAACACAATAATGAACTTAACCTTGAACTAAAATGGCCTATGACCCACACTTATATTGCATATTGCATTGTAAGACCATATAAAAATATCAACAAGAAGTATTGAAATGATTAATTAGGTTTCCAAAAACAAAAACATTAATGAATGGCTATGATAGTGCCAAAGTTGCAAATTCACCATTCAATAATAGTCATTATAACCTTAAGAACACAATTTTGGAATTAACCTTGGCATGTGACCTTGGACTTGTTCGAAGAAACATTACTTATTGTTTCTAAGTTGAAAACAATACAACAATATTTAACTATATGATGGTTCTTTGAGGAAAACCCATGTGTTAATGATCACCTACTTAAAAATTTGTTGTAATTGAACTTTTAAAAATAGATTATCTAAATACAAAAACACATCTTACTAACTATATGTTCATGGTAGAAATTCTTAAATTAATTGGTGCCATGGGCATCATAATAGTTAAAAGGTTATTAATGGTAGTAACTTACCATTTTTTACCAAAGGACAAAGCTAATGAAATTTGTTAGATGAATGGTTGGTGGTAATCCATCAATCATGTGGACCTTGTATGGTATGGGAGAAGAGGGATGATTCGAAAGAAGATAAAAGGGGATTATGGATCATTTTTTTATATTCAAGATTATAATTTTAGATTAGATGTGGTTAGGAAAGTTCTCTTGGGGAAAAAATGTGTATGTGATATCGAAAAGAAAGGAAGAAAATATGGAAGCAAATTCTATTTTGATTATTGTAATGGAAAATGGTTGATGTATTTTCATGTTTCTTGTTGGTGTTTGGTTCTATTTAAAATATGAAAAGAGAAGAGAGGGTTGTTCATATTAATATTACATAGAGTTTTGTTATTCTTATATATTAATTATTCATTTCTTCTCCAATATTTGTATGCCATCCACTCTTTATTTTAGTTTTTGGAGTAAGAAATACATTTTGTCACAGGACGGTAATTACATTGGAGGGCAACATCAAAGAGGTATACTTAATATTTGAGGTCTAAAAGGAATGGAAAGCTATTGTAGTTTGTAGGCAACAATCACAAAAGGTTTGTAGGTGTTGCAAATAGTAGGCATCATCTATAAAAAGTCTATAGGTGAATGTGGGTCTTCTTTCAAATTTGTAGATGATGATATTTGCAAGATGTTAATTGTAATAAGATAGTAGCTATAGCATGATGATAGGTAGACAAAAGGAAGTCCCTACCCTCGTGTTTCTCCATTTTTCTTGTTATTTGTTTTTCTAATTGGTAACCTTTTATTTGATGGTAATCAGGTTGTTAGATCCCACAATTTTACATTTGGAAACCATACTAGGGTTCTAAGTTGCCAAATCCCATAGTTTTACATTATAAACCAATAAGATGTAAACACAAAAAATGTTTTTTAAATTAACCCAATCTCCCTTACCAAACATCATTGTTATTTTTTTTTAAAATTATGTTCATAGTTTGATCCATTAAAAAAAAAAAAAATTCATTATATCGTTCTTAATCATATCCTACCTTTATAATTCACAATAGGGTAAAAACACAGTCAAAGGAGCCACTAAAGTAAATGGACATTTCTTAAAATTACATTTTTGTATCCTTGAAATATCACAAGTGAAACATAATAGTTTGAATTGTCACATTTTTTTCGGAAATATATTTAATTAATTGCAAAGTTTACATGTTCAAAATTTAACACAAATCAAAAATGTTTTTACATGTTCAAAACATTCAAACTTCGAAAGTGGATAATCCTTATTTTTTTCATACATCTTTTTTCTACCAAATATGCATCATTCTTTTTAAAATTGCAAAGGATTTTAACATTGATGATTAAAAGGGCAAAAGGATTTGAACTGATGAAAATGGTTTGTATAAGTAATTGGAGCACATTTGGTTCAAAAATGTTTTTAACCCTAAAAGTTATGGATTTTGAAAATGTGTTTTTAACAAAAAATATTCATGTTCATGTGATAAAGGGCATGAATGCATAATATAAATGATATAAAATAATTTTTTAGTCAAAATATATTTATATTTAAAATGCAGTGTTAAAGGGGGTACTTGAAATACAGTTATAAATCAACATAAAAATGACACATGTCATGTGTAATCCTTGGAAAAAGACTTTTACCTTGGCATCCCTAACTTCTTTGATTGTGTTTTCACCGAGTATAACATAATCTTGTAGTGATTATGATCCATAAACATAACAAAGTATAATTGTATTAGAAAAAAAAAAAAAAAAGGTCAAAATTCTTGGAATTCATTAACTTGATAGATGCCTATAATTGTGTGCAACATAATTGTTATAGGCCTTTGAAATTTGAATTTGTAGTCATCACCCACTCATTTTTTCAAAAAAGCTTAAGATTTAAATGAGAAGTTTTTAAAAATGCAAAAACAATTATGCATAAATTTAACCAACACATGAAAAGAAAGAAAGAAACACATGACTATTATTGCAAACTATGAAGATTATATGTGACACTTGCAAGGAACTAAATATGGAGAGTTATTGAATAAGGTAAGGTTCAATATGTAATTACTTTTAATGATCATGAAGAGAGTTGGTAGATTCAAAAGAGCGAACAAAAAAAGAAGCTACAAACATTGATTATCACTTTAATGTAATTATTGTGGTCCTAGCCATGTACCCAATCAAATATAAACTTAAACAATATTGGATTATTTTGTTTGTTGAAACCTCGTTTGAAAAATACAACAATAATAGTTACCACATTTTAAGTTTAAGGCAATAAAAACCTTTGCCCCATATTGCAATAGAGAGGAAAAAAGGCCATTAGATTAAGCTTGATTGGTTGGTGTTTTGATATAGTTATTGAAACAATATTTGTAATTATAACTAATTGGTGTATCCTCCATGTTGAATTCTACAACACCCCCATGTGCTTTGTTCAAGGGTGCAAATTCTACTACTAATTGTCATCACTGTAACAAATATAAATATTTGAAATCAACTATAGAAACATGGTCTAGTTCAATCTAATACATCTTAAGTCGGTTTTGCATTCCAATCCAATGCACTAACATAGTGATTATATCTAAGCTCATTAATGTTCCAAATAGCTTTGTACTTATGTATTTTTTTCCCCCATTATGTTGTTTATAATAGATTTATGTGGTCAAAGTTAATTTTAAATGGAAATAAACATGCATTGAAATTTTAAAAAATAGTATAGTAGCAAATTGTAACACTTGGACCACAATTGAAGTATTAATCACTAGAAGTAAATCATAGTCCTTCAAAGTGTTGTGTGCACACTCCAATATCCCTTCCTCCATACACTCCCCAAACCATACTACAAGTGGTTGAAACAATCCACTGCACACTTTGAAGCAAGGCAACTACATTGAAGGAATATTGGCCTCCTTTACCATGGGTTTTGTTGCTCCTTATGTTCCATGGATAGAAATATCCCATTTATCACCAACAAGGTTCATATTATTTGCACCCTTAAGTTGCTATAAGCATTGGGAAATGACAAAAAAAACACCAAAGTTTTTGCATAATTTATGTTGTTTATTTTGCTAATTAGAAAATTGATCACAATTTTTTTATTTAGGGAGTAATCCCCAATGAAGATTATCATAGTTGTACTGCCATACGATATGTATCATATTGTTGTGAGGAGTTTAAAAACATAGGTGGGGTTGGATTTGTAATTTTCTTCATATCTTTGAAATTACAAATCAAACTCCACAATGGCACTTTGAAGGCACCATTGTGTTAGTTCCAACAGATGTATACAACAAATATGTGGTCATAACATTCAATCGTTCAATGTTCAAGTTTAGTTTTATGAAACCTCAACTTTGACGAATTATTTGGAAGTTTAAATTTCACAAAATAGTAAAAAGGGGAAAAAATATGTAGAGATGGAAAAATTGGCATGTCCAAGTTAACCTCTATGTCTAACATTCATAGTAACGTGTCTTCCACATAGAGCCATGTTGCTCCACCACATTTCTATTATTTGCTTTTGATGTATACCATCAATATTTTGCATGTCAACCATACCACATTTAAGGCACTTTACCATTTCAAACATAATCAACCATACAAAGGTGGATTAAATGCAATTTTTTTGGTGTAAAATCTTCAACAATTATTATAAGCTATTTCAAATAGTTTTGAATGATCTTACATTCATTTTCATGAATGAGAACTGATGATATTTCAAAACCCAAAAGGAATACTTAAGACATCGGGATTCCAAATTTGTTCCAAATGTATGTAAGGTTTAGATTGCATCTATTTAACTTTTTGCATTTGTATGTGCTAATTATGGCTAGTGCCTATGTATCTATACTTTATAGTAAATTAAAAGTAATTAACATGGTATAATAACAATCCTTTTGTAAAATTTTGTCAAGCGTTTCAAGTTGGTAGTTCATTGAAATTTGAATTGTAGTTGAGAGGTCCAAAGCAAGTTGTTCCAACTTGAATTAGGAGGATGAAAACCTTGCACTATCATTCACACCAATGTTGTAATGCTTTCAATGCATAGTCATTTGCATTTGGTGTTGCTTTAGCAACAACACATCTATAATTTTTTTTACACATTAGGTTTTCAACTCAATTACTCGGGGAACATCTTTGTTTTCAATTTTGTGAATTTCCCTTCATTTCACATCTTTTCCACTCTTCTTTTATAGAACATGATAGAGGAAGAACAATGAACATTACTTGCAATGTTGGTAAAATTCCCAAACAAGGGGAATATTCCAAGCAAATAAATGCATGTGGTGTTACAAGTTCTTTCAAATATACACCCCACCTTTGATTTAGTGTGCTACACATTATCTCTGGTTGAAAAGGAGATCCAAATTATAAATTTTCCCAAAAAGAAACTAGATGTGGGTAAAATAGTAACAATTTTAATATTTGCTAAAACAAATGGATTCCAATATGAAGTTATTGTGGCATCAAATCTTTACCGCAGACCCCCAAAACCATGAAATGTGGGAATTTTTTATTTTGTTAAAATGCCAACCTTGGTCAATATTGTCACTTTTTGCAAATTTTTAAAAAAAAAACTCTTCTTTAATTGTTGTCATCATTATCCTTATAATGTCTTCCTATCCTTTCAAGTATATTCATTCATAGTGTAAGCAATGGTGGAAGAAGGAAGAAAAGAAGAGGAAATGCACATGTTCATGTGATTTCAAACACATATATGAACTCTTCTAATTGAGAATGGACTCTAATATGCACCATCATCTTGCAATTGAGAAATGTGTAGAGACTTCTCTTGCATCCACTATCCTACAATTGAAAATTTGCAAAATCCTCTCCTACGTCCACCATGATGAAATTGAAAATCTACAAGACCCTTTCCAATATCCACCAAATCTATAAAATCTTTTCCTATATCCACCATCTTGCAATTTTGAGAATCTACAAAATGCATTATTGCACCAACATCTTGTTAATTTGAAGCAAAATCCTTCCATTTTACTTGGAAAAAAATTTCTTCCTCACAAATTTGTGCATGCTAAAAAAATGATAACATAATTCAAGAAGCAAAGGCAAGTTGCATACTTCTCCATGTAGACTAAATGTTGTTCACACCATCAATGTGCATCTCTCCCACCAAGATGAACTCCAATCCCGCACCACATCTTGGTAATTTGAAGCAAGTCTTTCCATTTCAAGTGTTAAATTTTTTGTGCATGCCCAAGAATGAGAGCATCATTCAAGGAGCAAAAGCAATGTACATACCTATTCATGTAGAATCAATCTCCTTTCATACCATGAACTCTTAACACCATCAATGGTCATTTCTTGCCACAAAGATGAGCTGCACACTTCCTTCACTATTTAGTGCACAAATGAAGGTTAGCGGGGTTTCTCCAATCTTGCTTCCAAAACTTGGAGTTGTTGTTTTTTTTTTTTGGCGTGTGGAAGTCGGTGGAGTTGAAACTTTATATTATAAATGTTCATAAGATTTAAAACTAATCATTTAAACATATTTATTCTTTGTGGGGGTGTGTGTTCAAAGTGATTTTGATTGGCTTATCACCAAAAAAGACGATAAAATTATGTACTTGCCTAAAAGAAAAATAGGTGTGTAGCCTTTCCCTCATGTCTAACTGCACTAGTGTTTTTTTAAGGATTATAAAATGAAAATCCAAGGTGGCTCCAAAAATGTAAGAATTGAAAAAAAAATGGCAACCTTGTATTTTTGAAACTAAAAAAAATGACAACACATGTGAAAACCTATTCAAAAATGAAATTTGTCCATATGTTAATTAATGACAAATTACAACGGACTGCCATAAATATTGAAATATGGTAGTACTTGGGCAAATTTGACATTAATTATATTATTTTTGATTTTGTTAAAATTTCAAAAAATGGTACATAATTAAGTCGAAGGTTCTAGAAACCTTAGCCACCATCTATTGAACATTTATGAAATTTGGTAGTTGTTGTTGTTTAAGCCAATGCCACATTTCTTGTTTCAATTTTTTTCTTATTGCAATAAGTGCACCAAATTTGCATTACTGATTGCCACTTGTGCAATATTCTATATTTCCTAAAAAAACCCCTAGTTTAGAAAGCCCTTTTTTTACACTAACTTAAATATTTATTCCAAAAGCTTAGAAATTATTATTGTCGAAATATCCAATAATTATTATAAATTTTATTGAAAATAAAATAATTTAAAAAAGTCTAATTGGATTTCTAAAAATTAATTAAATATTCAACAAGAGCTTGTTGAATTGGCCTAGATACTAATAGGTAATAGTCCATAAATATTGAAGTAGCAAAGGAAACAAATGGGTGACCATGATCAATGGGAAAGAAAATAATCACAAGAGTAGCCAATGTAACCACTTTTTGGCTCTTCCTTCAAATCATGTTGAAATTGAAAATGATTAAAACTTTTTTTTCTTGAGATTTCCTTTAAAATAAAAGAAGTGACTTAAATACAAGTGCTTTTGGGCAATATTTTGCTAGGCCAATAAAGGTTCCGGGGTTATCAATTATGTTATCCAAATAATTGATTATGTTGTTGATTATGTGGTCATGGAGATTGAAACTTTGAATAATTCAAATTGCTTGTCTAATTTACCTCATGATTATTTTGTTGATTGTTGTAGTACCTTGGTCATTTGGACACATGCTTATTGAATAATTAATTAATTAATTTTGAGGATTCCAATATGACAAATGATATATTCCCAAATATTTCATCATATTTTTAATTTTAATTCAAAAAATAATCTGAAAAAGAAATCTTCCTTTGAAAATTTCAATATTTCTGAAAATAATATAATTAATGTTGAACTGGCCCAAGTACTCCAGCATTATGCAAATGGTGATATATGGTCATGGCATGGACGAAGGTAATTGTTGTCCATGGTAGCCATAAATATGTATGCCATGATCTCACCTCCGAATTTTTGACCTCCCTCAGCTTATTGGCCTTGAGGATCTCAAATCCGGAAGGTGCCCATAGCAAGACCTTCTCCAATACGAACAATACTTCTTAAATTTTTTTTAAAGATGAAAGCTAATTTTGTTCATGTCTACAGATTACATTTAACTTAGTAAGAACACTCAATAATAATTTGGTATCATTATTAATTATTCAAATGATCAAACATGACCATTTTAGTTTGCTTTTCTTGATTCAACCTTCATATATTTGTATAGTATATTCAATAACTTGCACAATGAATAATTATCATTCCCAATCTTGAAATTTTTTTTCTTAAATCTAAGATAGAAGAGTATGGGACATTGAAGAATATTCTAAAAGCTAAGGTTCTAGAGCGCAGCGGCCTACACACCTCCACTTCAACCTCTCATGGATCAAGGCCAAATATTTATCTATTTTTGGGAAATGAAAAACGATATAAAAAAATCTTAATTGACCTTTAAACATTTAGGTAATCTAAATTGGAAATGAATATTTTCCTTAATTTTAGAGATAATAAAATCTCAACTTTTCCCCACATTCATTAGAAAAAACAAAAAAAACATCTCAGAAAACATTTTTAGAGGCTTAACTTGAGTGTAATAGAAATGCAAATGTATGCCAATTTTGTTCTTGCTTCTTGACTTTCCACTATTCTTAAAAAATATTTTTATCCCAATTAATATTGACAAATGAAAGTACTACCATTATTCTGTTTATGCAGAACCTCAATATTTGTAAAATCGACCCTCGACAAACCACCCAAAGATAAAAAAAACAAGGCATCACAAACACGCTGAGCCTGCCAATAGATAAGATGTTGTACATCTAAACAAGACGGATGAATGACCGGACGGATGGACAGATGAATGACGGGACAGATGGATGAAATGATGCTTCACGATGTCCTTTACTATATGTAATACCGTCCACACTCTGAACACCAAAAAAAAATTCATTCCAATCTAAACAGTCTAAACACTTTCACCAAAGAAACCGGTTCATCTTCTGCGAACCCAATTCTAATAAGATAAAACTTCCAAAAGTTGGATCCAATGCAATAGTCCCTGTCCATGTGGGGGCAGGGCCCAATAAAAAATACTCAAATGTGCAGAAAATAGATATTTAATTGTTTAAAGTGGTACTAAATATGTTGGCCCTTTTTCAGTATTAAAGAATAGAAAAATGACTCTTTAGAATACATCCGAAACCTTCTAAGTCTCCCTTCTTAGAAGACATGTATATATACAAATATACGTACATACATTCATGTAGTCTTAATTAATCTATTTCTTCACTTCGTATGTACGAAGACGACGAAGGAAGAGACATGTACATATACGTATATACATACGTATATGTACATGTCTCTTCCTTCGTCGTCTTTATTGCCCCCTTCTGTTTTCCTTCTCAGCGCCATCGCTGTTGTGATTCGCGGCGTCAGGTTCCGACGTTCCGTTCCCGCTCGTGTGTTGGAAGTTTCCTTCGGTGAGAACTCGTTTTCTTCGCATCCTATTTTATGTCAGTTATTTTTTATTCTCGCGCTTCTCTGTGATTGTGCTTCTTCGTGGAGACGCGTTCAGGTGCGTGCGGCAAATTTGATCTAATTCGAACTTTGAATCCTCGAAACATTCGGTCGGTTCAGGTTCAGGTCCTGCTTCTTCTCTGTGTTCAAGAATTGTAAGTTTTCTTTTTTTTTTTTCCTTTTTGCTTTTTTTGTTTGCAGAAATTTCGCTTTGATTCGAAATTTTCATCCTCGAAACAGTCGGTTCACGTTATGGTCCTGTTTGTTCTTCTGTGTTCAAGAATTACCCTTGTGCGTTCTTTTTTTCTTTTGCGGGAGCCGTTGGTGATAGTTTTCCGTTGAGGTTCTTTGTGAGGTTGTTTTTGTGTTGTGTTGTGTTGAGGGTTTTAAATTTGCCTTGTTTGTGTTTTTTTTGGGAGGGATTTTGTCGTGCGGGTAATGAAATAAGCAAATTTTACTTTTCCTTTCTCCGATTCTTCGTTTGTTGTCCAGCATAATTCTGGTAGGTCTTTTGAGGTGCTGGAATTTTTTTCTTCTTCTTTGATGGAAGTGGGGAGGGGGCTTTTAGCAACCGTGCTCAGGTTGTCTCTGTTGATGGACTTTGCTCAAGTGTTCCTCACCTTTTTTGTTATTTATTCCATTTGTGTATAAAGGGTTCTGGATTGTCAAATGTGTCCGAAAGCTTAGGCGCGGTTTTCCTTTGTGAAAACCGTAGGAATTTTTTGGGACATGATTAGTGTTATCTCATTCTTTTTAACCCTGAGAATTGGTGCCATCTCTCCAGGTTCTTCAGATCTCAGGAGATTTCCACAAATTGCTCAAGGGTTTTCATAAGATTTTCGACTTTCAATCAGAGAACATCTAAAGCTCCAGAATTTTCTACGAATCCTCAAGGTTCTATAATTTCTTGTGAGCTTTCATCACCATAAGAAAGATATCTGCAGTTATCCAATTTGAGTGGTGATCAACAACTAACAAGCTGCAGTAATGGCTGGTTACAAAAATTATGGCTATGGGGACATTGAGAGTGCAGTAGGGCAGCCTGCAGCTTTGTATCCGGGTATACCAGGGGATGAAAATGTTTTGCGATGGGCTTTCATTCGAAAAGTATATGGGATCCTGAGTGTCCAGTTGGTACTCACAACATTGGTGTCAGCAATAGTAGTTTTTACTCCAGCTGTTCTTCTCTTTTTGCAATCGAATGGATGGTCTCTTATCTTCATCAGTATCTTACCCCTTATATGTGAGTGCTGGTTTTTAAACTTGGCCCATTTGCCTGCTTATTTTTTCGTTAGAATTGGAGTCCACGAGTTGTGTTCCATTGTTGGTTGGGAACTTTCCCATCATTGATGAAATTGCCAAATTCTTTGTGACTGTTCTTGTAAATTCTCAGCTTTGGGTTAGAAGTTTGGTTCTATTTCTTATCAAGATGAACTTGACATGGTTCCTGTGTGTACACTGTTTTGTGGCAGTGATGTGCCCTCTGTATTACTACCATCAGAGCCATCCGATCAATCTGATTTTACTTGGGCTCTTCACAGTTGCCATCAGCCTCACTGTAGGAATTATCTGTGCTCTTACTGATGGTATGCTTCTCTGAATTGTATAACCTTTGATTTGTGACTTGCTTTGCTGATTATTTTTTGGGTCCATCACCAAGTTATTTAGCTTGACATTGTATTTGGCATCATTTGCGAACAACTGTTCTGAGTTGTGTTGAGATTGTTCCAGGTGTTGGATATAATACTCAATTTTAAACCCTGGTGTTGAAAACGAACCTAAGAAATATCGACAAACATAGCTTGAAGTCCTGCAATGGGGCTTGGTCTTTTTCCTGTGGTGTGATGTACTTTGGTATGGAAGATATCTGGGGCGAACATTAGTTTTGGTGTTGTGTGGTAAAGAAAAGTGGGTGGAGGTGATATTGGGGCCAGAGTTCTACCTGGCTTGTGATTTATGAGACTTCCTGCATCCAACGCAAGGTTCTTACATGTTGCATTGATTTGGGGGGACAGGAATAATTGTTCTGGAAGCACTAATATTGACAGCAGCAGTGGTGGTGTCACTCACAGCATATACATATTGGGCTGCCAGTAAGGGTTATGACTTTAGCTACTTGGGCCCCATTCTCTTCGTGAGTCTTATAGTCCTTGTCTTGTTTGGCATCATTCAGGTACATTTTTCCTTGAGAACTTTTTTACTCTAGTTGCTATTTTCTCACACAGTTGCTTGCAAGAGATATACTGGTGAGGAGCAGATTTCTGTTCTTGTTGGTTTTTGCACTCATTAATTCAAGATCTTGAAGAATCTGCTTCTCTGCATCTCAAGAAAGCCTATGATTTGCTGTTCATTCTTTCTCTTTTTTACTTATAAAGGCCTGTCCTTCAAGGTTATAATGTGGATATAGTGACCTTGGGCATTTCCTTTTTAAGATTAAGGACTTAGCAACTCAATTGAATCATCAGATCAGAATACAACACTCAGTTTGCCCTTCAAACCATTGAACTTTGATTGATTCTTGGCTTTTGATGGATCACTGATTCAGGATGTCTGATTTGTACTTTGATAATGGGTTATTGTATGTAGATGATAGAGTGGCACTTGAGACTGGGAGTCATTTGACAGGTAGCGTTATTATTTGTGTGATATTTTGTGGCATGTTGTGCAGGCCTTTTTCCCTCTTGGTCCTATATCTGTGACCATATATGGTGTGCTCTCTGCTCTTATATTCAGTGCTTACATCATCTATGACACTGACAATCTTATCAAGCGCTACACATATGATGAATTTATTTGGGCATCGGTGGCTCTTTACCTTGATGTCATCAACCTCTTCTTGGCCTTGCTCCAAATTTTGCGCAGTATTCAATCTGAAAATTAGGAAATTTTCCAGCATTGTATTGAGGAAGTATAGAAGTGTTTGTGTAGGGTGTAGGAAAATTTTGAGAACTGAAATTTTGATTCTAGCTGGTTTCCTCACTGGTTTGTTATTAGAGGGAGATAACAAAGGAAAATTTCACCTTGAAAGTTGGTGAGATTCCTTGTATGTAAGGATTTTGTGTGAATTCATCAGTTGATTGTATATAACTGTCAAGTGGTGCCTTTATTGTGCAGATAGGGTCTGCTAATTGTTTAAGAGAAGCAGACACACAGGAACCCATCAACAGAAGCCACTGGTATTACATTTCACTAGAATTGAATGTTAATGGTGGTCACTTAGTCTCAAACTCTCCACTAAAACTCACATAATTTCTGGAATGAATTCTTCATTCCATTACAGTCATTCATTGAGCATAATATTTTGCAGAGCTACTTGGAAAAATGGAACAATTGACTTAATTAATACTTGTTCCAAACAAAATGATGTACAGTTTCTTCTATATCAAATTATTTTATGTTTTAATGCAGTATTATTCAAGACCTATTTATTCTTAGGGTTCTTAGTTCTTACATGTGTAAGCCTATGATGTGCCTTTTTTTAGTATTTAGAGTTTATAACATTGAAGAAACAAAGAAACCCTATCAAACATTTTGGTGATGAAATCTGGAGAAAAAACATGTGAGTGGTATTTGGCACACAAGAAGTTTATCTATAGGAGACAGGCCCTTCCCTGATTTGAGATGTGTGCCTGAGGCTGGTAGGCCAAAGCAACAGGTCGAAAATTATGAAAGGGCCTGTACTCAGGTCCTTTTCCTACGGAAAGCAGAGCTGGGATTTTTTCACTTTTAAGAAATAGTGACAGGCCGGCTGGTGCCTTCCGCTGGTCAGAAGATCCCAATACAGCCTGGCTGGTACCTTCCACCGCAGAAGGCAGCTGAAAACAGCTTTCTTCAGGCAGGTAATGGAGCTGAAAATAGAGAGGAAATCCAGGCAGTGCTTTACTATAAGAAATGAAACTATGGGGCTTTTAACATGCTTAAGCATTAATGAAGAATGTTGAGGTAAGCGTGTTAAAAAATACACCCACCTCCTCCTTCAAGCATTGCTGCCTACCTTAGATCCCTGAATAAAGGCTCCCCTAAGGTGATCACATATCCATCTAACTTGGCATAAAGATATTTTCATCTAACATAATTGACTAATGTATTTTGTACCCCAAGGATAGATGATTGTGAGCTGTGGCATCTACATGCTAATGAGGATGATGAAAGCTCCTAAAGGATGATATATCCATCCAACCTGACAGCAGTATTTTCATCCAAGGCGAGTCCTCTGCATTGAAAGGTGAGATGATGATCCAGCTTGTGTTGTGCAATTCAGAGAAATTCCATCAAAATGTGAACAGATTTCTGGATCTCTCCAGTGCCTTAGCTTTCAGATTCTGTGCTGCACTGTTGGAGGCAAAAAATGAAAGAATTTGTTGTCAACAGAGACAATATTCGCAACACACAAAAGTTTGAGATCATACGAGATCATAATATCCGCAACACACAAAAGTTTGAGATCATATGAGATCACAAGATTCACAGCCCACAAAAATTTGCAAGACACATCTATAGATTGAGGTTCTCTATCTCTGTTGGTAGTCATAAAAGGGGGGGGGGGGGGAAGTTTCTTGATTGGTCGGGGGGAAGAGGAAAAAAGGAAATAAGAATAAAAAAATGTTTAAAGCAGAAGAAAAAACTAA
>Ga0116229_10008400_pt1 | contig 16052 bp, 14 predicted proteins | sample S1TSphgellanicum_3_FD_87313 | JGI IMG/M metagenome (GOLD analysis project Ga0116229, IMG submission 87313) | Host-associated microbial communities from peat moss isolated from Minnesota, USA - S1T2_Fc - Sphagnum magellanicum MG | ecosystem: Host-associated > Plants > Peat moss > Unclassified...
ATAGATATGGAGAGAAGAGAATAAAGAGGGAGAAGCGAAAGAGGAAAGAGGGGGGGGTGGGGGGGGGTGTGGGCGATGTCAAAAAGGCAACTTATGATTTGAAGAACCAAGTTGCAAGCGAGGGTCCAAGGTGGGGTTCAACTCAAGGATTTAATTTTCTTCAAATGAATCCAAATTGGTTCTTTAAAATTTGGACCATGGACACCATTTAAAATGAGCCTAACGGTCATTTTAAATAAGGGTCCAAGGAGTAGGGTCCAACATGAAATGGAACATTCTTATTAGTCAAGAGTTTTCAATTAGTTCCAAGGTTTTTAAACAATGATCTAGGACCAAGACAAATCAAATTGTGATTTAACCTACATGACATCATTTTGGAGGGAGAACCAATTGTTAAAGATTCTTGTAAATAACACATGCTATTTTTTTGAATTATTTTTTTCGAACCAAAATAACAAGTTGGTTAGTGCATAGTTGGAACAAACAATAACTATGGAAAACCAAAGTGCAAACTATCGTCCAAGGTTGTTCATTTTTTGTTTTTTTCCACTATTTTATTTTACCCTTATTGCTCAAATTTTATGAAAATGAAAGAAATGTTATGGATTGAGGACATTGTTGAAAGCACACAAGCTCCTTCATTTTTGACCAATTCTAAAGTTGACATGGTTGGTTTTGTGAATCCTCACAAGGTGGTTGCTAAAAATAATGCATTAAAAACCCTTCCAAACATAGGAAATGGAGGTGAATTGGATGGCAAGGAATCAAGTGTAAGGTTGAAGTGCTAATTTTCACAACTGAAAGGGGATTTGAATTTACAAGAGATCCTTGAACTAGTTCCCATTCCAAAGAAAAGAACATCAAGGAAAAAGGCGGTTGTGGTGAAAGATGAAAATGAAGAAGGTGACAAAGCTAGAAAAAATTGGGTGGACAGTAAAGTATTACACTTCATTGCTCTAAAAGGATAAATGGAACTTGAATTTGCTAGAAATGCAAAAAAAAAAAGGGTAAATTTTGTTTTTATTTTTGAATTTTTTTTCAATTTTGAAACCCTGGTTGTGCATATCAACATAGTTAGATTTTAGGTCTGAAATTTGCAACAGGTAAGAGATAAAATTGCAAAATATCATATTAAGATTGAGTTGATTGGGGCTTTTAAAGGCATAGCCATTGCCCCCATTCGCAATTGTTCATGAATTTGACCACTATGAGGATTAAACTTTCATCTCCTTAGGGGAAGGGGAAGGAGCTAACCACTAAGCCATCTTTATTTCAAACAACATGAAATGTTTTCCATTTGTTTTATCGATGTATTGCATTTTTATTTTTTTTATTTCAAGGATTGTTTTCAACTTGTATTTCATGGCTTCTTACCTCAATTGATTTGTTTGCTCCACCCAAATGTTGGCTTCCATCCTTGGATTCTTGAGGACTTCAATTGTTTGCAAGTGAAAGTTTAATGCAATTTACAAACAATACAAGGATTATGAGATTGCAAACGAAATTTCAAGTAATGATTATCATGAATGTCCCATCTATGATGCATTGGATAGTTGGTGACATCGAAGTGGAAATGTGATGAAACATGTGAACGTTTCTACTAATGAAAGTAAAGAAATTGTAAGCAATCTAGAATCACAAGCATAATTTGATAGTGCTTCAAAGGATGAGGGTAATAAAGAGCTAATTCAAAACCTTTAACTTGGATGAGGTTAAAAAACAATTTTTTTTAAAAAAAAAAAATCGTATATGAACATTTTTCAACCATGTTACAACAATTTGTTAAAACCAATGTTTTACTTAGAAAAATGGATGCCCAAATTGGATGTCTCATTGATAAATTGTAGGTTACATAAGATGTGAACCTATGAGTCATTCATCACATTCTGACCCAAAATCAAATGTATTTGGGAAGGTAATGTTGCCTTTTTTTTTTCAAATTAAATTTCAAATTGAATTTTTTTACAAAAGTTTCATGAATTGCCATAGCCTCTATCAACATCCTCTTGATTTATTATTATTATTTTATTATTATTTTATTATATTTTTTGGGATTTTTTTTCGTGGTTGTCAACACATGATTTTTATCTTCGCCTTGATGTTCCATGTTTTTCATGTCCTCCATGTCATTTCTATCATCTCCATCCACCATTTTTGGATTTTGTAATCTCTTCATTTGTTTGATTACTTCTTCAACCACCCGAGAAATATTAGTTCTTTTCAAGTTCCCAAACGTTTTATTCGTTTCAATTTGTGCATATCTTTGAGCTTCTAAAGCCCAATCCATGTCAAAGCCATCCAAACTAGCAATGCACATGTTGTGTGAATGTATGTGAGCCATGACCAAATCTAGTATGTGGTGCAATGGAATATTTACTTTCTTTAGTAAAATTTTGAATCTACCTTTCATCATTTCAAAAGTTTTTTCCATTGACATCCTTGTACTTGATTGTATAAAATTCCAATGTGTTTTGTATCTTGGTAGCTCCTCTTTTTCACCTTTGAAGGGATAATAAAATTGTGGCCAAATTGGATAAACAACATTTCCTATCAACTTGTAAAGTAAAAATTTATCCTTCATCACATGGCTTTTTACATCTATTTTTTGGAAAAGAGCCTAATCATGGATACTTTGTGCCACCTATAATCATAATCCCAAAAATTGTACTTTGCATCTACAATTTTTTGAATCAATGTGAAGTAAAACCCTTTTCAACAATAATATGACTTTGGGTTTACCTCAAGTGCAACAATTGAAATGTGACTGCCATTTATGGCACCTAGAATGTATGGAATTCCATGCAAGCTCTCAAAACCAATAATGATTTCTTTCATCTTGTCTTTAGTCAATTTAAGGATCACCAATGGTTTCAAATGTTTTTGAATAAAATTCTCTCACTATAATTGATGTTGTACTTTTTGCAATGCCATAGACCTTTCCACACATTTGTAAAAAATTTCCATTACCTAGTTGTGTAAAAGCCATTGCTACTCTAATTTCAACATGGATGTTTTATCTCATGTGTGTATATATTTTCATTCAAGACTTGGACCCACAACCCTAATCAATGAACGAAATGTGTCATAGTTTAACCTTATTCGTTGCCAAAACATTCTTTCAAAAAAATCCCCAAAAGTTGATTCTTCGTGTATCCCACCACCCTCATACCACATGTTGTGAACTCTTGGTGCCATGTCAACAAACTCCATGAAAAACAACAATGCACTCATGATACTCCAATGTTATCCAATAACTATTCACTACAATGCAATGTACCACTTGTGCAATCACTTGGTGCATCACCATAGTAAAAACAAGAACCACTAATATCTTGTGCCTATGTTCATCCAATGTGTGTAATAAGAGTTAAAAATAAGAAGAAGAAAAAAAAAAAACCATGAAAAAAGAAGACAGAAAAAACCAAAGGTTAATATAATATTTTCACATGTTAATCACACATTTTATATATTGAACTTTTGAATTGGACCCCACACCTTTCAACACACTCATTATGCCTTAAGATTTTTTTTTTTAAAATGTGAAGAAGGGTCCAATTCAAGGTTCAATTTGTTTCAAATTGGTCTTTAAACCTTTGTTTAAAATGGCCCTAACTATGCTTCATTTGTAATAAGCCCCATCGATTGAGGTTTAAGGTTAAGGTTTAAGGGGTTTATTATGTGTTTAGGTGTCCTTTCCAATAAATTGGCATTTAACACGGTGCAATATTTAACATATAGGAAAAATTGGATTAAATATGTAGGGTAATAGTAAGGAGTAGGACCAAAAAGGGAAGGCACTAAATACTAGTGTTGGCTGGGTATGTGTTTTTGGGTTGGGTTAAGGTCTGGGTCTGAATTTAGATTAGGTTCTAAAATTTGGACCCAACGGTTCAACCTTAAGCAAGAACTACCCCTAGACCCAACTTGGTCCAACAAGATTTTTTAACTGGACCCAAACTTGGCCTAACAAAACACACCTCTAGTAAGACCCAACCTTGGATCTGATTTGCAGGTTCTATTGATTTTTGGTTCGGTCCGAGTCATAGGTCTAATCATAGGGGTTAGGGTCCTAGTCTAGCCTAGGTGTATTGTTGCATGCCAATAATAAAATTTTAACTACAAGATCTCAACATTCATTATTTTGGGTTTTTTCTATCTAGTTGGATTAAATTCCTTTTGTGACAAGAACACCCAAAAATGATGTTGTTAAGTGCCAACATGGGTATTGTTTTGATTATTGGGCAAAAAAAACATGAATCTTATAATTATAAAATCATTTTAGCAATGTAAGAAATGCAATTTAGACTACAAACATGAACCATGTATGAAGTGCTTCCCTAACTTCTCACACCTAGACCTACTTTTGAACCAAACCTAAAGGTTTTGAAAAAATGAAAACATGTCCAACCTAGAATTGTCATTCCTTAAAAATGAATCCAAATCCATAACCAATGGGTTTTAATTTTAAAAAAATACTCATAACTGGAATTGACAATCTTGAATTTCAAAATGAAAATTCTAAAATTGAACTTGATGATTCTACTAAAATCTAAGACTAGCCAATACTGCTAAATACCTCCAACAAAATTCTATCTAACACATTTTTAGACTTGTCTATCAATGCCATGCATGGTTTTGCATAGAATAATGCAATGTGATTTCATGATCTTATTTATTTTGCAATTTTTTTTGTTTTGCATGTTTTACAATCTCAAGTGAATTCCACACTAATTTTGAACCTTGCATTTCTAAGGAGAAAATGAAAATACCTATCACCATAATTTTATGTGTTGAATCATTTTTTTTAATTTGCCCTAAAAATAGGGTTAAATCAATGAAACTTTACAATAGAACCATGTGGTGATGCACAAGGTTGAACATTACCACCCAAAAAATGTTTTAGTCAAAGTTTATTGGGTTATTTCTACTAGGTTTGACCAATAAGGTCAAACCAATCCAAACCCTATGGTAGAACCATGTAGCTCCACGCGAGGTTGAACACTATCACCCAAGAATATCACCCAAGAAATGTGTTGAACATAACTTATTGGCAAGTCTTCAACATCTTTCACCAAGAAAAAGGTTGTGGGGATGTGGGCATGGTGTGAAGTGGAAGCTAAGTGTTCAATCCAAATTCCTAAAATAACCCCCTTTAAGGTCCTTACCTAACATACAAATATTTAGTACAATTTTTTTAATAACATATGGTTATGATTTCATTTGTTTAAAAAGTTTTTTATTTTGAAGAACCTTGCATGGAAAGGGCCATCCTTTGTTGAGGAAAAAAATTTATTGAAGATAAAACAACTTTCACATGAACTAAAAAAATTCCACTAATTATTTATGTGCGCAATAACATCACCCCTAACATGTGGAAGGTAAAGGGGTTTTGGAGAGGACTAATGGTGGAAATGGATGATTTAATCGAACTATGGTTAGGCCTAACCTCTCACTTGATGAATGTCTTCACTTGGGTGTGTTAACTTGATGTAAAATATGAGATAAATCATGAATTAAACATTCATACACCATAAAATGATGTTGAATTGATAGATTATGAGGTGACCATGACTATATAATGCAAAAAATGAATAAACATTTTACTAATACATGTGAGAGAATAAAACTTAATCACATTTTAAAATGAAATATCTTTTTGCCTATATGAAAAATTGAAATTGAACACCAATTTTAGTTCCAATTTTTATTTTTATTTTATTTTTGTATTTGTATTTGAAATACCAATTTTTTTTCACACATGAATTTATGTTATCCTGACTTATTGGGTAAATGATAGGCATTTCAAATGTTTTAATCCCGCCTTAAAGAAAATTAAACAAATTAGGCCCCACCTATAAATTGAAAATCCCACCATACAAAATAAACAATTTTGAGTTTTTTTGAGGATGTTTATACATGTGACGTAGGTGGTGATAGGTTCACATATGTGTAACCCATTGCCCAACTTGGTAGAGAGGTGTACATATAACCACCTTTTCTTACCTTCCATCTTTAATTGCTTACACTTGTTTCGTGGTGTTAAGAACAAAGGGTGCAATCCTAAATCTTCCAATAATCGTTGAGGTTAATGAGACATCAAAACTTTGTATGTTTGTATCATTTCTTTGACTGGACAATCTACAAGCTCCCTTTGTTGATCCATAGAACATCAAATTATGTTGGCACACCAATTTTTCAACTTCACCTATGTAAATCTAATCAACATTGACATCACCTTTCAACTTTGTACAATATCATGCAAACCGATAATTGACATTAGTCGGGGAAGTAATTTAACATTGGCCTTGAACTAACATTTTTAATTTTTCAAATGATGTAAAAACCTTGTTGCACTTTGTTTCTTTACCAATTCCTACTATGCAAGCTCTTGTTGCAACTTTATCATTAGCAATCTTTACTCATTAAAATTTTGGGTTTGTGAGCATATGAATTGGTGGATTTTTTTCTTGGTCAATGTTAAATGTTCCATTTATTTTGAACACACAATGCAATTGATCATGCATAACATACCTTAAAAAATGGAGAAAAAATAACATCATTAAATTTAAACAATGAAATTAATTTGACAATCAATAGTAAGACAGTTGGTGATGAAAAATTACCTTGCAAATGGATACAAACTACTATCCTTTTTCTTGATTTGCAATATAAATTCTTAGAGCATATTAATTAAAAAATGATGTTCTTTATCTTTCAAAGGCCTTAATCGTTTGATCCAATTTGCACTTTCAAATTGTCTTTGTTCATCAAAATCATTACAAGAGCTTTCACTTTTTTCACAACTTTGCTACATTGGCAATTTTCACTTTTCACATTGTGTAACTCGATGTTGTTGATTAGACCAAACTACAACTTATAACCTCCAAAAATAGGTTTCATGTCTACTCTTCAACATTGTCAATGTTTGCTAGATTGTTGTTTTCATCAAATTCATTGTTAGGGTCAAATTCAAAAATATCATAAATAAAAAGACAAATTGAATCAAATGACTTGAAAACACATACATTGAATTGTCAACATCATCACCAATTGGAACAAAAGCATTGATCACTAATGGAGAAATCTCATTAGATTTAACATTGAAAAGTTCATTGACAATTGACTTTACAGTTGTAAAGGGAGTAAAATAATGATGCATCAACATGTACATGCAAACTAAATAAAGTAGGAACAATTTTGAAAGGTGAGAATTATGTAAGTATTTATAATCCACCAAAAAACATTCTAGAAGATGTTGTTTGCACTTTCTTTCTCATTGCTTTTGATAAAATATTAGATTCCATGTTGATGACAATGAGACAAAACAAAAAAGAGAATGTAACATTTAATTCCATGATGACAACAATGATGCATAACAAAAAAATTGTAATAACAAACAAACACAAAATGACAAAAATGAAAAATGGCAAACCAAAACAATGTGCATAATAAAAAGGAAAAAAATGAAACTAAAAAAAAAGAGAAAGCACATAAAAATAAAATAAAAATCAAAGTTGTTACATGAAGCTTGAGTTCTTCAAGGCCAAAACTTACAAAACCCTTCAAAATATTGCCTTATTCTACCCAAAATAACCCAATTGGCAAAAACCTATGCAACCCCTTAGAGTAGTGCCTTACTTTACACAAAATAACCCAATTGAGAAATGAAATCTCCTTTTTTTTTATGGAGGGTAGATTTTGCTTTAGAACCCACCCACCCACCCACCTACCCACCCACCTACCCACCCATTACCCCCAAAATTCCACCTAGTCTTGTTATTGTTTGAGAGTACCTTAACCAGGGTCACTTTTGTCATTAAATAATCCTTTAAATTTTGAATTGAAAATTTTGTGAAAATATAAAATAAAGGTGTTGAAAATCTTCATAATTATGGTTGGCTATATATAATCCGAAAAAAAATGTCAATATTCATATGACAATAATATATTAGTAGATTATTGTAAATCATTGAAAAATAAATATTTTGAAAAATGTAAAACATGAACTAATTTTTAAAAAATATTTTTGTAAATGAATTATTTGTTTTGTCAATGTGGAAGCTAACCCTGGGCTACTACTATGGTATGGGAATGAGGGGAGGTAGCTCAAGTTCCCATGCCAGAGAGCAACACTAGTATACCTACCCATGTGGCCTTTTCCTTTCCCAACTGTAAAAACTGACATAATTTGAGTCTGACAACTTAGTAACCCTAGTCTGAGTTAGGGTTTGGCTAGGGTTTTTTTTTTCTTAAGAAGATCATGCTCTCAGGTACAAAAGGAAAATTTAGGTTAGGTTTGTTGAGTGGTTCTTTTCATGTTTTGGAAACTGAGGTTCTGGGTCGAAACCAGTGTGAGGGCGGGTATTTGATTGTGGTGATACCCACCAGTTCTGGGTATTGGAAGGAACTCAGAATCAAGACCTGGTGGGTTCGGGTATTTGGAAAAAGGATGGTTTTTTCCCTCAAAAAATTGAGAACCGTGATTATATATTAATTGGGTATTTGATGTTTTTGATAACCATGGTTATATATCAAAACAGGGTATTTGATTTTTGATAATCATGGTTATATATTTAAACCAGGTATTTGATTTTTGATAACCACGATTAGACATCAAAACCAGGTATTTGATTTTTTCGATAACAATGATTATATATCAAAACCAGGTATTTTGATTTTTTTGATAACCATGGTTAGACATCAAAACCAGGTATTTTGAATTTTTTTGATAACCATGGTTAGACATTAAAACCAGGTATTTTGATTTTTTTGATAACCATGGTACAGTGAACAGGCCATTTTTACTTAGTGTAGCAAGTGAGTGGACCTTCTCTCATGGCACAAACAATGCAATTCATGAGCTCATTTGTGCTCAAAACACTCTAATTCTCTTCTAACATATCTGCAGGCCACATGTTAAAAACTAAGCAATTCTGAGTACCGGGGACTTAGTAGGGCTTAGAGGTTTACAAGACCTTTAACAGCCTCAATGTCCTGAGTACGATGGTAGCATTGCTCTCGGACTTTTGATGGCACAAATGGTTTAAAGAGTGCTCGAGGTTTCCACAACACTTGACTTCCTCTTTGATTGTTGGTCGGGAGCATGGCCCTGCACCAAAGAGTTAGTTAAGCTTCCAATCAAACCAAGCAACAAAATGGTACTCAACAAACAAGTTCAATAGACAAGGGTGTCAAGATTGTTAGTTGGTATAAAGGTGTGTTCACACTTGGTGTTGTTAGGGACCCTAGTGTTGAGTCCCATCACACCATACTAGTCATGTAAGAATTGAACTTAGTTATTGTGTTGAACCAGCATTCAATTTACATTAAGCTATTGCCCATTTACTATTGGGTGCCACCTAGGATGCCACCTAGATTTGCATTTAACATTGATTTAACTTCATGTGAATGCATCATTTAGTGTTTTAGCCAATTAAGTGTGAATTAGTGTTAGGTTAAATCAATTAAACCATTGGGTCTGGGTATTTGAAAACAATTCAGATTCAAAGAACCACCGGTTCTTTCATTGAGTTTCATGAAAGAACTGACAAAGACCTACGTAACAAGTTTTTTTGGTGGATATTTGATTCTTTCAAAGAATTGAGAACTACGGTTATAATAACAATAATAACAATAATAAAAACTGGGTATTTTATTTTTGAAAATTATTGTGTGATTGTTCAACTTTGATACCCGTCCTGATACCCGACATGGATTTTGGTGCAATATCTAATACCCGCAACCTACTCTGGTTATGTGGATTAAGTTCCAGTTGCACAATTGGAGGACACAAAAGAGAAGAAGGGCAGTTTAGTGCACATACGTATACAATGGTGGGTACTTTGAATAGGCCCGCTCTCTAACTTGAGGTGCATTTCTCACCATTGCTCCGAGTTCTCTTGCTGTTTGTACAACTGCTAGCTTTGCACTTTGGTCTGAAGGTTTCTGCATCCATGTATTCAGCCTTTCATGTTAGGAGGAAGAAAAAATCAGCTCTATTCACATTCGTTATATGAAAAACAAGGGGGTGTGTCACACTTTGGCCTTGCCATATATTATAACTCTATTATAACTAATCTCAACGTTTCAACACTAGCCAAAATATCATCTTTCGAAAATCCTCAGATAATATCCTTGCCTTGGTAGGCATGGCCAACAACAAATGTCCTGTCGCACAAGGTTATGTCCTAAACCCTAACCCTTTTCCATTTGGTTGTAAACATTTTGGATGAAGAAATTTCAAACTCACCTCACATGTGCGCAAGTCAAGAGCTGAAAGTCGGTGTGAATTCGTTGGCTGGTTTCAGCAAAAACAACATCCATGAGTGGGGATTACATTACAAATCCAACACGGTTTTGGCTTATCAAGTGTTTGGAGCTTCAATTGATTGAAGTACCCACTTTTGATCAACTGCCAAAACTAGTGATCAAGGTTCAACTTTTGTTCACGAGCCATACATACATACATACATACATATGGTAGAAATGAAATCCAATTCATTAAACAAAAGCCCAAATGGCTGAATGGGATGCTTCTTCATGAATGATCTTTCATCATCTCTGGGGACATTTTGACCTCAAAGTTTAGAATTCTCTACACTATTCAGAACTCAATAGGTAGTAGGTAGGTAGTATTAAATCACCACCCTCTTTTGATCTTGGAAGGAAATCCTCATTTTAAAGGACCGAAACTTCAACTTGGGGGATTATGCACCTGGCAAGTCGAAGGCCTTTTGATTTGCTCTGCTGAAGAAGCCAAGGAGATCTGCCTTATTGGCAATACCGGTACTTTCTTCTCTTTGGGTAGCTCGGATGGTGATGGAAAGTACCGATATTGCTGCTGGCCTTGTTTGCGGTCATCACAATCAAGCTTTGCTTTGAGCTCTGAGTAACTGCACATTCATGGTTAACATTAAGTGTTAGTTAATAACCGTTTGTTAGTAACGGTTAGTTATTTATTTACACTTCTTCTTCTCAACTATTGCTAATTATTTAGAAGAGATTTGGATGATGACAATCGATTCACCATATTGCATGCACAATGAGTTCACTGACATCTTTGACACGGATGTGTATGTTGCTTACATAGATGATGCAATTACAACAAATCAAGCACTTTGAATTTTGGCAGTTTTGTGTTCATTTAGAGATGGTTTCATGCTTAAAATGGTCCACCCATTTGCAGCATGGCAAAGAAAATGTTAACAAAAGAAGATTTCAGCTGAAGTTCACAATTTAGTAGGCACTCCGTGGGTGGCAAGTCTTTTTGCAATCTTGAAAAAGAGCAAGATTGATTCTGGTGTAAAGTGCCATATCATACTTGTATTTCTGTAGTGCTTTGCCACTGGTTTCTTTGTCCAAGGGTATCCTTGGATTCTGGTTTTGTGAAACTGGCAAACCTGTGAGGGGGCTATATACAGACTCATTCTCTGTCCTGAGTTTCATATTAGAATCAATTCCACATAATAACATGAGAATTTTGCATCATGGGAATTTTGCATGGGAAATTGCAGTTTAATACACATGTCCTAGTTCTCAGTGCATTATTAATTTACTACAACTTAGGCATTTTCACTTCACAAATTCATTTCTAAAAATGCACCATAAGTACATTGCTGAAATATTTGAGGCAATGAGGATTATATTTGCTCAATTAATGGCTCTCATGGTTTGGAGATGGCAAGGAGATAAAAGGGGCTTAAAGACAAAGAGGGTAAAATTATGTATATGATTTGTACCACAGCACAGTGCTTCTCCCGTATCTCGCAACTGGTTCAAGTACTAAGCCTCCTTGCCCTAAATTTGCAGGTTCTCCCCAATATCCGACATCAAATCCCAATGGCCGTGGAATGTCCAATTCTAACCTGGAAAATACCCAAAACAATTACACAATCAAGGAAAAAGTCTCAAATGGGAAATTCATATTCGATTCCCTTCAACTCAAAGTTCTTGCGCTAATTCAACCCTGCCCACTCTGCTCTCCCTGGCTCCTCAAAATACAATTTGTAGTTGGAGAGTTGGGGGCCACTACTACCCATGTGAACAAATCTAGCTTGAACAACTGAACAGATTTCACGGTCAGCATACACTGAGGAATTTCCAATTGGAAGTATGAAAATCTATAAAGCCCCTTTCACGGAATGAGACCACCTGTATAAACTTCAGAGAATCGGTATTAAGTTAAGGTTGATGGGTCCAAGGGGGAAGAGATGTGTGTAAGGAATGGTACCCATCACAATGCCTGAGGGCCCTTGAGAAGTTCAAGTACCTAACAAACCCACCGTATCATCAATCAGATGTGACCAGAAAAGTTATTAGTTCAGAAAATCTTTGCTACTTCTTTCTTTCCAAAACTGCAAAAAAAAATCATTTTCACTCAGTAAAATTGCATCATTGAGAAGATGAAGTTCCAGATCTAAGGATTTTGAGGTTAAATGTAAAAAATCCACCCACACGTATGCAGAAGTTTAGAAACAAAAATTTGATGCAAATCATGGAGGAAGAAGGCTATGGCTACACATTTTATCTACAAGATTGCAAAGCTAAATACTCCACACGTCTTCCTCATTAAGAGAGAAAAGTATTTTTCCACATTAATTTTGCTATTTGAGAAGACATTCAAAGTGTAATTTGGATGGAAAGAGGTGTAACTACATGACACTCAGAGAGAATCAATAAGATTTTTTACTGAGCTCTCAACAGTCAGTCACAGCAGAAAAAAATGGTTTTCTACATACCGAACACTGCCTATTTTGAAAGGATCTGCATACTGAATAATCCTCTCAAATTCTTTATCTGTGCAATAGAAACCAAATTTCTCCAAGCTGTAGCGCAAGACATCATAAGTGACCTGCCCCCACAAATATAATTACATGCAAGCGCCTAATTAGTACTAACTACTAATCCTTCAAGTGGAGTAGCTGCCCAAGTAACAAATTTGAGTTGGAAGGTTTAAGAAAATGCTACTGAAAATTTAAAGAGATGAACATAAGTCTCGACTTGGACTCCAGCCCAAATGTGCACAATTTAAACATGATATTCACTCAAATGGAAGAGAATGATAAAAGGGTGTTTTTTTCTTTTCTTTTCTTTTTTTTCCTTTGTTGGGTGCACTCACGGTATTTGCAGTGGGTTGAGGCTGACCCCAGTGCCAACACATGTTATAGAGTTTCTCTGCCCTCCAATACATCTGTCATGATGACAAAAACAACCCAAGTTTCTTCACATAAAATTGCCATACTGGAATCGATAATGTGAATATTTTCATTCCAACTTGGAGAGTGGAAACAGACACCCAATTCACAGATCCGTAGTGCCTGTGACCCAGTGTGCATTGCTGATCCAATATGTGCACATATAAATCAAATCAGATAGAAACTGAGCCAAAAAAATTCATTGTCCATGATGTCGGAAAAAATATGGAAAGGAGCAGGATCATCAATCCAGTAAGACAACAATCTTCTGTGTGACCATGGTGTGAGACTTCTTGTAAGAAAGAAGTGAAGAAATGGGTGTCTTTAGAACGAGAAGGGTGGTAGATCATGAAAAGAAGTGCAATTGCACAAACAAACTTACATTGTCCAACAGCCTTTCACCAACATCAGTTTTCTCCTTCCTTGGCGGCAGTTTTGCAAACTTCAATCTCTTATATTCTGATTTGACACCCACAATTTTTTTGGTGTTTTTTGGTGTTGAAGATAATGTGAGAACTATCCTTTTGTAAGTCGTCAAAAAAACACTAGTCATCAAAATCCACAGCAAGAGACTATATGTGGGAGTCCATCAAAGGATGTCACGGTGGATGTCAGGTGTGCTGTGGGGGTTTGTTTGTTCATTCATGAGAGTCACAAGAAGAATATCATACTCATTTCGTGAGTCTCAACAGTTTCAGTTGGGTATAGAGGTTCCAGTGGATTGGATTCTCTTGCTCGAACAAATCCCTTGTGCCTCTTCCCAATATCAATATCCCACAAGTCATTGTTGTGTCCCCAATAATCCAATTTCCGCCTGAAGAAGCCTCAACAATTTGGAAACTCCACTCAGCCAGGCTACTCACAAGAACTTTTGCTGAAGATGCAAAAAAAATGACTAACTGATGCAGTGAAGTCACAGATGAGGAAGATGAAATCAACCCATGTCACACCGAGTGCAATCAAATCAAGGAATTTGGAGCTCAGCAATACTTTGGAAATTTTTCATATAAGAAACATCAAGTGTAACATGGGTATTTGTTGAAAGAAAAGAGAGAGGACATACAGCCAAGTCCATTTTTTTGGTTTGCTGCCTTTGATCTCCTCAACAGGATCTCCTTCCTGTAAGCATCTGCATGGCTTGTTGTACAATGGTTGCGGTTTTGCTCCACAAATGTCATCAGTCGCCAGCATCATATTGAAAGTTCTGTCGGAAAATTTCTGTCACAAAATATAAATCTCTACCTACTGAGTTACAAATTTCATATGCAGATGACAGAGGGCATTTGCAGTGCACATATATCATGCTGTGTTTGAGCCTTGGAGATAGAGTCACAGAATGGAATTCAACAACAATCTGAAATTTCTCCAAATTGGACAGAAGATTGATCTTGGATCGATCAGAAATTTGCAGTAGGGAAGGGAAGGGAAGGACTTGGGTGCTTACTTTTTCACCAGAAGGCATGATGCTGGGGCCACTTGGTAGAATGTAGAGCGGGTCCAAAGGGCTGGTTTGGCGATTGGTTTGCAAAGTGCGTGAAGGCTTCTTGTTCTTATCTACTATTCCCTCCAGCCATACTCCAGGATATGGTTTGTTCAAACACTGCACCAGAAAGAAGACACAAAGAAGAATTCTCAGATCTAGTTATCACACTTCCATGGGGGGGCCCCAAAAAAAAGAGACTGAAGCAATTTGTTGCATAGCACTCCCCCCCCCCCAAAAAAAAAAAACGACGAGGATCTATCTATCTTCATGTGCCAAAAGCCGATATATTATCCAATAAGAGATTTTCAGTGTCCTGCAGCTTGTTGATTCATGTTCAGTGCTCAATTTCCTTTGTGTATCTTCTTCAGCTGGATCCAATCTTCATTTTCTCTTTTGATCCAATCTTAATTTTCCTGGTTGAGTTATTGAGATGTGTTTGATTTCTATTTTTTTTGTTTTGTTTTTTGGGTTTCCCACAATTGTGATGGAGAAAAAGAAGATGGGTTCTGAATTTGTTTTTGTTTTTCCTGATGGGATTGAGAACTTGGGATGTTGATAAGTCTCCGTGGGAGGGAAGGAGGGAGGGAGTCCATCAAGGATTTTGATTTTTACCATGGGATCTAAGGGATCGCGTATGGTAGTGCAGACTTGTGCACCCTTCACATCCCCTGTCATCAGACTCCTGGAGATACCTGCTTGTGGGCATGGGTAATATTTCTCCATGGTCTCGAAAGGCGCATGATCCAGCGTTGTATCATAAGCAGCAGGACGTGCAGGAGCCGCCGCCGCCGCCGCCGCCTGACAATCAGGCACTGTTGGTGCTGCCTTCGCCAAATCCATGGTCCAACAAATTGGATCTACCGATACACTTAGTAAATGTTCTTATGCTCGATCCGTCGTTGTAATATGCCCTACAAAAACACCACGACGACGACGACGATTCTTCTTCTTCTTCTTCTCCTTCTTGACACAGGAAGATGATGATGACCCCACCCAAAAAAAAAAAAACCCCAAAACCCAAAACCCAAAATCAAAAGATTCAATTCTTCTCCATCTCAAGGGATGGATTTCTGCAATTAGCTAGACTTAGTCGTCATCATCTCCATTTGTAAAGTTCCAATTGATGAGCAAAGAAGAAAGCAAGGGCTTTAGGAACGGCTTGTTCTCTCTCTCTCTCTCTCTAAAACTGCTTGTTCTCTCTACTCTTCTTGCATTACCTTCTTTTCTTTTCTTTTTTAAACCCTAGGAGTTTGATTTTGCCTTGCCCTCCCCCCCCAACTTAGTAGTTTGATTTTTCCTTTCAGAAAAAAAAAAAAAAAAAAATTTATTATTTTAATTTTTATAAAAATAACATTAAAAAAAATTAAAAATTAAAA